>Ga0196971_1000311_pt1 | contig 42658 bp, 31 predicted proteins | sample S1v_1013CmetaG_FD_148660 | JGI IMG/M metagenome (GOLD analysis project Ga0196971, IMG submission 148660) | Soil microbial communities from Anza Borrego desert, Southern California, United States - S1+v_10-13C | ecosystem: Environmental > Terrestrial > Soil > Desert | place: USA: California... | reverse complement strand
CGTGACTGCCGAGGTACATCCCTGCCTTTGCACGCGCTCTGTGCGCCGCCTTGGTCTTGGTGGATGCCTGCCTTGCGTAATAGGAATTGATGACGTTTGTAAATGGCAGCATGAGGTTATCTACGCCGCTTTTTGTGTCAATATTCTCTGTCACCGAGATAAATCGGACGCCCTTTTGTTCGAAATAATGCTCGATGTAAAGCCCCATCTGGGCGTATTCTCTGCCGAAACGGGATAAGTCTTTAACTATGACTGTGTTGATTATCCCGGCTTCAATATCGCCAATCATACGCTGAAAATCAGGGCGGTCAAAGTTTGTTCCCGACCAACCGTCATCGCAATAATAACCACCGATGGCGATATGATGGTCATTGCAATATTGGGTGAGCAGAGTTTTTTGAGTCTGAATACTGCCGCTCTCTCCGGTCTGACCATCGTCCTGGCTGAGCCGGCAGTAAATTGCTGCTTTTTCTGTTACCATATTTAACACCTCTCTTTCAGCAACACACAATACCATTAATCCAATTCAATAGCTATACTATTTTCCGATATATTTTCATTCGGAACTATGTTAGCCTGAGTTGCCCGAAAGGACTGCTCGATAAGGTCTCCAACCTTATCGAATATCAGTTGATCCCCGTCAAAAAAGCTGAAGGTTACATACTGCACGCCATTGATAATAGTGCTGTTAACCCTAAAATCTCCTTTGAATAAAAACGGCATAATTATCCTCCTTACAAACTCCGTCTATGACCCCGCTTAGGACTTTTCTTTTTTGCTGTAACTGCGACTTTTATTCGTATACAACCCCGAAACCGACCCCGAGTGGCAAATTCCGACCCCGAAGTAAATTGCCCTCCGACCCGCATTGCGGGGCGATGTGCCGGGCGCGGGGAACCACCAACGACCACGCGCCTTTAACCTGCATGGTTTTCGACCCCATGGTTCACCCTCAATTCGGCGATTTTTATGTCGCTGTCGATTATCAGTTCTGTCCACTGGCTGGATTCACACCTACACAATCTCCTAACGGGAAGATGAGCCAAGATGGCACACTTTTTCTCTGATATCATGCATGAGGTATAGAAAGTGAGCCAAGATGGTTACTTTCATCCTCCAGCGTCGGCTGCGACGGTTGCGTCGATAAATCTGACACTGACGCCGTATCTGTTTTGCCGTCATTGCCGACGCAATCGACGCGTTCATAGCGGAGACTTATTTCTTTTCTGTCATGGGTGCGATTCATTTCGAATGTGATACCGTGCTCAGCAAGTTCCGCTTGGTTCCGTATCATCTTCTTGATAAGCATGTTTGGACGTATGACTGCCCCGCACACTTTCTCAACCTCGCCGGCCAATTCCGTAGCCGTTCCGAAGAAGGAGAGAAGGGACTCCATAACGTCAGAAAGATGAATAATGATTTCGTCGCTTGGCTGTGGATCGTCGGTAATGCTATCAGATACCAGACACCAGATATGTGTTGCCTTATTAAATTCAAGCTGCAGCTCACGGTATTCAATATCCCGTCCCACACAGAAGAGCGTGGCAGAGTTTCCACTGCGCTTGTCCTTTTTCAGAACAAAGTTGGTGTCGGTGGCGCCGCTGATGCCAGTTGTACCGGAAATCATATTCATCGGATCGTCGTCGTTCATCTTGCGTAGATGGTGGATGAGCAGGATTGCGATGCGGTGTTTGTCCGCCAGCTGTTTTAAGATACCGATATCGCGGTAGTCGCTGGCGTAGGGATTGGCGTCGGTACTTGCTTTTCGTATCCGCTGAAGCGTATCGATGACTATCAACACTGTGTCAGGATACGATTTTATAAAATCCTCAATCTGACTTTCCAGACCTTCACCGATGACATCTGACATTGTTGCGAAGTGAAGATTATCCGGTGCTTCATCCGTGATGTCGAACAGCCGATTTTGAATCCGCGTGAAGCTGTCCTCCAGACAAAGATAAAGCACCGTGCCGCTCGTGACCGGAAAGCTCCATAGCGTTTCGCCCGACGCTACCCGCAGACAGATTTGCAGAGCCAGCCACGACTTACCGATCTTCGGCGCTCCCGCGAGGATGTGCAGACCCTGGGGTATGAGCTCGCTGGCGATGAACCGCGTCGGCGGCAGCGGAGTGATGAGCAATGTTCCGGCGTCCATTGTGATTAGCTTGTTCTGTGACATAGTGACCTCCTTTCTTGTGTTTCCGATTGACTAACAATTTCATATCGGATACAATCAATATAGCAGAGACGATTTTTTAGCACAATAGATTGGAGCGATGTCAGGTACATCGTGAAAATCCATCGGATACAAGGAGTAAGGGACATGGCGCTTGAGACGAGACCCATCAGCGATAAGGAGAATAAGATACAGGAGTTCACGGCACATTTCTGGAATGACCGCGTCATCTTCGATGATAAGAACTTGCCTGTCGGACAAATTTCAACAGATATATTAAATCTCGCCGATGGCAAACTTCTTTCTCTGCGGCGCAGGGCATCGGAGACTCTTGATTTTATGGTTAAGCATTTTTTCAATCCGAGCAAAAAAAAAGACCTCGCTCTTGTCACCGCAGTGCAGAACAAGCTGAACGAGTATCAGGACGCTGTATTAACCTTTCCGCTGTATGAGCATTTGAATATAGACAGCAAGCTCACGCATAACACACTTACCATTGCGTTTAAGGATTTCCTCGATGAATTCCAGCGTCTGATTATGCCTTCGACACGGGAGTATCAGATTTATGCCAGATTTATAAATGACGTTTGCAGGATTCCCGATGAGATTATCGCCTTTCGGTTCTATATAACAAAAATGCTGGATCACTACTTTGAAAACCTGAAAAAGCGCAACGCTGAACATTACGCCTTTGGCGTCTACAAATTCTTTTCCGACAAGGAGGCGCAGAGGGTGCTGGCTTCACTCCTGCCGCCGATTCCGGAGTATATGTTCATGCAAACGCACGAAGCCATGATTGAGTACAACACCATGCCGAATCCGGATGACGAGAAAAAATATATCATTGCCGAGAGGCTGGTTTTTACCTCCATCGCGTCATTTCTCCATACGGATTTTTTCAGAGGGTTGATGAACGGCAATACCCCTCGCCGCTGCCACAACTGTAAACGCTTTTTCCTGCTGAGCAGCGGATACGACACCTGCTACTGCAACAACATTGCACCAGGCGAAACCGAAAAGACCTGCCGCAAGATTGGAGCGCATAAAAAGCAGGCGAGCAAGGAAGGGAAAACACCTGCCCGTCTTGAGTACGACAAAGTGTATAACAAGACCCGCCGTGCAAGGGGTAAGCTCTCCATCGACGAATGGAACGTAGCTGTTGCCCTGGCTCTGGAGTATAAGGATAAAGCCGAAGCCGGAGAGATCACCGACTTGGAGATTAAACGGCTTTACGATAAGATGTGACGATAGCGCGCTCACAGCGTACTATATCCACCGAAGATGAACAGTCGAATAAGTAACTCGCAGCTTCAAAACTCTGCAGAAGCGAACAGAAAAGGAATCGCACTCATATCAACTGGGCTGAGTGCGATTCCTCTGTATTTTTACGGATTATATGGTTCTCCGTTTGGTTTATACGCCGGAGGTGTGCTGTCCTTCGTCACCGGCAGCTGAAGCGGGACGTATATGACGTCGCCTGTAATCTCCGGCTTCTCTGCAGGAGGAGCGGCAATTTCATGCGGCGCAGATTCATCGCCGCCCATGATCCCGATTTTATGACCGTTCTCATACATATCCTCATCGATGTTGCCGCCGCCCATTATACCAACCTGCTTATTGATGTCGCCGTCGCTACCTACTGTGCCGCCCATGATGCTGACCTTGTGGCCGGTGAGCTCGTCGCCGGGATTGCCGACCATTGTTCCGACGCTGCCGCCGCCTTCATCTACAATCCACCCGAAGCCTGGAATCCATATATTTAGCTTACCGTCGATGACGGCTCTGTCGCCAGACTTTAGTTCGGTGGAGACTGGCGCGGTTTTTGATACAGCATGAGGTGCCGGGGCTATCGCTGTTGCAGATTCTGTTTCTTTTTCTGTTGTTATATCCGTTTTCAATGGCTCACTTTCTGCGACAGTCTCCGTTTCGGGAGCAGGAGCATCATCAGAAGGAGTAATTTGCGGCTTTTCTTCTGCCCGAGCCTCAATTTCGGCGCTTACGGCGGCGTTCACCGGCTCGGCGGGTAAATCTCCGACCTCGGCGCTCCGTGGCCATACAGCGGCACACAACACAACACAAGCGATAACAGCTATTCCGGCAGTTATTTGCTTTGTCATATATACCATCTCCTCTCAACGACACACAATACTGCTTTTAAAGCAAGATAGCTATACTAAATTTACAGAATTTTCATCTAATCATTGATGTGTTTTGTCGATTGGGGTAAAATGGTTTTATATGAGAAGTAAAAAGGTTTGTTTTGTGGAGGTTACCTGAATGTCATACAAAGACTTATACATAATCGATAACGATACTACCGAGCGTTCTGTAAAAAAGTATCTTAGTGAATGGTGTTCAATATCAAAGCAAATGGATATTGCAACTGGTTATTTTGAAATCGGTGGCTTACTGGAACTGGACGGAGATTGGCAGAAACTCGATAAGATTCGCATTATACTTGGTTCAGAAGTGACAAAACGCACAAAAGATGTTATTGATGCGGTTGTCACTGTTTTGTTACAACGCCTTAATCAGAGTATTGAAATTGAAAAAGATAAAAACGAATTTTTATTTGGTGTTTCTGCAATACTGGATGCAATGAAAAGCGGAAAAGTAGAGTGCCGTGTTTATGATAAAGATAAATTTCATGCCAAAGCATATATAACTCATTTCCGTGATGAATATCATCAGCAGTTCATATCTGCTATGAATATTCCAACTGGATTTGCTTTGGTTGGTTCGAGCAATTTCACGAAGGCAGGCCTTACGAAGAATATAGAACTTAATGTCCAAATAAGAAATGATGTTGAGGAATTACAGTCCTGGTTTGATTCGCATTGGGAAAAAGCTCTGAATATCACTGAAGCTATATTATCCACGATAGAGAACCATGCACGTGAATATTCTCCCTACGATGTATATCTCAAGTCAATGTATGAATATTTTAAGGGTCAAGAGCAGACGATGTCGGATTGGGAAGAGCAAGAATCTCAAATATATAAAATCCTATCTCAATACCAGAAAGACGGATACAATAGTCTTGTTAAAATTGCTAATAAATACAGAGGAGCATTTTTGTGCGATGGAGTTGGTCTTGGAAAAACTTATGTTGGCATGATGCTTATTGAACGTTTTGTAAAAAAAGAACGACGCAATGTTGTTTTGTTAGTTCCAGCAGCCGCTAGAATACCCGTCTGGGAATCAGCAATTAAAAAATATATACCCGAAATCTTAGATGGCTTTTACCCTTTCAAAATCATAAGTCATACCGACCTGCTACTTGAAAAAAATGAGAACCTTATGTCAAAAATTACCGAGCAGGCAGAATGCGTAATTATTGACGAGGCCCATCATTTCAGGAATAGGGGATCTGGTAGATATAGAAAATTATTTGATATGATGGGTTTAGGTTGTCCAAAACAAATGTTTATGTTGACAGCAACGCCAATAAATAATAGCTTCTTAGATTTACAACATCTCATTGAGTTTTTTACTCAGAGAGTTGATAATTTTTTCAAGATTCCTCCTCTTGGGATACATAGTCTGAGTGGTCATTTTAGGAAAATGGAAGCACGTTTGGAATCACTGACTCAAAATATTGTCTCAGACTTAAGCGACGAGTCATCAGAAGCTGATGTTGTCTTTAAAAGTGATATATTGGTCAATGAATTAGTTGTTCAAAGAAGTCGTACTTACGTCAAAAAGAGCTTGACTGTCGACGAAGGTAACCAGATTTTATTCCCTCTTCGAAATCCTCCAATAGTTGCTGAATACTCAATGAAAAAAAGCTACGGAAAGCTGATTGGTGATTTCATTGACTCATTTTATAGGAGAGACAAGCTTACAGGTAGAGTAATGCCTATATTAGCATTGGTTGTATATTCTCCATATTCTGATGCTTACTTTATCGGCGACAAAACAAAAATTGATTCTATGAAACAAGGACGACAAACCCAGGTCGTAAAGTTAGTTAGACAGCTTTTACTAAAGCGATTTGAAAGTTCAACAGCTGCTTTTGAGGAGACATGTATCAGGATTTTTATACGCTTAAAAAAGTTTTTAGATGATTATAAAGACAGCAGCAATTCTCGAGAAATAGAACGTTTCTATTTGAGACAGGAAAGAATACTGTCACATATTGAAGAATACGTTGCTGAGAACACTTCTTATTCAATAGAGGAACTTGAGGATGAACTTCCTGAATATATTTGGGATATTGAAGAGAATCTGGACATTAAAGATTTCGATATATCAGTTATGATTCAGGATACACTCGGAGATCTTGAAATATTGTCTGATTTTCTTGATGATCTCATGACTATTGATCCAGCCCATGATGACAAAATGAATGTCTTAAAGAATTTACTTTCAACCGATAACAGAGTTGCCGGCAAAAAAGTTATTATTTTCACCGAATATAGATCAACAGCACAATACATTTATAGAGAACTTCAAAAAGCAGGCTTTACAAAAATGTTTGAACTGGATGGTCAGTCAAAGGTTAACCGAAAAGAAATCATTGAAAGGTTTGCCCCCTATTACAATGATCGTACATCAAATAATATAACTGACGAAATCCAAATTCTGATAGCAACTGATGTATTGGCAGAAGGCCTGAACTTGCAAGACGCAACTTGTTTGATTAATTATGAATTGCATTGGAACCCTGTCCGCCTAATGCAACGGATAGGTCGTATAGACAGACGTAGAAGCCGTGAAATTGAGGATCTTTTAATTACTGATCATCCGGAGATTTCAAAAGACAGAGATATTATATGTTATTGGAATTTCTTACCTCCTGTCGAGTTGGAACAGTTATTATCCCTTTATCAAAGGGTCTCACAAAAAACTTTGCGAATATCAAAGACTTTTGGAATTGAGGGTAAGCAGCTATTAACACCGAATGATGATTATGAGGCACTTCGTGATTTCAATTCCGCTTATGAAGGAGCAGAAACTAAGGATGAAGAAATTGCTCTCGAATATCAGCGGCTAATGCTCGAAAACCCTGAATATGAGAACATAGTTAAAACACTTCCACAAAAATTATATAGTGGTAAAATCGCTATAGCTCAAAAAGGGTTCTTTTTCTGCTATGAGCTGCCTTCCAAAAGGCCAGACGATACATGGACCGAAGGCGATGGCCTATATAGATGGTATTTGCTTGACATTGAATCTAAGTCAATACTTGAGCAACCGTATGAAATATGGCAGTCGGTAAAATCAGATAGATTTACACCACGCTTTTTGAATGTTTCTGCAGACTCCTTCGCCGATATAAGAAAAACCATCGAATCATATATAAACAAAACATACATGCGTAGCATTCAAGCTCCGATTGGGGTTAAACCAAGACTTGTTACTTGGATGCAGTTAAATTGAGGTGATAATAATGCCAATATCAATTAAAAATGTAAAAGATTTAGAATCTTTGCTTGTCTATTTTTCAGAAAAGCTTAATTGGGATATAGATCCCGAGAGTTTTACTGATATTGATGATATTACATACGACTTTGATGCAAATGCTATTGGATTAAAAGAAGAAGAGTTTGCAAAAATTTCTTCTCTTCGCCAATTGCGCCCTCTTGTTGAGGGACAACCTTGGGGAATTTTTTCAATTGAGTTTGATAGCAAAAGATTTGAAGTTACTGCTCTTCGCAAAGTTCTTTCAGGTCTTATCCCTAAACGCCGTAATTCTGAGCATGCTATGTGGGACAAAAAGAACCTCCTGTTCCTTTGCTTCTGGGGTGAATACGAGACAAGAACAGTTGGTATTGCATATTTTGAAGATAAAGAATCAGGCTTGCCACAGATAAAGATTAATTATTGTAGTCCTAAGATTGAAGACCCTATTCAGCTTGATAGGTTTGAGAATAAACTCAGTAAGTTGTCATGGCCCTCAGATATTAATGACTCTACATCTTGGCAAAGCCAATGGGCAAGTTCATTTACGACCGCATACCACCAAGTTATTCATAATTCTACCACTCTTACAAATGCCTTGGCGGAAATTGCAAAAGACATTCAGCAGCTTATCCTGGATATCTTGCATGTTGAAACCTCAAATGGATATGTTCATCTTCTTTATGAGAAATTTCGTAATACATTGGTACATGACATGACAGATGAGCAGTTTGCTGATATGTATGCTCAAACTATGGTTTATGGCCTTTTCTCGGCCCGTTGTATGAATGGTGAGGATAATTTTAATCCTGCTGAAGCAATAAATGATATTCCTAATACTAATCCATTCCTGAAAAACTTATTGAAGGAATGTTTTGCGCAGACTGATAGCAAACTTTCATTTGATGAGCTTCAACTTGATGATATTGTCGAGGTGTTGAAAAAAACTGATATTAAAAGCATTTTAGCTGATTTCAACCGTCAAACTGGTGGTGGCAAAGAGGATCCTGTTATCTATTTTTACGAAGGATTTTTGAATGCCTATGAAAGTGAGCAAAAGAAAAGACGCGGTGTATATTATACTCCGCAACCTGTAGTTAATTTCATCGTTAGAGCTGTTGATGATATATTAAAAACTGAATTTGATATTACTGATGGATTAGCATCTATTGAAACTAAAACTATTTCTATTAAGCGCCCCAGCAAAAAAAGAATTGATGGCTTTATTAAAGAAATAGATGATATTGACGAAGTGCCAGCAATTCAGATACTTGATCCTGCAACCGGAACAGGAACTTTTTTGCGTCAAGTAATTCGTCAAATTTGGGAGAATTTTAAAAAGGGAAAGAGTGCATCCGAGATAAATAAGAATTGGAATGAATACGTCCATAAACATCTACTCCCTCGCCTAAATGGGTTTGAGTTAATGATGGCGCCGTATGCTGTCGCCCATATGAAACTGGCAATGGTTTTAAAAGAAACCGGCTATGATTTTTTAGGTGATGAGCGTGTAAATGTTTTTCTTACAAATTCTCTGGAAGAAGCCGGAAACTCAAGTAACCAAATAAAAATGTGGGAAGATCCGTTAGCAACTGAGTCAGTAGAAGCAAATAGAGCTAAAAAAAATAAAGGAATAAATGTCGTTATCGGCAATCCACCTTATAGTGGAGAAAGTGCTAATAAAGGTGATTGGATTATGTCTTTGATGGAGGACTATAAAAAAGAACCAGGTGGAAAACAAAAGCTTCAAGAACGTAATCCCAAATGGATTAATGATGATTATGTTAAGTTTATCCGTTATGCGCAGCTTTACATTGAACGATCAGGAGCAGGAATTGTTGCTTTCATAAACCCGCATGGATTTCTTGACAATCCAACTTTTCGAGGTATGCGATGGAGCATATTAAGTACATTTGACAAAGTGTACGTTCTTGATTTGCATGGAAATTCTAATAGAAAAGAAATATGTCCAGACGGAAGTAAAGATGAAAATGTCTTTGATATTCAACAAGGAGTTAGTATTTTAATTCTTATTAGAAAAGCTACAAAAAAAGTCGGTTCACTAGGCCAAGTATACCATTCTGATTTATATGGACACAGGGATTATAAATATTCGGTTTTGTCTCAAACGGACTTTTATAGTGTAGCATTTAAAGAGGTGCAGTCTGAATTGCCAGAATACTTCTTTACTTATAAAAACTTACCACTAAAAAATATTTACGACATGGGTATTTCCATAAACAATCTTTTTTTAGTAAATGGAACAGGAGTTATTACGAAACGTGATAATCTCTGCATACATATGTCTCCACAAAATGCATTGAGAGCGGCTGAAGATATTTTATCTTTAAGTAAAGATGCTTTTTATAAGAAATATGCATTACCCGAAGATGTTCGAGATTGGAGATATGTATGGGCAAAGAAGGATATTTCTGAATTTGGTATTGATCCATCAAATGTTCAAGTCATATCATATAGACCATTTGATAACAGATTTATATATTATACTGGTCAGGCCAGAGGATTTGTAGGTTGGCCAGTTTATAAAGTTATGCAACATATGATTCATGGGGAAAATGTGGGATTAGCTTCTGCAAGAAGCAACAAATCTGAAAATTGTGATCACTTTTTTGTTTCAAAGTATATAATGGAAACAAAATATGGTGAACGGACCACGCAATCAGCCCTTTTTCCGTTATATATTTTTGAGCATACGCTCGAGGGCTTGCAGTGTAGACCGAACTTTGCACCAGAAACAATACGCAAAATTTGTGATTTTCTTAAAATGAACATGGCACCAAGTCGCAAATATAAAGGTGAATCATGCTTTACTCCAATCGACTTGTTTGATTATGTTTATGCGGTTTTACATTCACCATGTTATCGAGAAACATATAAAGAGTTTCTAAAAATTGATTTCCCACGTGTGCCATATCCCACAGATCAAGATTTGTTTTGGAAAATGGTATCCTTTGGGAGCGAACTCCGCCAGTTGCATCTTTTGGAATCTTCTATCTTGAGTGAAATTAACTCTACTCCGCTTGAGGGTAATCTTACTATTGAAAGGATTACTTATCAAGATAATAAGGTTTATATCAATGATACGGACTATTTTAGTGATGTGCCTCAAATTGCATGGGAGTTCTTTATTGGCGGCTATCAGCCTGCACAAAAATGGCTGAAGGATCGCAAAGGTAATATCTTAAATTCTTCAGACATTAAGCATTACAATAAAATCATCAGAGCATTGATTGAAACCGACCGTATTATGAAAGAAATTGATAGTGTATTTGATGTGTAAAAAACCCCCGGTTCAATACCGAGGGTTAATTTTCATGGAGCTGGTGGCGAGAATTGAACTCGCAACCTGCGGTTTACGATACCGCTGCTCTGCCTTTGAGCCACACCAGCATATATGTGAGGGCAGGACTTTCAACCCTCATTTTCACTTTATTATAACTTATTCATCCTACCTTATCAACAACCACAGACCTGAGCATTACGAATGCTCTGTTCTACCGACTGAGCTACTCCAGCGCATATAGGCTAACATCAATATTTTATCAGCAATTATTACTATATGCAATTATTCATTTCAAAAATAACAAATAAATTTGCATGATACTTTCATAAAAACACTGAGTCCGCACTACATTCCAGGGGCTTTCATTTCAGATTTCTCCTGCTCTTCTTTGGCATCGGTAAAACAAGCTCAGTAAGCAAAAATGCGGCTATTATAGGAAGCGCAACATAAAACCATAGGTCAGACTTTTTTACAAGCTTCAGGATCATAGCTTCAATTATTAATACGCCGCCCCATATCAGAGAATTTCTTGTAGTTTTATCCATATAGTAAAACCTCCTAATCGGCATTGTGCGGAAACCATCATTATTTTTCGTTCGGATTCCGCAAGATATTTCCTTGATGTTATTGTATTTGTAATATACCAAATGGTAATACTTTTGTGAGCTCTAGATGTTATATAAATAATACAATATAATTATAACAAAAAATACGACATAATACAGCAAATATGACATAATATAGCGGATTTTCATTTTATAGAGTTTCGTGGCTTGTTTTCGGCACTAATTGCTGAAAACATACTATATTATTTGAATAAAAGCGCCGCTATATGCGATTTTCAGACACTTTTGCTGTATTATAGCTACGCATATCCCTTCCGGAGCATGTGAGGCACTAAATCAATGTTATGATTATTAACACTATGAAAGATTTGTAATTTGTTGTGTTAATAATCACTTGTTAGGGCAAACTAATGTGGAATGAAAAAACAGGGGTGGTAAATATGGAGAAATACTCAAGCAAATTGAAATATATTCAGGCGGTTCTGTATATATTGATATTGTGTATAGGCTTTGTCTGCTGTACACCCAAAACTCCGGGACCTGCCGCAAACAAGCCTGTCCCTCAGCCAACTCCGGCGCCGACCATTACACCTGCACCTGAGGTGACTCCCTCACCAACAGCTGCACCGATAGTTACACCGACACCTACACCAACACCTGCACAGGAGGAAGAATCCCTGCTTGATTTTTATCCGTTTAAGGTAGGTAACATGTGGGAATATGAGGGTGAAGGGATGGAATATGCCTCTTTCATACAGAGGGTTGTGTTCAGCTCAGGCAACAGGTATCAGGTCACAGTTGACAATGGAGGTACAGTGATTGCTAATGCTATGGAAGTAAGGAAGGACAGTATTACAAATAACTACAGGTCAGGTGAAGCATACAACGGTGAGAACCTGCTCAACAGGCCGGGCAATTTGAACATAGTGCTGCTTCAGACCCCGCTTAAGGAAGGAAACTTCTGGATAAGTGAGGAAAACCATTATGAGATCATCGATATGGATGCGGAGGTCATAGTACCTGCAGGGGATTTCAAGGATTGCATAGCAGTGAAAGAAACCTTTAAGGATCAGACCTCGAACATGGTCTTCTACTATAAAAGGGGAGTCGGAATGGTCCAGTCGGAGTTCAGAACGGACATGGGGGATCTGATCACATCAAAGCTGAAGAGATATGAATTAAAATGAGAATCGGATGGGTCTTGACCCATCCGATTCTCGTTTATCCTATCTCTTTACAAGGGGGAAGGCGATTACATCCTTTATAGAATATGCTCCTGTTAAGAACAGGAGCATCATATCATTGAATTTCATTTGATTTACAGCATTGATTATTCATTGTCAACTATATTTAGCGAAATACATTAAAGATCCTTACATTGGGTATTCTCTTTCATTGCTTTTTCTTTACGATTATTTTTTGTCTTTGACAACTGTACCAGCAGCACACCGGTCAGTATTACCGCCGTTGAAACAAGCAGTGTAAGGGTGAAAGGCTCATCAAGAATCAGAGCACCCAGGAGAAACGCCACGGGCGGATTCACGTAGGCATAAGTGCCGGCCTTCGCTGCAGGCCATTTCTGCAGTATATATATATAAGAGGAATAACCTATCAGAGATCCGAAAACAACCAGGTAAAGCATGGCGCCGATACCTTTTGCCGAGATGCTGATCCTGGATAACTCGCCAAGAGAGACGCCGACAATTGATAAACCGATACCGCCGGCCAGCATCTGAACACCTATATTTGACACCACAGAGCCGGTTGGTGTGAAGCCTTTGGAATATACTGAGCCTACTGCCCATAAAAAAGCGGCCAGCAGAAGTGCCACGGTACCCCTAAAATCAGTACTGCCTTCTCCGGGACCTGAGAGCACAAGTAAAGCGACTCCTGAAAACCCTATAATCAGACCAAGCCAGCCTTTGAAATCTATTCTGGGCCTTCCGGGTACGAAAAGCTCAATCACTGCCATATACAGAGGTATTGTGGCGACTAACAGGGATGCAATTCCGGAATTAACCCACTGTTCCGCCCATACAACAAGGCCGTTACCTCCAAGCAGCAGGAAAAGACCTACTATGGACTGATCTCTGATGCTTTTCAGATCAGAAGGAAATGCCAGGCCTTTGAATTTGGCATAAAGCAGCATCATTGTGCCTGCCAGAAGAAATCTGATTCCGGCAAAAAGCTCCGGGGGGAATGCGCTGACGCCTATCCTTATTGCAAGGTATGTAGAGCCCCATAATATGCAAACTGCCAGGTATGCTGATATCACTTTTGATTCTTCGCTTTTGAAAACCATGAAAACAAAACCCTCCCAAGCTCTCTTCATATTTATTTCTAATCAAAGCCACAAGACTATTATAATGTATTGCATAAACAGTTGTAAATCAGAAAAGCCATTGATTTATCTGCTCTGCAAGCAAAAAACAATTGACACGTCAACAGAATGGGGCTATTATAAAGTTGTATGTAAGTGATCTTCTTACATACGCCAATAATTCTATATAGTGTTGTCCGCTAGGGGAGCGTTATGCTGAGATAGCATGCTGCGTTTTGAATATCCGCAGCTGCTGACCCTTTGAACCTGTCTGGTTAATTCTAACGGAGGGAAGCGGTTGTGATTAATAAATGATCTGACCGTAACTTTTGTTTACGGTCTTTTTGTTTATGTAAATCGCATTATGCAGATTAGACAAGGTCGCTGCGATTTACAACAATCAAGGAAGACATTTAGCGCTATTTGAATAATTAGAAAGAGGTATAGCGCAAATGCCGACCTCCCGGGCAATAGTAAAAAGAGGTGATGGGACCCTATATCTTAGTGCGAATTCAATAACAATCAAGGTAACTATTTTGCGAATTGTATGGGAGGTATTATTATGAAATATTCATCAACAAGAATGCTTGCGGAAGCAGGAATCATGATAGCTGCCGCACAGATACTCAGTTATGTAAAGATTTACGAGGCTCCGTACGGGGGTTCGGTAACAGCGGGAAGCATGGTTCCGATCATTTTGTTTTCTTTAAGATGGGGAGTAAAATCCGGACTGCTTGCGGCTGTCGCCTATGGAATCCTGCAGCTGCTCATTGGCGGCGAGGTATATACACTTCACATAGCATCCGTGCTGTTTGACTATGTGATCGCTTTTGGACTGCTTGGTCTGGCAGGAGTATTCAGAAATAGTGCAAAGGGTACGCTGATGGGTACCTGTCTGGGTGTACTCGGAAGATTCATATGTCATGTCATTTCGGGTGTTGTGGTATGGGCTTCCTATGCGCCGGAAGGAATGCATCCGCTGGATTACTCCATAGTGTATAATGGTTCCTACCTTTTACCGGAGCTTATAATTACTTTGATTATGATAAGAATACTTTATAATCCGCTGATTAAGAATTTGGGACAAAGGATATAATAAAATAAAAATCTCTGCTCGCAGGAGCAGAGATTTTTATTTGGGGCAATCTGCATTTTCTGGTATAATAATATTGTTTGATTTAAATTTATTAATAAGGATGGATAAGTGATGAAAAAAATAATTGCAGTTCTGGCAGTCCTTATAATGGTGCTCTCGGGCTGCAGCAAGGATGTTAAGGAAAATGAAGCCTCACCGGATGAAATAAATGTGAAAGAAGAAAGATTAGTGAAAGAGTTTGCAGGTACTGTAAATATATTTCACAGGACTGATGACGATCTGCTGCTCAGCACTGAAGAGGAGGAGCTTTATAAGTATTATGACATAGACGTAAGCTCAACGGAGGTAAAAGACAGTAAACTGACAGAGATGACAGGTATGTATATTTATCAGGAGCCCATCGGGAACAGAGGCTTTATTGTGGTTGAGGAGCTGGATTACAAGAATACATTGAAATTCATGAGCAGGGATGGTGCTGAGACTGTCATAGCAGAGGACATCGGGCAGGCTGATTCAATAAACATATCAATAGCACCCGGAGCCGGAAAGCTTGCCTATACATCACCCCTGGAAGGCAGTGATACTTACGGCATACATATTTATGATATGGATACTTCAAAAAATCAAAAACTAATGAGCATAAAAAGTGAAGGACTGATTGAAGGCTTCAATTACCTTGTTAACTGGTCACCGGACGAGAAGAATGTCATTATACAGGATAAATATATATATGATACCCGCAGCGGAATACAAAAGGGAGAGCTCAAGTCGGCATACTCACAGTGGGCGCCTTCAGGAACAAAGATAGCTTTTGTGCTGGATGACGGATCGCAGCAGTGGCTTCCAACTACGGATTATTATGTCTATCCGGGTAAGAAAATCTGCGTCTATGATATTTTAAAGGGAAGCTATGATGAGATCTTCGAAATGGATGGAGATGAATATATTTTCGGTGGAATAATCTGGGGTGGAAAAGACAGCCTGCTTTCCTTCTCAGGCATTAAAGTAAAGGATATGAACCAGCCCGACTGGTATATGAAGCTCAACTACAGTTCATTATATATTGTGGAGCTGGAAAACAATAAGAGCAAAAGGCTTGAAACGAATGTGGATGCAAGTGACGGAACAATGATTGAGCTTGCGAACCTTAAGTTTACCAACGAAGGGAATTTGCTAAGCTTTACAGTAGGGAATTATGAAAAAAGCAGCCTGCATATAGTGAATACAGCGACACTGGATGTAAAAATCTTTGAAAACGCTGAATATCTTCACTGGATCGATGGAGAAAACTACGTAATACCGGCAGGAACGAATACTATGTATTTCGGCAGAGATAATTCAATAATAAAGATAGATGAAAAGCTGCAGGAGAATGCAATATATACATCAAAAACCAAGCTGGATGATTTCTTCCTTTCCAAAGACGGGACAGGGATTCTGATTTTTGAGCTTCAGGATAATGTGCATATTGTGAGATACATTGGTGAATAGAATAGCATAGAGTGAGGTGTTTGAATGTACGATAAAATTACAAAAGAGACAATGGTGAAAATCCATTTGGGATGCAGAATAGAGGATATTGCAAGTACGGTAATCCTCACACCCATATGGAGCCTCGAAGGCTTCAGAGATAAGGCGGATGCTGTAGTGACAGAGTTTGCAGGCTGGTACGAGGGTGCTACTCTGGCGGTCAATAACAAGAATATAACAGTGATAAGCAGCGGAATAGGCGCTCCCATGTCGGGGGACTGTGCTCTGGCTTTGAGCTATACCGATTGTGAAAATGTCATATTCTCCGGCTCTGCCGGGGCAATCAACTTGGATTATAATATAGGGGACATGCTTGCTGTCAATGAAGCTGTTATCGGAGAAGGCTTCTCACGATATCACAGGGACGATATAAGAAAGGACTGCTTTGGGGAGCTGGTGTCAGGGGACAAGAAAGTGGCACAAATGCTAATGAAAACTATCAGCGGATATGGCAGTAAATATGGTGTAAATTGCCATAGGGGAAGGATATTTTCAATAGACTCCATACTGGGTGAGAGAAAGGATACCTTTGACTACATGCGGGAGAAAGGCTGTGATGCAGTTGAAATGGAGGTATCCGCAATATTCACTGCATGCAGGCGGGCGGGCAAGAAAGCTGCAGCCGTGATACTCATCAGTGATCTGCCTCTCAAGTACAGGAATCTGTTTGAGGGTATAACCGAAACCGATGTTAAGAGGTATAATGAGATAAAGAACGATTTGCCAGGCATACTGCTGGAAGCTGCTGCCAGTTTTCAGTGAATAAAAAGCGGAGGTGCTGAATATGAAATTAGTCAGGTTTGAAAGCAATGGGATCGAAAGCTATGGTTTGGTTGAAGAAAGTATGGTTTACAGGATCGAAGGGGATATTTTCAGTGAGTACAAGGTGACTGAAGACAGGTATAAGCTGCAGGAAGTAAAATTGCTGGCACCCTGTAAGCCTTCAAAGATAGTGGCGGTAGGTATCAACTACAGGGATCATGCAACTGAAATGAAGCATGACCTGCCTGAAGACCCGGTGCTTTTTATAAAGCCGTCTACCGCAGTCATAGCCCCTGAGGAAAAAATAATCAGGCCTCAAATGTCGCAGAGGGTAGATTATGAGGCTGAGCTTGCCCTGATAATAGGAAAGCAGGCGAAAAATGTTGAACCTGAGGAAGCGCTCCAATATATACTGGGCGCGACCTGCTTCAATGATGTTACTGCCAGGGATCTTCAACAGAAGGATGGGCAGTGGACTCGCGCTAAGTCCTTTGATACCTTTGCACCTATGGGACCTTTTATTGTGACTGATGCGGATTATAACAACACAGATATAGAGCTGGTGTTGAACGGTGAAACCAAACAAAAATCCAATACATCATATTTTATTGCTAATGCCCAGACTATAGTAAGCTATGTATCAAAAATCATGACATTATATCCCGGTGACGTTATAGCAACCGGAACACCGGCAGGTGTCGGGCCGATGCTCAGGGGAGATGTAGTAGAGGTAAGACTTCAGGGCATAGGAACACTCATAAATTATGTTGAATAGGCAATTGTAACTGAATAATATTCTACCTCATGAGCAAAATACTTATGAGGTGTTTGTAGGTCAAAAAAAGTGCCGTACACGCGGCACTTTTTTTTTTAGACACACATGGAAATGGAAATGTCTGAAAATTAGGAACGTTTGTACGTTAATAGAGTACATTGCGTAAAAAATGTATGTAAATTTTGCACAAAACTATTCTTTTTCAAAAAAATAGATGCTATAATGTTAATTGGATATAAATGACTATACCTTAACCTAAATAAAGTGAAAATTTTAGGAGTTGGGAGGATTTTTATGAAGAAAATACTGATCACAGGTGCATTAGGACAGATTGGTACCGAGCTTACGACCTATATGAGAGAACAGTATGGAAATGACAATGTTATAGCGAGCAACAGAAGCAGGCATGGCGATGACAGCTTCTTTGAGGCAGGTCCCTTTGAGCTGCTTAACGTTGTTGATGCAAAAGGATTGGCTGATGTATGTAAAAAGTATGGTGTGAACCAGATCATACACCTGGCGGCAATTCTTTCGGCAAATGCTGAGAAGAATCCACAGGCAGCCTATGACATCAACATGAATGGAACCTATAATGTCCTTGAAGTGGCAAGAGAACTTGGTATTGCAGTATTCACACCCAGTTCAATAGCGGCTTTCGGAGCCAGCACACCGGCAGATAATACTCCGCAGGATACTATTCAGAGGCCTTCAACCATGTATGGGGTAACAAAGGTTGCAGGAGAGCTTCTCTGTGACTACTATTTCAAAAGGTTCGGAGTGGATACCAGAGGCGTAAGGTTCCCGGGGATCATATCCTATGTAGCTCTTCCGGGCGGCGGCACTACAGACTATGCTGTACATATCTATTATGAAGCCTTGAAGAACAAAAAATATGCATCCTTCATCGGGGCAGGGACATATATGGATATGATGTATATGCCTGATGCAATCAAGGCAGTTCACGACCTTATGGAAGCAAATCCTGACAAGCTCGAGCACAGAAACGCATTCAATGTGACCGCAATGAGCTTCGATCCTGAGATGCTGGCTGCAGAAATAAAGAAGCATATCCCTGAGTTTGTACTGACCTATGATGTTGATCCTGTCAGACAGGCAATTGCAAACAGCTGGCCTAACTCGCTTGATGACAGTGCGGCCAGGAAGGAATGGGGATGGGATCCCAAGTATGACATGGCAGTAATGACAAAAGACATGCTGGATAAGCTGACTATAAAGCTAAACCTTAAATAATAAAATTAATATTTTGGTGGTATGGAAAGAGGAGGTAAAAAAATGGGTTTACATGATCTGGACTTTATTACCCAAAGGCTGAATGAGCTCAAGGAACAGGGCGTATACAGGAAGCTGCCTGTATTGGGGGGACCGTCGGGTCCAAGAAGCATAATAAACGGCAAGAATGTTATCAATCTTTCTTCCAACAATTATCTGGGTCTTGCAAATCATCCGAGACTCAGGGAAGCAGGCAAAAAGGCAATTGACAAATGGGGCATGGGCGCAGGTGCCGTAAGAACGATCATAGGAACAATGGAAATACATGAAGAGCTGGAAGAGAAGCTTGCGAAGTTCAAGCATGTTGAAGCGGTGCTGGTATTCCAATCCGGTTTTACTGCAAATGCTGCTGCTATTCCCGGTATAGTTGACAAGGGCGATGTGGTCATAAGTGATGAGCTTAACCACGCTTCAATCATTGACGGCTGCAGACTCAGCAAGGCTGATGTTGTAAGATTCAAGCACAGCGATATGGCTGACCTTGAAAGAGTTATAAAAGAAGTCAAGGATAAATATAATACAAAGCTTATTATCACCGACGGCGTTTTCAGCATGGACGGCGATATAGCAAAGCTTCCTGAAATTGTTGAACTGGCAGAAAAATACGGCTGCCTCACCTATGTTGATGATGCACATTCCAGCGGAGTTCTTGGAACCAACGGACAGGGTTCTGCCCACCACTTCGGTCTGAGCGACAGAGTTGACGTGCAGATAGGAACTCTTTCAAAGGCTATCGGTGTTGTTGGAGGATATGTGGCAGGCAGAAGGAACCTTATCGACTGGCTGAACCACAGGGGCAGACCTTTCCTCTTCAGTACGGCAGCTCCACCAGCAGTAGCAGCGGCTTGTATTGAGGCAATAAATATATTGTCAGAGAGCAGAGATCTCACAAACAAAATGTGGGAGAATGCAAATTACTTCAAGAAAAAACTCAATGATCTGGGCTTCAATACAGGTAAGAGTGAAACACCCATCACTCCAGTAATAGCAGGAGATGATAAGAAGGCCGTTGAACTGAGCAAGAGGCTTTTTGAAGAGGGAGTATTCGCACAGAGCATAGTATTCCCAACAGTTGCAAGAGGAGCAGCAAGGGTAAGGACAATTGTTACGGCTGCTCATACAAAAGAGGATCTTGACGAAGCGGTTGCAGCCTTTGCAAAGGTTGGAAGAGAGCTTGAATTGATAAAATAGCATATAGAGTTATTTATAAGAGCACCGCAAGGTGCTCTTATTATATTTTCATGGATTGCTCCTGTTGAGATGAATTGAGAAGATATCAGATTTAATCCGTATTGTATTATTTTGTCTGAGAAGAACAAAGTGTTTTCTGCAATCTGTTTATGAGAATGTTCAAAAGCTGCGCAAACTAATTGTTCAGCTTCTGTATGATTATATTGAATATATTAGATATGAAAAAAATTATAGTATCGATCCAATCTGTGAAGTAAAACATCATTAATCAAGTCCAACTATAGAAACTTTCGTAATCAACATAAAATTTCGATATCCTTAATAAAAAAGTAAGGAATCTGAACATCTCTTATTATAAAACAATTAAGAAAATTTCAAATAGTAATTGACTTATATGAATCATAATGCTAATATATAAATGGTATACCAAAGGGAATACAAAATTGTATATATACAAAACCATTTAACTTTTATTATTCTAAAGTTATTGAAAATGGAAAGGAAGTGTATAACCGTTGGCTAATCTTAATGTTGAGGTATTTGGATTAAAATTGAAGCATCCTATTATATTAAGTTCCGGTTGTCTAACTCATACAGGTGCTGGTATGATTGCCGGTCTCAGAGGAGGAGCGTCGGCAGCCATAGGAAAAACCTGTGGTTCTAAAGCAAAAATGGGACATCCCCAGCCGCAGATAATAAATAAACCATCAAAGGCTTATATGGTAAATGCGCAGGGTATACCGAATCCGGGAGTTGAGAAATTTATAGAAGATATTAAGAAGGCGATTGATGCTGGATTAGGTCCAATTTTCGCGAGTGCTCTTGGCGAAAAGCCAGAAGATTTTGCATATGTTGCTCGTGGGCTAGAGGAAGCGGGAGCGGAACTTATTGAACTTAACGTTTCATGCGTTCATCCAACCCATGGTGTAAAATATGGGTTCTTATCAGGCGATAATCCGGAACAGGTTTACAATACGGTTAAGGCAGTTAAGCAAGCCGTTAGTATTCCGGTTGTTCCTAAAATATCATCGCATAAAATTCTTGATGTGCCCATATTGGCGAAAGCAGCTGAAGAAGCTGGGGCAGATGGAGTTACAGTTGCCAATACATTACCGGCTCTGGAGCTTAACACTGATACTCTGAAACCAGCTCTGGGGAACCCAGATGGTGTAGGAGGCCTTTCTGGGGATGCAATCAAGCCTATTATTTTAAGGTGTGTAGCTGATACTGCAAGAGTAGTAAAGATACCAATTATGGCTACCGGAGGCTGCACCACAGGTGCGGACGTTGCTGAAATGTTGGCATTGGGAGCTTCAGTGGTTCAAGTCCATACAGCAGCTATGTATTACGGAATGAAACATTTTTCTAAAATGGTTGAGGAATTGGATGCGTATCTTGATACACATAATTTCAAATCAGTTAATGAGATTATTGGTTATTCCCTGCAGTTCCTTCCTCCCAAGCCGCTTCAAATGCAAGATGATCATTGATTAAAAGGGGGGTTGAAAATGACAATAGAAAAATCAAATCATTGGGAAGCCGACCGCATGCAATATCTGCCTTTTTCTGGTATACGAAAAGTGTTCGAGGCAGCTAATCATCTAAGAGCACAAGGGGTTAATATCATTGATCTGGCCTTGGGACGACCGGATTTTGATACACCGGTCAATATAAAAATGGCTGCTCAGAAAGCTCTGGATGAAGGTCAGGTGCATTATACTTCAAACTATGGAGTATCCCAGCTTACAAATGCTATATCTAAAAAAATAAAAACCGATAACAACCTTGACTATGATGCAAACGGTGAAATCATGGTCACTGTGGGGGCTTGTGAGGCAGTATATGCTGCAATGACATCTTTTCTGAACCCTGGTGATGAGGTAATTGTTCCTAGTCCAGGCTGGCTTAACTACATCTATATTCCTGGTATGCTCGGAGCAAAACCTGTTACAGTTCCTTTAAAAGAAGAGAATAACTTTGCGCTTTCCGCTGCTGATGTAGAGGCCAAGATTACTTCCAAAACAAAGATGCTCATATTAGTTAGTCCACATAACCCCACCGGTGCTGTTGTGAAGAAAAGCGACATGGAGGCTATTGCAGAGCTTGCCAAGAAGCACGATTTTCTCGTACTTGCTGATGAGGTATACGAGAAGATTATTTACGATGGGAATGAAAACTTTAGTATCGGTTCTCTGCCAGGAATGAAGGAACGCACAATAATTATAAATGCAGTTTCAAAGACTTATTCCATGACAGGCTGGCGCATTGGCTGGATTGCGGCAGATAGAAACCTTATGAAGACGTTAGTAAGAACTCATCAATATCTTGTGACATGTGCAACCTCGTTTGCTCAATTTGGAGCTATCGAGGCTCTGGAGGGGTCCCAGTGCCGGTCCAAGGAAATGGTTGCAGAATTTAAGCGCAGAAGAGATCTAGTTGTAAAATCTATAAATGAATTGCCTAAGATTAAATGCTGCAATCCTTCGGGTGCATTTTATGTGTTTGCTAATATAAAGGGCTTAAATATGTCATCCATGGATGCTTCCACATTTTTCTTGGAAAAGGCTGCAGTAGCTACAGTGCCGGGGTCTGCTTTTGGAGATGAAGGTGAAGGTTATATAAGAATCTCTTACTGCAATTCTTATGAAAACATTCAACAGGCTATGAAGCAAATGAATGAGGCCTTGAAGAGCTTTTAGAATTATTGAAGGAAGTAATTATTATCAACTAAAAGCCTATGCTAAGAAGATACAGGATTAAATTATTAATTTAATCAGGAAATTAAAGTTACTGATACAAAGGTTAATACAGAAATAAGGAGCGATTAGTAATGAATATTGAAAAAGGACCTTGGAAAGGCGAAGGTTACTGGTTCAGCCATTATAATTTTTTGGATGAAGTAAGAAAGAACTGGACGCTACCCCAGAAAGTAGAAATTCATGATGCAACTTTGAGAGACGGTGAACAGACTCCAGGTGTGGTTTTAAGGCCTGATGAAAAAGTTGCTATCGCAGAAAAACTTGCAGAAGTTGGGGTCGATCGAATCGAGGCTGGGATGCCGGCTGTTTCCCAGGACGACTTCAATGCCATTAAAAAAATAACAAGCATGAAGTTACCAAGCAAAATTTTAGCTTTTGCCAGGGCTGTTCCCGATGACATAAAGAAAGTAGCCGAATCGGGTGCATGGGGAGTTGTAATAGAAGTGCCTATTGGCTATCCCAAGCTACGCCACCAGTTCCATAAGAGTTGGGAATGGGTCCTTGAAAACAGTATTATTGCATGTAAAGCGGCTAGAGAAGCTGGTCTGCATGTAGTCTATTTCCCTTATGATACCACTAGATGCGACCTCAAAGAGTTTGAGAGTCTCTTATCAGGACTATGCAAGGAATCCAAGCCTGATTCCATAGGTGTAATTGATACAGTGGGCTGTGCCACTCCAGAAGCCATGGGTTTTTTGACAAGATTTGTTAAAAAATTAACCGGATGTACTGTAGAAGTTCATACGCATAACGATCTGGGAATGGGTGCCGCCACTTCTCTAGGTGCTATAACTGCAGGAGCGGAAGTAGTCCATGTTAGTGTAAACGGACTAGGAGAACGTACCGGTAATACAGCCTTCGAAGAGGTAGCACTTATGCTCAAAGGTTGTTTAGGTTATGAAATGGCAAATCTAAACTACTCTAAAATGAAGGAACTGTCTGAACTAGTGGCTAGTTTGACCGGGGTACCGATTAATCCCAACAAAGCTGTAGTGGGCAACAGGTCCTTCGCTAGGGAGTCCGGTATAGGAATTGACCAGGTGCTAAATTTTCCTCTTTCCATGTTCAATATGGACCCGAAAATGGTCGGAACTAAGCCAAGAGTAATGTATGGCAAAAAATCAGGTGTGCAGTCAGTCGCAGTAAAACTGGATGAACTTGGACTAACCGCCACAGAACAGCAAAAGAAAAACATTTTAGAAAAGATTAAGCAGTCTGGCATCGACAAAAAAGGTCCGTTGACTGACGAGGAAGTGGAAGCTATTGTTAGGAATGGACTAAACAAGTAGAAGCATCTTTTAGCCAAGTGCTGGGAAAAAGTATTTTACGCAGTACTTGGCATCAATTATTCATCTAAAAGGAGTTATGATCATGATTGAGTTAATCACAGATATGAATGTAGTTTCAAAGCTGCTGAATTGCAGTGTTCCTAATAAGTTCCTGTCCGTGTCGCTAAACTACGACGGGTATAGAACAGTAGCACCTAAGATTATCAAGAGCGGTCAGCAAAGTACACTTCTTACACGTCATATAGAACAGGGTAACGTGGAAGCGATGCAGGACATAGACAAAACACTGCCCAAAGACCTTCCGGTTGTCTACTATAATCCTTATTTTCTTTTCGAACCTGCTTGTACACCGGTATTTGGGGAATTTATAGACGCATTTACCAGTGTGGCCGGAACGGAAAAGCAGGTTCAAGTACATAAAGACCTTCCTCTATCTATTTACCAGTGGATGTCTATGAATTACGAAATTGAGATTTATGAAAAAGAAATCGCTGACCCCGGTTTTTATGTATATGAGTTCTCAAGAGCTGATGTAATAAAACGCTTTGCTGTTGGAAGGGCAGAGGCTGATTCGGCTGCTTTGAAATTAATCGAAAAGTCTCCGATCAAAAAGAGATTAGAATACTATATCAAGGAGAGAACTGATACTCGCTTCTCTGTACTTGACGGATTAATGAAAGCTAATGGAGTGGATGCCATTCTCTGTACTTCTCCTCTTGGAATCCAGGAAATTACGGGATTTGGGATGGAGCGTCACATTGATGACATGTTTGCTGCCTACTACGAAATTGAAAGCGACAAGGTTCAGCTTTTTTCCGTGGAACCATTGGAGGACTTTGGACAGGGAAGGAAGGTAAGCACATTTGGTGCTGCAATTAAGGATCAGGTGAACAATGGCATCCTTGGCTTGGAAGAACAGCACTTTCCATTGGGGTGGTTCCGGGGTCTAGGGTTTGATAAAATAAAAACTGTAAATGCTATGAACCTAGTGAGATTGCTGCGGGAAAAAACCGGCTCAGAAAACTTATCATATTGCATTATTGCCACCAGGGCAAGCGTTTTTGCAACCGATGAATCATTAGCCTGGGCTAAGAAAGAAATATTAGGCAGTAAATCCATTACAGAACTTGATATATATGAGAAATATCTTGACCTCCTTAAAAAGTTCCAAAAGGACAACAACATTCCGATTAATATAAATACTTTCTGGACTAATTGCCATTCCAGCAAGCGCAGTATTATACCATCTCTACCGTTTAATCACCAGCTGGATGAATCGGCAAGGGCCATTAAGATTGATGCAGGCGTTTCGTTAAGAGGAGAAACCGGCATTCATTATGCAGCTTCGGATATAGCACGTACTATTATCTTTGATGACGAGGTACAAAAGGCATATAACAAATTCGAGGATTATATGGTCCGAAACGTCATACCAAACATTAAGCCGGGAATGAGTGGAAAAGATATTCATGAACTTGCAGTAACACAGATTGAAAAGGAACGATACTTCTTCGAGAATATCGGCATGATACCTGCCGGGAATCTAAATGAAACCTTTAACAGAGATGTAGGTCATCTTGTGGGGCTTCAAGAACCTGTTACCATGTTCTTTACTAAAAATACCGGGATGAAGGTAGATGAGGGAATGATAGGTGCCCTAGAATACCAGTGGTCATACAAGGGATTCGGCATCGGAGTTGAAGACCTGTTTGTAATAGAATCAGAGGGTGGACTCAACTATTCCAGAGATGGCCTATAAGCAATTATAACAGGCTGATATAAAATCACATAAAAAAAGTGAATGAAGTACACGGTTATAACAGCATGGATATATGTTTGTGCTTAAGGATGATTCAAATAAATTAAAGGGGTGAGTAAATGTGTTAAAAAGAAAAGGTTTAGTGGTAACAGCTCTTATTCTGCTGCTAGTGGTAAGTATTGTACTTCCTGGCTGTACTGCTCAACAGGTATCCAAGGAAGAAAATGTCATTAAGATTGGAGCTTCTGTGCCACTAACCGGAAGCTTAGCAAAAGAAGGAAAGTATACACAGGATGGCTATAAATTCTGGGAAGATACGGTTAATGCCGCCGGTGGAATTAAAGTTGGTGACAAACAATACAAGGTTCAGATTGTTATGTACGATGACAAGTCTGATTCACAGACCAGTGCCAAGCTTACAGAAAAGCTTATCACGGAAGATAAGGTTAACTTTATGTTGAGCCCATATTCCAGTGGTTTGGTAATGGCTACTTCAAGCATTGCTGAAAAGTATAAAATGATTAACATTGCGCCGACTGCTAATTCCGATAGTATTTATACACGTGGATACAAATATATATTCGGTGTATTACCCAGAGCTACCAACAACCTGGTGGGTGCTCTCAGTATGATAGACGAATACAAACTTCCAGTAAAGACTGTGGCTATTGCTACCCCTGATAGCCAGTTCCCTATATTTGCAGCTGAGGGTGTCAAGGCACTGGCAGAAAGCCTGGGGATCCAGGTAGTGCTTTTCCAAAAGTATCCTGATAAAGTAACAGATTTATCTCCATTAATCTCTGAAATAAAAAATGTGAATCCCGATGCAATTTTCTGCTCCGGCTATTTTGAAGATGCAATATTAATGGTAAAACAGCTCAAGGAACAGAAATTGACCCCTAAGCTTATTGCTTTTACAGGACCTCCTACTCTGACCGATTTTACCAAAACCCTGCAGGAAGATGCAGAAGGCGTTATCGGACACGCGTGGTGGGCTCCGGCTACTAACTGGACAGGTCCTGTTTTTGGCTCTGCCAAAGACTATGCTAAGAATTTTGAAGAAAAGAACGGTTATGTTCCGCCTTACCATTCTGCAGCTGCTTCAGCTTCCGGATTAGTTCTGCAGCTAGCTATTGAAAAGGCAGGTTCGTTGGACACGGAAAAAATTCTGTCCACAATGAGTTCCATGGATGTGGAAACTTTCTTTATGCCTATTAAGTTTGGTAAAGTTGATGGTTTAGAGAACATAAATATTGGTGGGAAAGCTATTCCTATGCAGATTCAAAATGGTGCGACAGTTGTTGTGTATCCTGAACAGATCAAAGAAACAGATCCAATCTTCCCATTAGTTCCATGGGATAATAGATAACAACTAAGACATAAGTTGCTGCTATCGGCAGCAGCAACTTATGTCATTTTAACAAGCTTTACGGCAAAGACACAGTAGAAGGGAGTGTCTAGATTTGTTAATTCAACATATTATCAACGGATTGCTTCTAGGGGGAGTATATGCTACTATTGGAATTGGATTTTCTCTAGTTTATGGAGTAATGTCCATTATTAACTTGGCACATGGTTCTTTAATAATGCTGGGAGCATATGTAACTTATGTCCTGTTTCAACAGTTCGGAATAGACCCATTTGTTACAGTACCCGTCAGTTTTATGGCAATGTTTGCCCTGGGTTTTTTCATCCAGAAATACATTACCAACTGCATAATCAAATGGGGTCTCTTTATGACTGTGGTCCTTACTTTTGGATTTGATTTGGTCTTTATAAACACTGCCATGCTAATTTGGAATTCAAATTTTCGTGGAGTCGTTCCGTCATACAGTGGTGCAGGTCTTGAGCTGGGCATTATTGTAATACCATATATTCGTTTGGCTATTTTTATAGTCTCTATTGCTCTTACGTGGTTGTTGTATCAGTTTCTAAACCATACCCGAACTGGACAGGCAATTAGGGCAACAGCACTAAACCGTGAAGCTTCACAATTGGTGGGTGTTGATATCAACATAATATTCGCTGTCACCTTCGGTATCGGAGCAGGTTTTGCTGGTGCTGCAGGTGGGTTATTCAGCATGATTTTTCCTATTACACCTTTCATGGGGGTGCCATTCCTGGGTAAAGCCTTTGCTGTGGCAGTATTAGGAGGTTTAGGCAACATAAACGGAGCTATTGTAGGGGGACTGGTTCTAGGGCTGGCTGAAGCTTTAGGGGCAGCGGCCTTTGGAACAGGATTCCAGCAGGGTATTGGTTTTATGATTCTTCTGCTCGTACTTGTTTTTAGACCAAAAGGCATTATAGGAAAACAATTTTTTGGTTGATACAAACTCGTAAGATATGAAACGAGGTGTGATAATATATGATAAATGTTTTAAAGGAAACAAAGCTGATGGATAGAAAATGGAGCATTAGCATTGTGTTACCATTTATCTTCTTACTAACATTTGTTTTACTGCCTCTTACTATTCAAGGATACTGGCTAAGGGTGCTGACTTCAGTATTTATGTATGCCATTATGGCTCAAAGTGTCAACATTATTGCAGGTTACTCAGGGTACCCTGCTCTAGGCAATATTGTTTTCTTTGGGACAGGTGCATATGTAACCGCGATGGCCATGACACACTGGCACTTTCCTTTCTTCCTGGCCTTATTAATTGCAGGTCTGGCTTGTGCTTTTTATGCCTTTATAATAGGGCTTCCGGTACTGCGCTTGCGAGGTCGATATTTCTTGATGGCAACCATCGCATTAACCGAAGCAACCCGCCAAGTCGTAACTAATCTGGAGATTACTGGTGGGGGAAAGGGCTTAACACTGCCAGTTTTTCAAGGAACTCCACAGGTTATATATTCATTTTTTTACTATCTGATGTTTGGTATCTTAGTAGCGTGTATAATTACTACCTTCCTGCTGGCAAGAAGCAGAGTTGGATATGCTCTTAAAGCAATTAGGTACGATGAGGATGCCGCCAGTGTAATGGGGATTAATGCCGTTATCTATAAGGTATTGGCATGGGTAATAAGTGCCTTTTTCACAGGACTGGCCGGATCAGTGTTTGCCTATTGGATGACTTTTATCGAACCGGTAGTTGTTTATGAAATTGTCACTTCTGTGAAGATGTATCTGATGTTTGTCTTTGGCGGAGCAGGAACGCTATGGGGGCCTATACTTGGTGCGTTTTTCATAGAAATTATATCCGAACTGGTATGGAGCAATTTCATGGAATTACATTACCTGGTTTTAGGAACTATTATTATTCTTGTTGTACTTTTTATGCCTAAAGGATTGATGGACCTGCTCAAGAGAATTGTGGAAAAGCTCAAATTCAAAAAACTTCAGAATAGAAGGTGGTAACATGTCGGTTATATTGGAAGGTAAACAAGTTACTAAGGCTTTTGGCGGTGTTAAGGCAGTAAACAACGTAGATTTCGATCTGCAAAAAGGAGAGATTTTAGGTTTAATAGGGCCAAATGGAGCTGGTAAAACTACGTTGCTGAATTGTATCAGCGGGACTTTTCCTCTTACTACCGGAGAAATCATCTTTAACGGGAAGAAGACCTCCGACCTAAAAACTTTTGAGATAGCACGTCTTGGAATCGGACGCACTTTTCAAGTGGTAAGACCCTTTGAAGGGATGACCATCCGAGAAAATGTTACAATAGGTGCATACTTTGGGAAGACGAGGGCTTTGAACAGCAATCCAAAGCAGGCATCTGAGCTGGTAGATCGTATACTGGAAAAAGTCAAGCTAGCTGATCAGAAAAACAAACTTACAACAGAATTAACCATAGCTTATAGGAAAAGGCTGGAACTGGCCAGAGCACTGGCTATGGAACCAGAAGTACTTCTTCTGGACGAGGTTATGGCAGGTCTAAATGCTAAGGAAATAGAAACAACCATGGAGATAGTACAAGATATTAACAAAGAGGGTATTACAGTGGTTATGATTGAGCACGTAATGAAGGCTATAATGGGCATCTGCCATCGCATCATGGTATTGAGATGGGGCGAAAAGATTGCCCTGGGAACACCGGAAGAAATAGTCAATAATGAACTGGTGATTCAGGCTTATCTGGGCGAGCGGTACACTGCATACCAAAAAGGTCGTGTATCTTAAACTGGACGGGGGTGGCGCTAAAATGTTATTAAAAATAGAAGGATTGGATGTGGCATATGGTGATATCCAAGTTATATGGAATTTAAACCTGGAAGTAAAAGAAAAAGAATTGGTCGCTTTGGTTGGAGCCAATGGCGCAGGTAAGTCAACACTGTTAAATACCATCTCCGGTCTGTTGCCCACCAAAAAAGGCAAGATTCTATTAAGGGGGATTGATATATCAAAAATGAGTCCCAGTCAAAGGGTTAAAGAAATGAGAATACTGCAGGTTCCCGAAGGTCGTAAACTATTTTCGGGAATGACAGTAAATGAAAACCTTCTGATGGGAGCATTTTTAAGAGAAGACAGGGATCAAGTAAAAAAGGACTTGGAGTGGGTGTACTCGCTATTCCCTGAAATGACTAACAAGAGCAACAATTATGCCGGTAACTTAAGTGGCGGGGAACAGCAGATGGTAGCCATCGGACGAGCATTGATGGGAGACCCGCAGCTACTGCTGATAGATGAACTGTCATTGGGCTTAGCTCCAATTGTTGTCGATAGACTAGTTAAGGCTATAGAAGTGATTAGAAATACCGGCAAAATGAGTATTGTTATGGTTGAGCAGGATGTTCACCTCGGTTTTCAAATATCAGATAGGGGTTACGTAATAGAGACAGGAATAATAAGGAAAGAAGGAAACTCAAAGGAATTACTGGACGACGATTCTATTAAGACAGCATATTTAGGGCTCTAAGTGCGCTCGTTCGACCGTAGTTGAACATCAGGATTCAGATTGATATTTAGCAAAGTTCAAATTGTAAGGATGCTTCCAAGAATCTTTTTTAACACATACCTTAAATTAGTTGGATAGAGCCCGTCAAGAGCTTTTAACAGCCCCACTTTCTAGCGATAACCTGGGCTGAATAGTGCGTTAAATAGTTGGTTATCAAAGTTAAGCAAATGTGTGAACAAAAAATCAAAAAAGAGAGAGGAGAATTAGTATGATTCGCAATAGAAAATTATTTGCATTAATTTCAATGGTAATCATATCTGCATTTGTGCTCATGTCTTGTACTACAGGAGTAAACACTGGCGTTGAGGAAACCTCGAAAGTTGAGGAAAGCCCAAAAGCTGAAGTTCAGAAAATCTCCTTGGCTGCAGCAAGTCCAGGCGGGGCTTTATATGTTATCGGAAGCGGTATTGCTAAGATTCTGAATGATGAAGCGAGTATAGATACTTCCGTTGAAAGCACGGGTGGAGCCCAACACAATCAGCAACTGCTTAATGCAAATGAAGCTACGGTTGGGCTTCTGACCACAAACGTAGCCTTGGATGCATGGAATGGTTCGGCAAATTGGACAGGAGGCAAACAACTCAGAGATGTACGGTCAATAATGCCTATGTTTGCTACAATTGCCCAGGTTATGGCTCGAAAGGACAGTGGGATTACCAAGTTCAGTGATCTCAACGGCAAGATAGTTTCTTTAGGGCCGGCTGGAAGCGCACATGACGTTGAATTCAGAAAGATTTTCGAATACCTTAATGTTAAACCTTCTAAATTATTGAATCTGCCTTTGAATGATACAATGGATCAGATTCGTGACCATAAGGTAGACGCTGTATTAATGATTAGTACGGCTCCCAATTCCACGATGAGTGATTTTTCGACAACTATGGATGCCATATTGGTTGGTTTTTCGGATGAAGAAGTTAAGATATTATTGGATAAACTGCCATATATGAGTGCTTATGAGCTAAAAGCAGGCATGTATAAAGGGCTGGACACTTCTTTGAAAACTATAAACCAATGGTGTTTCCTTGGAGCTAGTAAAGATCAGCCCGAAGAATTGGTTTATCAAATAACTAAGACAATTATAGAGAACTGGGATTACTTAGAAACTGCTAGTTCCTCAACCAAAGGTGTTGTACCCCAGGATATAGAATTTATAAACCTGCCACTTCATAAAGGTGCAGCAAAATATATGAATGAAATTGGAGTTAAGATTCCTGATAAGCTGCTACCTCCTGAGAAATAAGTGACAACAGAACTAGTGATTATTAATACAACAAACTTTCTTGTCTTTCATATTGTTAATAATCACAACCTTGATTCAGTGCCTTGCATACTCAAGAAGGGATATACGTTACGAGGCACTAGCTATTGAACAATTTTAGAGTATAATATCCACAAGTTTCGTGATTAGTTGGTCAGATTAGATGAAGGGATTTGATTAAATTGGATTCAGAAGTGGCTCAAAAAGAGTTAGATAAAGAAAAAACCGGGGAATTTAGTGAAGATTTTGGGGTTAGTATACGTCGTAAACTGGATGGACTGACCGGTAAAGCAGCAACCTTTATTGCGATTGGCATTACAATATTTCTTATATATATACAGTTATTTGAAGCCATGGAACCCCTTCCTTTAAGGGCTATAACACTGGCTATTGCAGCTGTGCTTGCTTTTCTTTATTATCCAGGATGGAAAAGGGCTTCTAAGGTAAATATATTGGATGTTATACTCGCAATAATGAGTATCGCAGTACTGATCTATATTCTGATTGTACAAAAAGAGATTATTTATCGCTCAGGTGTAGTACCAACAAAACTGGATCTTATTTTTGGGACCATAATGTTGATAGTAGTCCTAGAAATGGCACGCCGAGCTACAGGGCCAATTCTATCAGGTTTTACTGTTGTTTGCATAATATACGCCATATGGGGAGAAGGCCTTCCAGGACTCCTATCTCATGTAGGATACTCTTATCAGAGGGTAATAAGTTTTATTTTTGGGCTGGATGGGGTCTACGGGGTGACTATAGGTGTAGTGCCCAGCTATGTTATGATTTTTATCCTGTTCGGGTCATTCCTTCAAGAGTGCGGAGGAACAGATATGATCATTGACTTAGCTAAGGCTTTGACAGGACGTACAATAGGGGGGCCTGCAAAAATGGCTGTAATAGCCAGTTCTCTTATGGGTACAATTAGTGGAAGTACAGTTGCCAATGTGGTGACAACAGGTTCAATAACCATACCCTTAATGAAAAAGACTGGTTATCACCCTGCTTTTGCAGCTGCCGTTGAGACAGCAGCATCTTCCGGCGGACAGATTATGCCTCCTGTCATGGGTGCTGCTGCTTTTATTATGGCAGAGATCCTGGGAGTTCCCTATCTTGAAATCGCTGTAGTGGCAATTATACCGGCAGCTCTCTATTATGTATCAATATATTGGTTCATTGATCTGGAAGCAAGGAAAAATAAATTGAGAGGTCTGGCACCCAATGAAGTGCCTCAAGTCATAGTTATACTTAAGACAAAAGGACACTTGCTTATTCCTCTTTTCATCTTGATATTCGTGATGGTAGGACTTCAGATGTCACCAATTATGGCTGCACTACTGGCTACATTGAGTTGTATAGTAGTCAGCTGGTTCCGTAAAGAAACGAGAATTGGATATAAAGGATTCCTAAATGCGCTGCGTCAGACAGGTGAGGGTCTCATAACAGTTACAGCAGCTTGCTCTGTTGCAGGTTTAATAATTGGCATTTTGGGGTTGACCGGACTGGGAGTAAAACTTGGAATTGGACTTCTCACATACACGAAAAGCAGTCTATTTCTTACCCTGTTTTTCTCAATGATCCTGGCCATTTTGCTCGGAATGGGTCAACCAAGCATTTCAGCATACATAGTATCTGCAGCTGTGGCTGCACCAGGCATTATTAAGCTTGGCATTGATCCAATTACAGCACACCTTTTTGTTTTCTACTTTGCATCCTTTTCCAATGTAACTCCGCCTGTAGCGGTAGCTTCTTATGTAGCAGCCGGATTGGCCAAGGCCAAGCCAATGCAGGTAGCCGGAATCGGATTAAAGTTATGTATTACTGCCTTTATAGTCCCCTATATCTTTGTGATAGCCCCCGGCTTACTGATGCAGGGTTCATGGATTAACATAACTATTTCGACATTAAGCAGTCTGGTAGGAATACTTGCACTTGGTGCGGCTTTACAAGGATGGCTTATTAAGCGCTTAAGAATATGGGAAAGAGTAATACTATTCGCAGTTGCCGGACTGGGTTTAGATCCCGGCTTTATGACGGACATGGCAGCGTATATCCTGTTTGTTTTTATTTTCGTATTACAGATGAGGGAGAATAAAGATAAATCTCTTCAGATATAGAAGCAAACTCTTATTAGGAATCTTGCTGAATAGATCGGTGTCTTAACATTAAGAGAAAAAACAACATAAAATAATATTTAGTTAGGAGGCATATAAATGGCAGAAGTGCATATAACTATGGCCTGCCAGGAATATGACAGAACTTTCCCATTGATCTCAGGGGAGATTCAGCCGGAGGGAATTGATTTAAACTTTATTAAAATGGGACCTGAAGAGATTTTTTGGAGAATGCTCCAAGATGAAGAATTTGATGCCTGTGAATTTTCACAAGCCTCATACTTTATTCTAAGAGGACGGGGCGATGATCGTTTTATATCAATACCTGCTTTCGTTTCGAGAACATTTAGGCATGGACAATTCTGGATCAATAAAAATTCTGGTATAAAAAGCCCTGAAGACTTAAAAGGAAAGCCTGTTGGAATACCTGACTATACCATGACTGCAACAGTATACCAAAGAGGTATGCTGCAGCATGAATATGGCATAAAACCTACAGATATCCACTGGTATTACGGCGGTATTGACACTCCCGGAAGAGAACAAAGAGTTGCTACTCCTACTTTACCAAAAGCATTGGAGCTTGAGAGGGTTCCGGACAAAACATTAAGTGATATGCTGGAATCAGGCGAGATTGTGGCTTTACTCGGCGCAAGGGCACCTAAATGTTTCCGCGAAGGTTCTCCTAATGTGGGTTTATTGTTTCCAAATTATGTGGAGATGGAACAGGAATATTTTAAGAAAACAGGCATTTATCCAATAATGCATACAGTTGTTATTCGCAAGACTATTCTTGATCGTTACCCCTGGGTAGCACAGAGCCTTTTCAAAGCATTCTGCGAAGCTAAGAATACTTGTCTTAAGTCAATTCCCAACACAACGGCACCCCAGTATCTGCTGCCCTGGCTTATTTCAAGTTATGAAGAAGCAGTGAGAGTCTTAGGTAAGGATTACTGGCCATATGGCGTAGAACCTAATCGAAAGACACTGGAAGCATTTGCTCAGTTCTGTTATGAACAGGGGCTTTCAGAAACACTGGTAGATATTGATAAGGTTTATGCTCCCAGCACTTTACATCCGTACACAATCTAAATGCCGTTAGGAGTAATATAGAGTGCTTAATCTGAGATAGAAGGTAAACAAATGGGATGTCTATCCTATTTGTTTACTGCTATCCACTATTACCCAAGCTGAAATCGGATGTGTAATTCCTTGCTTCAGTGACTCGCATGCTCAAGAAGGGATATACGTTACGAGGTACTAGTAATACTTTGATTTTTACTATACATATTTGCTATATATTCTTTTCAGGGCATATTTCCCACAGGCAGATTCTTTCTTACTGAAGAATATAACCATTCTTAAGAATTTTTTATTAAAGGTAATTGAAAAATTTTTTCATATATGTTGAAAAATACATAATAAATGTTTAAATTTCATTTTCAAATTTAAATTATTGGAAATATAAGTTATAATACATAAGAGATATATAAAGGTATGAAAAATAGTTTATGAATAAACAAAAGTAAAAAATTTTATGATAATAATCAGATAGATAATTGTAAAAGAGGAGATGCTATTGTGATAGATCTAAAAAGAAATGCGTCAGTTACTATATATGAAGCGTTAAAAGAGAAAATAATGGATTATACATTAAAACCTGGTCAGCGCCTGATTGAGAGGGATCTGGCAAAAGAGCTCGGGATGAGCAGGACACCTATCCGTGAAGCGATACATAGACTGGAGAAGGAAGGTCTTGTGATTGTTGAAACAAATAAGGGAGCTTATATTGCACCAATCTCTGCAGCTGATATGGCCGAGATATATCAGATTCGTATGGTTATTGAGGCCTTTGCTGGCATGCTGGTAGCTCCCTATATCATGGAAGAAACTTTAAATAAATTAAAGCAAATCAATGAAGAAATGATTTTGGCAGCTAATATTGGACAATACAGGCATGCAGACGAAAAAAACGATGAATTCCACACTGAAATCTATAAGGGCTGTAATAATAAAAGATTATATGATATGATAATCGAACATTGGAATTTTGCCAGAAGACTAAGGACTGCTGTTTTCTCTGTGCCAGGGCGGATGAAAGAAGTATATGATGAACATGAAGGAATCATAGAGGCTTTAAGTAAGAGGGATCAGGAATTAGTTGAAAAGTTAATTAGAAATCATTTGGTAAGAGCGCAGGAGGTTTTTCATAAGGCGGTAGAACAAAAATTAGTTTTGCTTTAATGGTTTAGACTGATTGTGGTTTAAGCTATCAGGGTTTGTATAACGGAATGAAGGAGTTCGATTTTCATCCCCTCGACATAATAATTTTATATACAGCACTGCGTTATAGAATGCAGTGCTTTTTTAGGTGCGGCACTTCCATCGAAGCCAGGCAATTCTCGATAGTACAAGTCAGTAAAACGCGAGAAAAATTATTGGCACTACCGATCATTTAGTATATAGCTGAAGTATTGCGTAGTTTACTGAAAGGTGTGAATCAAAGAGTGTAGACCTATTAAAAGGCTGAGGTACCGAATAGGCAAATATATAATGTGCTGTTTGTATTTCTGCGAGTAGAGAGGTGTAGTATGAAAGTTAATAACAACAGAATAAAGAATAATTTAATGAAAGTAGGTGAAGTTGGGAAGGGCGTAAGCGGTGGCATTACAAGACTTGCATTTAGTAAGGAATTTTATGAAGCCTCAGCAATTCTAAAAAAACTAATGGAAGAGGCGCAACTTGAAGTCAAAGAAGATATGATTGGTGATATTTTCGGTAAAAGGTGTGGAAAAGACAATGATTTACCCGTAATTATGGTTGGTTCTCACCTTGATACGGTACGTAATGGAGGGGTGTTTGACGGAAATCTAGGTATCATAGCTGCTTTGGAGTGTATGTATGTCTTAGAAGAGAACTCAATAATTACAAGGCATCCCATTGAAATAGCAGCTTTTAATGCTGAGGAAGGAAGTGAACTGGGAGGTGCCTTTGCTAGTAGAGTTATGCTTGGAATACAGAACCAGGATGAAAAAGAACTGGCAAATAAGCTCGCTTGCTATGGGTTGACTGTTGAGAACGTAAAGCAATCAGTGAGAGATATAAGCCGCATAAAAGCTTTTCTCGAGCTTCACATAGAACAAGGAGGGGATCTCGAAATGAAAGGTATCCCGATAGGTATTGTTGATGGTATAGCAGGAATAACCAGATACAGGATTTGTGTGAACGGTGAGGCAAACCATGCCGGAACTACTCCCATGGTATTGAGAAAAGATGCTTTGATAGGTGCTTCAAAACTGATATTGGAGATAGAGCGAATGGCTAAAGGTTTTGGTGAACCAATGGTAGCAACCGTAGGCATAATGAAAATATTTCCGGAAGCAGTAAATGTAATACCAGGTAGGGTTGAATTTATTCTTGAAGTCAGGGATCTAAAACAGGAGAGAATAGAACAGTTTATAGAACAGTTAATTGATACTGGGAAGCAAATTGAAAGGGTCCAGTTTGAGTTCCAGTGTGTGATCAGTAAACCTCCAATTATGACAAATGCAGGTATTGCAAGTATAATTGAGCGGGTATGTATAAATAAGAAGCTTCAATACCAGTATATGGCCAGTGGTGCAGGTCATGATGCACAGGAAATGGCACGCAAGGTTCCTGCCGGAATGATATTTATACCCAGTAGAGGTGGGAAAAGCCACTGCGCTCAGGAGTGGACGGACTGGGAAGAAGTTTATAAAGGAACGGAAGTATTATTAGATACTATTCTGTTACTTGACAAAAGTATAGAATAAACTTGTACTATCTTTTCTTGGAAGGAGATGCTCTTATGGAAATAGAAAAGCACATTTGATAAATTAGTAAATGAAGATGGAATATATTCTATAAGTCCCTACTCCCAATTTTATCAAATGAAATGAGTCGACATAGATGGTATAATGATAAAAAGTACAGGGGGTGTATATGTGAAGAGATATTCTCTAATTATAGCAGCAGCTTTTATAACAGCAGTAATATCAGGATTATTTATTTTTCCGCAGTTTTGGACAACCACCCAATACTCTCCTGACAAAATGAATTTTGTTGTTGAGGGAAATATAGTTCAGGAGGGCTATTCTCCTATTCTGGAAAACGGGCAGCTTTTGTTTCCTATCGAAGCGGTGAGAGAATATATTGATCCAAAGGTCCATTGGGATGAGAATGCAAGCAAGGTGGTTTTCACGACCAAGGACAAGGTGCTGATAATGAAGACAGGAAAGCTTACAGCAATGGTTAATGCCCTTCCTGTTGATCTGAATATACCAGTAAGGTTAGTTGAAGGCAGGCCATACATACCTGTTCAGATGCTTGACACCATGTTCGGCATAGAACTGCAGTGGATAGAAGAAAACAATCTGGCAGTGCTTGATTACCAGAAGAATACTGTACAAATTGCAGAGGTTCAGAAAGATAACAGGTCTATCAGAATAGAGCCCGCCTTGTGGTCACCTGCCGTCAAGAAGGACATCGATAAGGGAGAAATACTAAGGGTCTTCGGGGAGCGTGAGAAGTGGTACAAGGTGAGGAGCGAGGATGGGTTCATTGGATATATAGAAAAAAAGCACGTGAGGACTGAATTAATAGCTTCCGGGTCGGAGATGCCTGAGCCTGTGACCGGCAGCACAGCCTGGAAGCCTGATAAGGGCAAGATAAACATGACATGGGAATATGTAGGAAACAGGAATCCGGATGTTTCAAAGCTGAAAAGCATTGAAGGACTTGATGTGGTATCCCCTACCTGGTTCAATATTGTGGACAAGCAGGGAACTGTAATGAACAAGGCGGATGGCGGCTATGTGAATTGGGCCCACCGGAACAACTACAAGGTGTGGGCACTTGTAGGGAATGGATCAGATCCTGATATCACTCATGAATTCCTCAACAACACCGATACCAGGGAAAAGATAACCCAGCAGCTTTTGATATATGCGAAGCTCTACAAGCTTGACGGAATCAATATCGATTTTGAAAATATATATTTGAAGGACAAGAACATGCTAACTCAGTTCATGAGAGAGCTGACCCCGCTGCTAAAGGAGCAGGGACTCACGGTCTCAATCGATGTGACCTTCAGGTCTTCAAGCGAGAACTGGTCCATGTGCTATGACCGGAAGGCGTTGGCTGAAATAGTGGATTATATTGCTGTAATGGCTTATGACCAGCACTGGGCAGCAAGTCCTGTAGCCGGTTCTGTCGCCGAATTCGGATGGGTAGAAAGCAATCTCATAAGGATTCTTGAAGAAGTACCCAATGAAAAGGTGCTTCTGGGGCTGCCTTTCTATACAAGAGTATGGAAGGAACAGACTGTTGACGGAAAGCTTAAGGTGTCTTCCTCAGCGGTATCCATGGACACGGTGGAAAAGGTGCTGAAGGAAAGAAAGCCCAAAGTCACTTGGAATGAAGAAAGCGGCCAGCATTACACTGAATACAAGGTGGGCAAGGTCACAAACAAGATATGGATAGAGGATAATGAGTCCATAAATCTGAAAACCTCCCTGGTCCACAAATACAACCTGGCAGGAGCCGCCTCCTGGAGAAAAGGCTTCGAATCAGAGGACATCTGGGCTGTGCTCCAGGATAGCCTGAAGGTGAAGCAGGACTATACACAGTGGGCTAATGCGAATAGTGCGATAGCAGATTAGTATAAAGCATTAACCTTGTATATCGACTCACACAATATAAGCCTTTGGACAGAATTAGAGCTCGATACGCAGCAAAACCCTAACGCGCATAAATCCAACCTCCTGTTGGTATGCGCTAGATTTACATCACGTAAATCTTACGGATTTTCCTGTGTATCTTCACTCTATTCTGTTCCCCAAAGGCTTATAAGTGTTCGCTGATATACAAGGTTAATGCCTATGCATAGTTGTTCTATTAATGTTACCTGCCTGTAGCAAATACAGGTGGGTTTTGGTATCATTAGGGTATATTATTAATTGTAAAGGCTGATGTTTGTATGGCTAAAGAAAAGGAAATCAGAATATCGGTTAGGGAGCTGGCGGAATATGCATACTGCTCGGGGGATCTGGACTCAAGATTTGTCGGAATGGGCAGAGCACTTCTTGGCGCCAGGCTGCACCAGAAGATCCAGAGCCGGAGAAAAGGTGAGGCTGCTGACGGCGGCGGAAGCTACCACAAGGAAGTGAGCATATCCAAAACAATAAGCTATAAAGACATTACCTTTATTATATCCGGAAGGATCGACGGACTGATAGAGAGCAGCCAGGGCATCACACTGGAGGAAATAAAGACTACCATGAGCCCCCTGGAGCATATAGACGAGGATACTTATCCCGCACATTGGGCCCAGGCAAAATGCTACGCCTACATGTATGCATCGGAGTCTGAAGCACAGATAGCCGGAATTCAGCTTACTTATCACAATACCGACAGCGGGGAGCAGAAGATATTTATCAAGCCTGCAGTAATAGAAGAGCTTGAGGAGTACTTCACGGACATATTGGAAAAATATTGCAGCTGGGCTTATGAGATGTATAAATGGAGTGAGCTGCGGGATGATACGATAAGGAAACTGGATTTCCCATACAATGAATACCGTAAGAATCAAAGAAAGCTTGCAGTTGCGGTATACAAGACAATAGAAGCCTCAAAGAGGATCTTCATACAGGCTCCCACAGGAACAGGAAAGACGATCTCAGCACTTTTTCCTGCCATCAAAGCCTTGGGAGAGGGCAATACTGAAAGAATATTCTATCTGACTGCCAAAACCATAACAAGACAGGTTGCTCTGGACGCCATTAACAGGATGCAGGATAAGGGACTTTGCCTTAAAGCTATTGTACTTACCGCCAAGGATAAAATATGTTTCAAGGAGGAATCGAACTGCAACCCTGAGTACTGCGAATATGCCAGGGGCTATTTTGATAAGGTGAATGGAGTACTGAAAGAGGTTTTCATAAAGGAAGGCATTATAACAAGGGAAACTGTGGAAGAATATGCGAGGGAGCATACCATTTGTCCTTTTGAGCTTTCACTGGATTTGTCCAACTGGATGGACTGCATCATATGCGACTATAATTATGTTTTCGATCCAAGGGCAAGTCTTAAGAGGTTTTTTATTGAAAAGGAAAATAATTTTGTGCTTCTCATTGATGAAGCCCATAACCTTGTGGACAGGGCTCGGGAGATGTTTTCCACAGAGCTTCACAAGAAGCCTTTCCTTGAAGTAAAACGTTTGATGAAAAGTACAGCGCCTTTACTGTCAAAATCGGCAGGCAGAATCAACTTAGTACTTTTGAACATAAAAAAGACTATTGAAGGCAGGAACTGCTGCATCGCAAAGGAAGAGCTCAAGGAGCTTTATCCGGCGCTTAAGGATTTTACCGGTCTGAGTGAGGAATGGCTGGGCTCGAACCATGGCTCGGAAGGGCACCGTGAGATACTGGAGCTTTATTTTGAGACAACAGCCTTTCTCAGGATATATGAAATCTTTGATGAAAGATATACAGTATGTGTTGAACTGTCGGGAAGCGATGTGAAGCTCAAACTTTTCTGCCTTGATCCCTCGAAGCTTCTGGGAGAGATAACAGGCAGGATGAGGGCCTCAGTGTTCTATTCCGCCACTCTGACGCCGCTTCACTATTTTAAGGATATACTCGGCGGCAGCGAGCAGGATTATAACATGAAGCTGGCTTCGCCCTTTGAAAATTCCAATCTGAGCCTAATCATCGCCCAAAATGTGTCAACTAAATATGCGAACAGGGAAAACAGCCTTTCGGAGATAGCGGAATACATCAATAAGGTTGTACAGGTCAGGAAAGGAAACTATCTTGTATTCTTCCCATCTTATAAATATATGAATGAGGTGTATGATCTTTTTACTGAAGAATACCCCGGGATCGAAACGATCCTACAGCAGCCTGCGCTGCAGGAGGAAGAAAAGGAGAGCTTTCTCCGGTGCTTCGGACAGGAGCCTGAAAAGGGACTGGTCGGCTTCGTTGTTATGGGAGGTATATTCTCTGAAGGAATTGACCTTGTAGGAGACAGGCTCATCGGTGCTGTTATCGTGGGAGTCGGGCTTCCACAGGTCTGCTTTGAAAGGGATATCATAATGGATTTCTTCATGAATAAAAACAGCCTGGGCTTTGAATACGCCTACATG
>Ga0196971_1000310_pt1 | contig 42685 bp, 38 predicted proteins | sample S1v_1013CmetaG_FD_148660 | JGI IMG/M metagenome (GOLD analysis project Ga0196971, IMG submission 148660) | Soil microbial communities from Anza Borrego desert, Southern California, United States - S1+v_10-13C | ecosystem: Environmental > Terrestrial > Soil > Desert | place: USA: California... | reverse complement strand
TAGCGAGGGCCGTCAACCGGTGGACGGGACTGGCGCCCGCAGCGGTGATCGCAGAGAGCCACCTCGTGGTCCTGGGCGGCGGCGCAGTGGTGCTCGTGCTCGTCGGTCTGCTTCTGTATGGCGTGTGGCGAGCGCGCAATCCCGTGGTGGTCCGCTACACTGTGGAGATTCCGAAGAGCGGCGGCAAGCATGGAGAGCTACATATCGCACTGGTGTCGGACACCCACCTGGGAGCGATCAACGGTACCAGCAGGCTGGAGCACATGGTCTCCATGGTGAACGGGCTGGACCCTGACCTGGTGCTGCTGGCCGGTGACATTCTGGATGATGATCTGGAGCCGTTCCTCCTGCATGACATGCCCAGCGTACTCAAGCGCCTGAAGTCGAGGCTCGGGGTGTACGCCGTGCTTGGCAACCACGATTACAGCGCCGGCGGCTGGACGAGTATGGCCGCCAGCTGGAGCGAGCCGGCATTCGACTGCTGGTAGATGAGGTGGCCAGGGTGGACGACAGCTTCTACATCATCGGGCGGGACGACCTGTCCGGAAAACGCCATAACGGGCATCCCCGCAAGCCCCTGGGCGAACTGCTGGAGAGCCTCGATAGGTCGCTTCCGCTGATTGTGATGGACCATCAGCCGGCCCGCCTGGAGGAGGCGGAGGCCGCTGGCATCGATCTGCAGGTCTCCGGCCACACCCACCGCGGGCAGATGTTCCCCAACCACCTCGTGACCAGGCGCACCTGGGAACTGGACTGGGGATACCTGCGCAAAGGCGCCACGCAAATCATCGTGTCGCTGGGCTTTGGGACCTGGGGGCCGCCGGTCCGCATTGGCAACACCCCCGAAGTGGTCAGCATCAGGGTCCGGTTCGCTGTCGCCGCGTCGGGAGGTGGCCCCGCTAAGTGACCGATGGCTCTTCATCCGGCCCGGGCCGGCCACAGCCCGCCTGGCCCTTCCCGCCGGGTGGACGGCCGAACCAGCGTCGGGCCAGGTTGTTGCGGTTCAGGGCTCCGTATCATGAGCCTTTGCAAAAAGCCTCGTCCACCGTAGCCGGCGGACGAGGCTTTTCGCATTGCGGTTGCGTCACAGCGAAGTGTTGCCTGGTGAGGGTAAAGGTTTCTTGACCTGAAGCAGACACGGCCTTGAACTTTCTTTGCGATCATGTACCCAGAGGTCTCAGGCTCGAAGGGATCTGGGTGCCGTCGCCCGCACAGGGTGCGCAGCGCGAAAATGGGGCCCACCCGCGAGGTTGGGTCTTGTTCACATGCGCTGAAGTACAGATTATGTGGCGACATCGAGTCATCACTGTTACTTATAACCACTTCGCTCATAACCAAATAGCAAGAACATTTCGCGGATCGCGGGAGGAGTTTCCCCCGCTCCCCGTAATTTCTGACAAGGCGATCGAAATGGTTCTGTGACTGGATGGGAAGGAGGCACACGGGTTGTTCAGCGAGTTGCACATGGCGAATGGAGTTGTGATCCGCCAGGTAAACCGTTCGACCGTGCTCAATCTCATCCGGCAGGAGGGATCACTCTCCCGGGCCGATGTGAAGCGGAAGACCGGTCTGACCTTCTCAACGGTCAGCAGCTCCATAGCCGACCTTATCGACGATGGTCTGCTGCGCGAGTGGGGGCAAGGCGCCTCCAACGGCGGGCGCCGCCCCACGCTGGTGAGCCTTAATCCCACGGGGCGTTATGTTCTGGGCTGCGAACTGCAGGCTGCCAGCCTCAGGGTGGGCCTGTTCGACCTGACCGGGAGCATGCTGGCCTGCGTGGAGCACGAGGAGCGACCGGCGACGCCCGATGCGGTCGTGCAGCAGATTGCGGCCGGGGTCTTTCACGTACTCGACCGGTCCGGCGTGTCACTGGAGCAAGTCGAGGGCATGGGTGTAGCAGCGCCGGGGCCGCTGTCGCCCAACTCGGGCATTCTGCGGACGCCGCCCAACCTGCCCGGCTGGCGGGACGTCCCCCTCAAACGCATGCTCGAGCTTGCTCTGGACCTTCCCGTCCTGGTGGAGAAAGACGGCAACGCCGCCGCTCTGGGCGAGGCGTGGCTGGGCGCCGGACAACATGCACGCAGCCTGGTCTTTATCATCGTCGATACGGGCATTGGGTCGGGGATTCTGCTGAACGGCCAGCTGCACCGAGGCCGAAACGACGGCGCCGGCGAGATCGGACACACCACGGTGGATCTGGATGGACCCGCCTGCCGCTGCGGCGGATACGGGTGCCTGGAGGCCATGGCTTCGGGGTTGGCGTTGAGCCGTAAGGCCGCAGCGGCTGTTCGCCGGGGAGTGGATTCCTGCCTGTCCGACGGCATCGTCACCGATGAGAGCAGCGGCGTACCCACATTGCTAAGGGCTGCCGCCGCAGGTGATGGTCTGGCCAACGACCTGTTGGATGAATGTGGTCGCTTCATTGGCATCGCGATTGCCAACGTGGTCAACATGTACAACCCTGAGCTCATCGTCCTGGGCGGACGCCTGGCTCTGCACCACCCGCAAGTGGTGGAGCGGGCCTGCGAACTGGGCCGCCGGCGGGCGTTTCCGACCCTGGCGCAATCGGTCTCCGTGGTGCCATCGACCCTGGGAGACGCCTTCCTCATGAAAGGCGCCGCCTCCCTGGTGTTGCAGCGGATTTTCGGCCCTACACAACAATGACGGGCTCACAGGAGAGATAGCATGACCTACTTGCTCGCTGTTGATGTTGGGACCACCAACCTGAAGGTAACTGCCTTCAGTCTGCAGGGGCGGGTGGCGGCCTCGGCCGTCGTAATAACCCCTGTGCGCAAGCCGGCGCCCCGGTTCTCAGAGCATGAGCCGGACGCCATCTGGGAGCAAGTGGGAGCGGGCATTCGGCAGGTGGTCAACGCCCTCCCACCGACATCGATCGAAGCCGTCGCTGTGGCAAGCGTCGCGGAAGAGGGCTTTCTGCTGGGCAGTGACGGCAAGGCATTGGCGCCCGCCATCGCCTGGTTCGACCAGCGAACCTCCTCCCAGGCTGCCAAGTGGGCCAAGCTCTTCGGCTCCTGGGAGACCTATCGCATTAGCGGCCTGCTGCCCGACTCCATCTACTCGCTGCATAAGATCCAGTGGATTCAGGCCCACCAGCCCGAAGTGTATGACCAGGCCGTCAAGTGGCTCTGCATGTCAGATTACGTCACCTACCGCCTCTGCAGCGAGCAGGCCATGAGCTACTCGCTGGGCTCGCACACCATGGCCATGGACCTGAACCGGCTGGACTGGTCCGATGAGATTCTGAAAGCCGCCCGGATTCCCCGGAGACTGCTGCCAACCCTGACGCCCAGCGGCGTCCGCCTCGGCAGCGTCACCCATGAAGCAGCGGAGGCCACCGGCCTGGCTGAAGGGACCCCGGTCTGCGTCGGCGGGCATGACCACGCCTGTGGCTGTCTGGCCGCCGGCGCGCTGAATCCCGGGACTGTGCTTGACTCCACGGGGATGGCAGAAGCCCTCATGGTGGGGCTGGCCCGACCGGCCATGTCGCCTTCGTCGTTCGCTGCACACATTCACTTCGGCGCCCACACGGCCCGGGATCGCTTCTATGCCGGCACCGCCATGACGTCGGGGCAGGTGGTGGAGTGGGTGCGGGACCGTATGTTCAGCAGCACGGAGCCCAACGGGGAGAGCTACCAGGCTCTCTCCGACGACGCCGTCACCTCCCTGCCCGGCGCCCGGGGCCTCTTCTTCATGCCGCTCCTCTCCGACGTGGGTTTCACCGACCGGGACGGGTGGTCCAGGGGCGCCCTTATGGGGCTCCAGCTGTTCCACACCCGCGGCGATATCTGCCGGGCGGCCCTCGAGGGAATTACCTATGAACTGCGTGCCCGGCTGGAGATTCTGGAGCGCAGTCTCGAGCTGGAGCGCCAGACGTGCCTGATCGTATCCGGCGGGGCAGCCTCCAATTCGCTGCTGCTACAGCTCAAGGCCAACATTCTTGACCGCACGGTCAGCGTACCCGCAGCCACCGAGACTACCGCCCTCGGCGCTGCCATGCTGGCCGGACTGGGCGTCGGGGCCTATGCCAGCGAAGCTCAGGCGATCGAGCAGACCCGTTCAGAGGCCTTCCGCACTCAGCCGGACCCGGAGCTGGTCCCCACCTATCGCAATCTGTACCAATCGTACGGTCGGCTCTTTGACCTGCTGGCCGACGAATGGCACCGCTGGCCGTGGACGACCTCCGGCTGGCCCATCGCGTAACCCCGTGATCCTCGCCGGGGGCCCTGCAGCTAGGTACCAGCCCGCAGTGGCGCAAACGGCGTTTCCATATCCACCCATCACATACTGATCACATGGAGGAAAGGCACATGCGAAGGAATCGCGTCCTGGCCCTGGCTATGGTTGGTCTGTTCCTGCTCACGACGCTCTTGAGTGCATGCAGCAAAGAGAACGCGGCGCCGACCGGGACGGACAAGCCCGACACCGCGAAGCCCGCCGCTTCCGTTCCGAAGGTTTTCAGCGCCACTGGCCAGTGGGACCTTCCGCCGGCCTATCACGGCAACCGCTTTGTGACAGGCGGCGAGAACAACCCTTGGTGGTGGGTTTCCGAGCCTCTGTTCGTCTACGTGCCCACGACCGGTGAGATTCTGCCCCGCTTGGGCCTGGAGTGGAAGGAAGAGGGCAACAAGGTGACGGTTCCCCTGCGGAAGGGCGTTACCTGGCATGACGGCACCCCCTTCACCGCGAAGGACGTTGTGGCCAACTTCTACCTCATGAAGCTGCTGAACCGCACCATCTGGCGGTTCCTGGACAACGTCCAGGCCCCCGACGACAACACCGTGGTCTTCAACTTCAAGGTCTTCACCCCGTTCGCCAAGCAGATCATCAACAACGACCCCATTTGGGCGGGCCACAAGTGGTACAGCAAGTGGTCTGACCAGGTTCCTGGCGTCATTACCGACACCGCCGCCCTGGCGAAGATCCGTGAAGACCTGAACACCTACAAGCCCGCGCAACCCATTGGCATGGGTCCGTTCGTCTTCAAGTCCGTGAGCGCTTCGGAGATGGTTCTGGAGAAGAACCCGAAGCACTACGCTGCCGACAAGATCGCCTTCGACACGCTCAAGCTTGCCCGCGGCAACTCCAACGAGAGCATCTGGGCCATGAACCTGGCCGGCGAGCTGGACGTGTGCCACGCCGCCGCCCCTAAGGACCTTGTGGAGCAGTTCCTCAAGCGGCAGCCCAAGGAGAAGATGGCCACCCCGTCCGACCTGTCGGACTTCGGCCTCCTCTTCAACATGCGGGATTTCCCCTTCTCCGAGCAGAAGTTCCGCCAGGCCATCGCCTTCCTGCTGGATCGCAAGAAGATCCGCGAAGTCACCAACTACTTCGGTGCTGACGTTTTGGACTACTCGCACGGCATCATCAAGTCGTACGAGAAGACATGGCTCTCTGACGCTGCCCTGAAGAGCATGACCAACTACACCCAGGACAAGGCCAAAGCGGAAGCGCTGCTGACCGCACTGGGCCTGAAGAAGAACGAGAAGAACGTCTGGCTCGACAAGAGCGGCAAGGCCTTCTCCTTCGAGATCATCTTCCCGTCCGGCTGGGGTCTGAATGCGGAGTCCGTGGCCTCGCAGATGACCGCCTTCGGTCTGCCCACCAAGGCCCGCGCCATCGAAGACTCCCTGTTCACCGGCACCCTGAATGGCGGCACCTACCAGATGGCCGTCGAGTTCGGCCAGCTGTGGTGGGGCAACCCCCATCCGTACACCGGCTACCGGCGGTACTTCGACACCGTGGCTGACGGCTTCATCTCCAAGGGTTCGGGCATGCCGAGGGTCGTCAAGGGCGCCGACGGCAAGGACATGGACCTCGAAGCGCTGGTGATTGAGCTGAGCACCACGGCCGACCTGGCCAAGCAGAAGGCCATTGTTGAGAAGCTGGCCTGGGCCTCCAACGAGTACCTGCCTGTGCTGACCCTGACCGAGAAGCGGATCACCATTTACTATCAGGATGGTCTGCGGGTTACCGGCTGGCCTGCCAAGGACGATCCCATGTGGCAGATCGCCGGCGGCGGCACCGACAAGCTGTACTCCACGCTGATCATTGGCGGCACCCTGAAGCCGGTCAACTAACAACGCTTACGGGCTCCAGTAGGGACAAGCAACAACATGGCTCCCCCTGCAACCTTCTCGCAGGTTCAGGGGGAGCCCATCTCCATTCAAGCGTGGTGAAGGCATGCACTATCTCAGGCGCGTATTCGTTGCCGTGCTGACGATGTTGATTGTCACGACCCTGACGTTCTTCCTTGTGCACAGTCTGCCCGGCGACGTCTTCCAGGTGGTCGCGCACCGTATCGCACAGCAGCAGAGCATCTCGTTCGAAGAGGCCTACTTACAGGCCAAGGCACTGATCCGCTATGACCCTGACGTGCCCATGGGTCAGCAGTTCGTTACATACGTGAAGGGGCTGCTGAAGGGTGACCTCGGTACCTCCATTCTGTACCACGAGTCCGTCAACAAGATTGTGGTCAAGGCCGTTCCATGGACGGTCTTCGTGCTGAGTGTCTCTTTGTCCCTGGCCTTCGCGATCGGGTCACTGCTAGGTATGGCCATCGCTTGGAAGCGAAAAACCATTCTGGACCCCATTGTGACCACCATCGCGTCGATTACCGATGCCATGCCGGACTACGTGGTCGCCCTGGTCCTGCTGGTGGTCTTTGCCGTGAACCTGCGGTGGTTCCCCACCAAGGGCGCCTATGACAGCGGAACGGTCGCCGGCTTCAACCTTCCGTACATTCTTGGTGTGCTGAAGCATGCCGTTCTGCCGGTAGTGGTCTATACGCTCCAGGGGCTGGGCGGCTGGGCTCTGCTCATGAAGGGCAGCGCCGTCAGCGTGCTGGGCGAGGACTACATTCAGGCGGCCCGTGCCCGCGGCCTCAAGGAACGGCGCATCATTGTCTCCTACCTGGGGCGGAACGCCATGCTGCCCTCCGTCACCGCACTGGCCATGTGTCTGGGCGGCCTGCTGGGCGGGTCGATCCTCGTGGAGGTCATTTTCGCCTACCCCGGCCTGGGCTGGTTCTTCGGCAACGCGGTCTCCCTGCGGGATTACGGCCTCATGCAGGGCCTCTTCTTCCTGACGGCCGCAGCGGTCATTACCGCCAACCTGTTAGCCGACTTGCTCTACTCGCGGCTTGACCCGCGCATCCGAACGGAGGAGTGACAAGCACGGTGAAAACCTCCTGGCGCATTCTTCGCCGAAACCCGCGAGCGCTGATCGGCTTCTTCATTCTGGTGGGCTTTCTGGTCATGGCCACCATCGGCCCCGAAGTGATCACGCTCAATTTGGAACAAAGCTTCGCTGACCGATTCCTGCCTCCCAGCGGCGCCCACATTCTGGGCACGGACTACGTGGGGCGGGACGTCTTCGCCCAGATTGTCCACGGCTCGCGCGATGTGCTGACGGTGGCGGCTCTGGCGGCCGTTATTACCATCTTCATCGGCGTGGTGGTGGGGGCGGTCTCGGGCCTGGTCGGCGGCGTCACCGACACCGTTCTGATGATGGTGGTGAACGTGCTGCTGACGGTTCCCGGTTTCCCGATGATGCTGATTGTCGCATCCATGTTCAGAGTGACCGACCCGGTCAGCTACGCCCTGCTGCTCAGCATTTGGAGTTGGGGCGGCCTGGCGCGCACGGTGCGCTCGCAGATTCTGAGCCTGAAGAAGCGCGAGTTCATTGAAGCGGCTCGTGTGCTGGGGCTGACCTCTGGCCACATCATCTTCAAGCAACTGCTGCCGAACATTACACCGTACCTGGCCATTAACTTCATCAGCATCATGCGGCACGCCATTACTTCCAGCGTAGGCATTATGATGCTGGGCCTGGTGCCGTTCTCGGCCAGCAACTGGGGCATGATGCTCAACCTGGCCGTCTTCCAGTCGGGCGCCATTTACACGCCGAATGCGATCTACTACCTTCTGTCACCGGTGGTGGCCATCTGCCTCTTCCAACTGGGAGGTATCTACTTCACGCACGGCCTGGATGAGATCATGAACCCCCGGCTAAGGAGCTAACGTCATGAGCGAAACAAAGCACGAGCCAATCCTGCGCGCCCGCGACCTGACCGTGGAGTTCGTCCTGCGGCAGGGCACCCTGCGGGCCGTGGAGGGCGTCCATCTGGATGTGTTCCCGGGCGAACTTCTTGCCGTGGTCGGGGAGTCGGGCAGCGGCAAGTCCACCATGGCTTATGGCCTGATCAACATGGTCTCTTCGCCTGGCCGCGTCAGCGGCGGTCAGGTGCTCTACAAGGGCAAAGATGTGCTCCGGCTGGAGCCGGAAGCCTTGCGCCAGTTCCGCTGGAAAGAGGTCGCCATGGTCTTCCAGGCGGCGCAGAACGCCCTCAACCCGGTCATGCGGGTGGAGGACCAAATGGTGGACACCGTGCAGGACCACGAGCAGAAGCCGCGGGCCGAGGTTCTCGGGCGGGCGGCTGAACTGCTGAAGCTGGTGCGGCTGACGCCGGAGCGGGTACTGAAGGCCTATCCCCATGAACTGAGCGGCGGCATGCGGCAGCGGGTGATTCTGGCGCTGAGCCTGCTCTTGAACCCCCGCATTCTGCTGCTTGATGAGCCCACCACCGCGCTGGATGTGGTGACCCAGGCCTACCTGCTGGACATTCTGCTGGAGATTCGCCAGAAGTTTGGCGTGGCCATGGTCTTCATGACGCATGACATCTCCATTGTCGCAAAGGTGGCCGAGCGGGTGGCGGTCATGTACGCCGGCAGGATTGTGGAATCGGGGCCGGTGGAGGAGATCTTCTACCGGCCGCGGCACCCGTACACCTGGGGCCTCATTCAGGCGGCTCCGTCGCTGGTGGGTGACCTGTCGGGCAAGCGGCCCGTGCAGGGCTCGCCGCCGGACCTGTTCCACCTGCCGCCGGGCTGCCGCTTCCATCCTCGCTGCGCATTTGCCAGCGAGCGCTGCCGGCAGGCTGAGCCGGACCGGGAGGAGTTCAGCGACGGCATGGTGGCCTGCCACCACTGGCAAGAGGTTGCCGCAGTTCGGGAGGGGCGGGTTCCCGCTCCTGCCACCACGGAGGGATGCAGGTGAACGGGCCGCTAATCTCCATGCAGAATATCTCGATCTGCTTTCAGAAGGGAATCTTCCGGCGCCGTACCGAAGTACGGGCTGTAGACTCTGTATCGCTGGATATTGCACCGGGTGAGATTGTGGCGCTGGTGGGCGAGTCTGGCTGTGGCAAGACCACCATTGGCAAGGCGCTGGCGGGCCTCCACCGGCCCACGGAGGGCAAGGTGCTGTACCAGGGCCAGGACATATGGAAGCTGGGCCGCCAGGCGTTCAGCGAATACCGGCGGGACGTGCAGCTGGTCCACCAGGACAGCTTTGCGGCTCTGAACCCGGTGCTGACCATCGTCCAGTCGCTTTCGGCGCCGCTTCAGCGCTACGGGCTGGTGCCGGCGGGCAGGACGGTCCGCTCGGTGGTGGGTGAGTATCTGGAAATGGTGGAGCTGACCCCGGCTGACCAGTTCCTGGACAAGTACCCCCACCAGCTGAGCGGCGGGCAGCGGCAGCGGGTGATTCTGGCCCGGGCCCTGTCGGTCAAGCCAAAGCTGATCATTGCCGATGAGCCGGTCTCCATGGTCGATGTCTCTTTGCGGCTGGCTCTGCTTAACCTTATGGCCCGGATGAACCGGGACATGGGCGTGGCCTTCGCCTACATTACCCACGACCTGGCCACGGCTCGCTACCTGGCGGGCAAGGGGCGGATTGTGGTGATGTACCTGGGCGGCATGGTGGAGCTGGGTCCCCTGGGGGATGTGCTGGAGCGGCCCCGCCACCCGTACCTTCAGGCCCTGCTGTCGGCCGTTCCTGTGCCGGACCCGCTGCTGGCCCGCGCCCGCAAGATGCTGCCCCTTCGCAGTCTGGAGATGCCCGATCCCACCAACCCGCCGCCGGGCTGCCGGTTCCACCCGCGCTGTCCGTATGCGGAGGGCCTCTGCGGTGAAACAGTTCCCGGCCTGCAGCCGGAAGGCAACGGCTGCATGGTAGCCTGTCACCTGAAGGAGCGGATTCCGCTATGGACCCCCTGCTCGGGCGTGTCGCCCTCCAGGCTGGCCTGATGGTTTTCATTCTGGGGCTGATTCCCCTGCCGTTTCTGGAGCCGAACTCCCCGGAGTTTGTGATTGATGTTCTTGGGCTGGCTGTCTCGGGCACCTTCCTGTTGTTGGTGCGCGGGAGCGTGCGGAGGAGACAGGCCGCCGAGAGGGAGAGGGCGGAGCATGGTACGAGTTCGTCAGAGTCCGAGGGGTGACCGGAGATGATCACCGTGGTAAGCCTGAACTCCGCCATGGACCGGACGGTAATGGTGGACCAACTCCGGCCGGGTGCGGAGCAGCGGGCGCTCAGCGCCGCCGTCCACCTGGGAGGCAAGGGGCTTAACGTGGCCCAGGTGGTCCGGGCCCTGGGCGAATCCGTCTGCGTAACCGGCTTTGCGGGCGGGCCCACGGGCGAGTACATTCGCTCCGAGTGCCGCCGCCTGGGCGTTGCCGACCATCTGGTCCGAACCGCAGGCGAGTCCCGGGTCTGCTATATCTTCGCGGAGAAGAACGGCTCGGCGCCTACCGTGGTCAACGAGCCCGGGCCGACGGTGTCCGCCGGCGAGGTTGCGGCGCTGGTGGATCTCTATGACCACCTGCTCCCGCAGGCGAGCGTGGTGGTGCTGTCTGGCAGCATGCCGCCGGGCGTTCCGGCCGATCTGTACCGGACGCTGATCGAGCGGGCCCGCCGGGCCGGCCGCCGCTGTGTGCTGGACGCCAGCGGGACAGCTCTGCGGGAAGGGCTGGCCGGTGGCCCGTGGGTGATCAAGCCTAACCAGGGCGAACTGGCCCAGCTGACGGGTGGCCCCTGGGACGGGGTTGACGCGTGGAAAGTCCGCTGCGCTAAGCTCGCGGCGTTGGGCGCGGGGAATGTGGTGGCGACGCTGGGTGCAGAGGGCGCCCTGGTCTGCAGCGCGGGCCAGTTCTGGCGCGTCACGCCCCCGACCGTTCAAGCAGCCAACCCCGTAGGCTCTGGCGACGCTTTGGTGGCCGGCATGGCGGTGGCTGCTCACCGCGGGCAGCCCCTGCTGGAAGGCGTCTGTCTGGGCACCGCCTGTGCGGCAGCCAACGCCGCCAGCATGACCCCGTACGTACCGGCAGGCGATGAACTCCGCATGCTGATGCGGGGCGTCACGCTCTCCAGCTGTTAGGCGGGAAGCTGGACGTATGAGCACCTCTAGGGCGCCTATGGCGGCGCTTCTCCGCCCGAAGGAGGCTACACCTTGACACTCCGCACTGAACCGCACTACGTTCTGGGCATTGATATCGGCGGCACCAAGCTGGCCGTTGGCATCGTCTCGCCGGAAGGCAGACTGGTGTCTGAGGTGCGTACCCCCACACTGGTCCGTGAGGGTCCGGACCGTGTGATCCGACAGCTGCTGGACCTCTGTGACGGGGCCCTGGTGCAGTCGGGACTCCTTCGCAGCCAGGTGGTCGCTGCGGGCGTGGGCTGTGGGGGTCCGCTGGACCCCATCACCGGTGTGGTGATGGAGCCTCCCAACCTGCCAGGCTGGGTAGACGTGCCGCTGGTGGCCCGGCTGTCCGACCGGCTGCAGATTCCGGTTTCCCTTGACAATGATGCCAATGCCGCCGCTCTGGGTGAGCATCGCTTTGGGGCGGGGCGCGGCATAGCGAATATGATCTACCTGACCATATCCACCGGGGTGGGTGGAGGGGTGATCACCGACGGGCGGCTCTATCAGGGCGAGAACGGCAACGCCGGCGAGATCGGCCACATGGGCGTGGTCCTGGGCGGCCGTACCTGTGGCTGTGGCGGCCAGGGCTGCCTGGAAGCCTATGCATCGGGGACCAGTATCGCCGGGCGGGTGCGCGAGGCCATTGCCGGAGGGCGCACCTCCATGATGCCCGAACTGGCGGGCTCGCTGGAGCAGATTACGGCGGAGACCGTCCTGGCGGCTCTGCGTGCGGGCGACGCTCTCGCCCGGGAGATCTGGGAAGAGACGCTCGACCTGCTCGGGATGGGCGTAGCCAACGTGATCAGCATCTTCAACCCGCGGCGGGTGGTGTTGGGCGGGGGCATTACCAACTTCGGCGACCTGCTCTTCCCGCCGCTCCGGGAGCGTGCCCTGCGCCGTGTGATGGCGCCGCTGGCCGCCGTGGTCGATATTGTGCCTGCCGAACTGGGCTCCACGGTCGGCATTCTGGGCGCGGCTGCGGTCGCACTGGCTGCCAGGGAAGCTTCTGAATTAGTAAACGTCGTTTATAAATAGCAGCCGGGGGCGTGAGAGCGTGGCTTTTGCCGTGCGCGGTGTAATTGAAGGGTTTTACGGCCGGCCGTGGTCATGGGCGGAACGGGAACGCATGGTCGACTTCCTTGGGGCCCAGGGCTACAACATGTTCGTCTACGCGCCCAAGAACGAGCCCCTGCACCGCAAGCGCTGGCACGAACCGTACCTGCCGGCGGAGCTGCGCCGCTTCGCAGGACTGCTTCATCAATGCCGGGAGCGCGGCATGGAGTTCGTCTTCGGCATCAGCCCCATGAAGTTCCACTATAGCGACGAGGCCTGCCTCCAGACGCTGTGGCAGAAGCTGGAACCCATGCACGTGGACGGCGTGCGCAGCTTCGCCCTGCTTTTGGACGACATGCCCGACAAGTTCCACCACGCCGACGACGGCGACCGGTTCGCCTCCATCGCTCATGCGCAGGCCTGGCTGAACAACCAGCTGCTTGCGCGGCTGATCGATGCGGGCGGGGTTGACCGCTTGATCTTCTGCCCCACCGAATACTGCGGCGAGGGCGTTTCGCCGTATCTGCAGACACTGGGCGCGGAACTGCATCCCGCGATTGACGTGTTTTGGACGGGCACCGAAGTCTGCGCCCAGTTCTTGAAGACGGAGGAGGCCCGTCGGGTGGGCGCCACGCTGAAGCGGCCCGTGCTTTATTGGGACAACTACCCCGTCAACGACGGCCCCATGACCGATCGGCCCCACATGCGCCCCATTCGGGGGCGGGACGCGGACCTGGGTGACGCCTGCCGGGGCATTGTGGCCAACGGCTCCCTCCAGCCCGAAGTGGCGAAGATTCCCCTGTACACCTACGGGCGCTTCATGGCGAACCCGGCGGGGTATGAGCCCGAAGCGGCCTGGCGGGAAGCGCTGCTGGCCGTTGCGGGCGAACCGGCGGACGCTGCGGCGGTGGCCGCCTTGGGCGATCTGACCCGTTGGTCCGCTCTGGAGCGGGGCCGGCAGCTGTGCAACGGGGCGGCACCTGTGCTGGCGCGATTCTGGCAGCTATGGGGCGGGGCGCCTGCCGTGGCGGGGCCGGAGATGCCCCAGCAGCCCGAGGAGCTCCCGGCGGAGCCCCTGGCTGGGTGCGGCACCCGCGAAGATGCGCTCGCAGAGCTGGCTGCCCTGGTGGAGCAGCTGCGCAGCGTGGCCGGTCGCCTGGAAGGGCCCATGGCCAACCCGGCGCTCCGGGCAGAGCTGGCGCCCTGGACCCACAAGCTGGGCCTCTGGGTCAGTGCCCTGGGTCTGGCGCATGACACGCTGGCCAGGGCCCTGGCCGGTGCCGGTTTGGCCTCGTTGCAGGCGGATGTGGACGCTACCCTGGACGCCCTGCTCCTGGCTCGCGAGAGCCTGTACTGGGTGGCCGGAGATCTGTTCGATCATTTCATCCGCCGGTGTCTGTGGGCGGTCGAGGAGATGAAGTCGTGCGGAGCATAACCACCGACCTTCTGGTGTACGGCGGCGGCTTTGCCGGCGTGGCGGCGGCCTGTGCCGCGGCCGCCGCCGGACGCCGGGTCTGCCTGGTAGAACGGCGCAGCTACCCGGGCACCGAATGCACGGCCACACTGCGCCCGTGGCTGCGGCCGGACCAGCATGAGGAGCTTCGCACCCTCTTCGGGTGGGCTGGCGACTTCGTGGGCACCCCGGCGAACGGGTCTGCTGAATTGCCTGTGGTGCCCGACCGCCTGAAGCTGGCCCTGGAGGACCGGCTGCTGGAGGCCGGAGTCGCCCTGCTTTACTGCATGCGTCCCGTGGCGCTGTCGTACGACGGCAGCCTGCATGTCCGGCTGGCTGGCAAGGGGGGAGGGCTGGAAGTCACGGCGGCGGCAGCCGTGGACGCCAGCGCCGAGTTGGCTCTGGTTCGCCTGGCCCGCCCCGTCACGCCACGGGTTACGCAGGGCGTCCCGCAGCGCCTTTGGCGCACGCAAGAGTGGACGGGCGTTGCCCTGGACCGACTGGCTGAGGCGGCCGTTCCTGCCGGCGTGGGCGTAGCTGTGGAGTTCCATGCCGGCCACGCCACCGAACTGGGCCATCTGCTGGTGGCGCAGGCCTTCGACGTGCCGACCGGCGCGGACTCCCAGTGGCCGAACGAGGCTGGGCTTCACCTTCGGCTGGACAGCATGCGCCTGGCCCGCTGGCTCAAGGAGGAGCACCCGGCCTTCGCAGGGGCGCGGCTGACGGAGATCGCCCAGGATCTGCTCGTACCGCCCCAGTGGCGGGACAGCGGGCAGGGCGGGCTGCCCGTCTGGGCGGCGGATGGACCGGTTGACCCTGCGCATCTCGCCCGACTGGGCTGGGAGACGGGCCTGCGGGCCGCCCACCCGCCCCAGCTCAGCAGCATCCCTGTCATTGCGCCGCGAGTCCCGGAGCGGCTGAACCTGGACGTGCTGGTCATCGGCGGCGGCACCAGCGGCGTCGGTGCCGCCATCGGGGCGGCACGGCGCGGGTGCCGCACGCTGCTCGCCGACATGAACCCCGCCCTCGGCGGCGCAGGGACCGTGGGCGGTGTGGACAGCTACTGGTTCGGGCGCCGCGGGGGCTTCAACGCCGAAGTCTCCCGCTGGGTGGCCGACGAGCAGCAATGGATGAACTGGACCGGCTCCAAGTGGAACGTGGAAGCGAAGATCAGCGCCTGGCAGAACGCGGCCCTGCGCGAAGGTGTCGGGGTTCTGGCCAACACGGTTCTGGTGGAGATGAGAATGGGCGAAGGCCGACAGGTGACAGGCGCCCTCCTGGCCACGCCCTCTGGGCTGGTGGAGGTGGCGGCTGCCGTTGTGGTGGATGCCACCGGTGACGGGGACGCGGCCGTCATGGCCGGAGCGAAAGCCGTTTACGGCTCGGACCGGGAAGGCATGACCATGTGGTACTCCATGGCGCCCCACGTGCGCCCCGGCATGACCCAGAACAACTTCACCAGCACGGTGGACGTGGGCGATCCGTTCGACTACACCCGGGCCATACTCTCCGCGCGGCGCCGCTTGCAGGGGCATGACCACGGTCCCTACGTGGCTCCCCGCGAGTCCCGCCACATCATCGGGGGAGTGCGCCTGACGCTGGCCGACATTCTCACCATGCGCCGGTGGCCTGACGTCATTAACGTTCACTTCAGCAACCATGACGTAAAGGGGCAGAACTGCTCGGACTGGCTGCGCATGGGACTGATTCCGCCCAACCTGGAAATCGAAATGCCCTACCGGGTCCTGGTACCGGAGGGGGTGGAGGGCCTTCTCGTCACGGGAAAGGGCATCTCCTGCACCCATGACGCCCTTCCGCCCGTACGCATGCAGGCTGATCTGGAAAACCTGGGCTACGTGTGCGGTACGGCGGCCGGCCTGTGCGCCGGGCGGGGCCTTCCCCCTCGCGACCTGCCGGTCGACGAGCTTCAGCAGGTGCTGGCGGACGAGGGCCTGCTCCCGCCCGACCGTCTGCACCGCATCATCGACGCAGCGGCACCTTCCGCTGAATCGATGCAGGCCTGGGTCGGCGCCCTTGACGACGGGCAAAGGCTATACCTCCTGGCCGAAATGGAGATGCAAGAGATCTGCCGGGAGCCCATTCCCATGGTGCAGGTCTGCACAGCCGGCCCGGCCATTCTGCCCATCCTGCGGGTAGCCCTGCGCCCGGGTTCCCGGCGCCGCCTCAGCGCTGCCCGGGCCCTGGCCTGGTACGGGGATAACGCAGCCACGCCGGTTCTGCTGGAAGCCATAGAGCCCTACCTGGCAGAGGGCGTGGTGCCGCCGCGCACAGCCCACATTCGCTACACACAGGCGTCGCCCGACCACGGCGCCATGCCCGAACTGGCCTACCTGCTCCACTCGCTGGCCATGGCGCGGGATCCGCGTTCCATTCCCGTGCTGATGCAGGTGGCCGAGCGACTGAACCCGACGCGCGAGCGGCTCCAGGACCAGATGAGCGGCCTGTTCCACTACGTGGACGCCATCTGCGATGTGGCCGAGCGCCTCGGCAGCCCGCACGTGGTTCCCGTTCTGAAGCGGCTCCACAACTATGAGCTGTTCCGTGGCCGGCGCACCACGGCGCCGCATCAGGCGGATTACTTTGAGGAGCGCCTGGCCTACCTGGAACTGGTCATCGCCCGAGCCATGGCCCGGTGCGGGTGTGTGGATGGCGCCCGCATTCTGGCGGACTACCTGCGAGACTCCCGGCGGGCTCTGGTCAGGCACGCGTACCAGGAGCTGTGCGCTATCAGCGGGGAGTCCCTGCCGCCAGACGCAGTCCTGTGGGAGGACTGGCTCAACGGGCGGGCCGCGCTGCCGTCGACGCCATGGATGGGTTACGATCACCAATAAGGAAACGGGGGCTGCGAGCAACTCGCAGCCCCCGCCTTTTTTCCAAGCCCCCGAGGGTCAGCCAGGTCTTCTGCTGACGGGCTGGCCCGGTTGGCAGCCGAACCGAATCCTTCCGCCCACCCTCTCCGGCTCGGCCGCGGTGCCGTTCACCAATACACGGGCCGGTGCATCCGGGGGCAGAATCTCCGCAGTCAGCCGGGGCTGGCCCTTCATCGACACCACCAGGTCCATCCCTTCCATGGAGAAGGCCGTGGTCGACTTGGAGAGCGAGGAGTACAGCGTGGCGTCTCCCCGGCGCAGGAAGCTGCCGAACGAGAAGAAACAGCGCTCCAGCGAGCCGTCGGGGGCATGCACGGGGCGGGTCAGGGCCAGCAGGTAGGCGTCGGTCGTCCAGCCGCTCATGGTATTGATGCTGTTCCGGTGCATGATCCGGCCATCGGCTCGCAGGTTGACGAGGACGTCGGTCTGCCTGCTCCCCCGGACGATCCGGGCGCCGATCATGTCGGTGCCCTCCAGAGGCGTCACCTGGGGCGGCTCCCCTCCATCCATCGGGATGATGGCTGTCAGGAACTTGGCCTCCTTGACCGCTGCGGGGGTGGCGAGGGAGTAGTAGGGGAGCTTCCGGTCGGGGTCATGGTCGGCCAGGCCCATCTCTTCGGTCACCCTCAGGCTCGTCGGGAAGAGGCTGCGCACGGTGGCCTCCGCCGGGCCGTTCATCAGCCGAATGTCGCCGGATGGCAGCCGCGCTGCCGTACCCTCGTAGTGGAGCAGCCATTGGAGGGTGCCCGGCTCATGGGTGCGCAGGTCGTCAAGCACCAGAATCACGCCCTCCACCCAGAGGAAGTGGCGGAAGTTGCGGGAGAAGAAGCGGGCTGTGGGTCCGGCCGCATCGGCATAGACGTACCGCAGCCCCGGGTGATCGATCAGATGGCAGACCTGGCCAGGCTCCTTGCCGCCGCGGTTGATGGCCTCCGGGTCCTCGCCCTGGCCGTTGTAGAGCACCACGTTGTGCGCCAGGCTGTCCCGGTAGTAGCTGTTGTACTCCGGGCGGCCGTACGAGCAGTTGCCGGAGTCGCCAATCAGCACCCGGCCCTGATGGAACAGAATGAACGAACCAGCGTCCGCGTGGGCGTGATTCCACGTAAAGCCCGACTTCACGGCCAGCAGGGTCGCATCGGATTCCCAGCCGGCGCGCATGGCGGCCCAGCCGATCTCCTCATAGATCTCCGACGTGCGCTGTCCATCTGGTGGATGAACCGCCCCGCCATGGATCCGGTCGTGGCAGATGAAGTCGTAAGCTGTGTATTCGAGATTCCACTGGCTCAGGTACCAGCGTAGACGCGGGCCCTCGAACCGGTTCGCCAACAGCAGCCTGACGGCGGGGGCAGCGTTGCCGTGCAGATTCCCGTCGCCGAAGTTGACGGTCATGGAGCCGCCGGAGGCCGGGTAGAAGGTGTGCAGGAAATGCTCACCGGCCCGCGTGAGCATGGGAATATCGTCGGTGGTGGTCACCCCCGACATGTGCTGGTACGCCAGCCGGAAGGTCAGGTACTCATACAGGCCGTAGTTCGCGTACCCGACGCTTTCGTACATGGCGCCCTTGTCGTCGTAGTTCGGGCTCTTGTTCCCGAGAACGCTGCCCTTGTACGCAAAGTAGTAGGGTATCGCAGCCACAATCTGGGCCACCCAGCCCTCGGCCTGCGGCTCTTCGCCGACGATCGCGAGTGCGGCCACGCCCGCCAGGCCCACCATGACAGCCCACCAGTTGTGGCCCATGGAGTCCAGGGCGTGAATGCGGGTCTCGGGGAGGATCCAGTCCTCCAGGGTGGGCAGAATGCCGAGCCGCACCACGGCGTCCCGAATGGTCGCTCGTTCGGCCTCGCTGAGCGTGTCGTGGATGCAGTCGTAGCCGGTGGCGAAGCCGTAGCAGAAGCGGGATGTGTTCAGCTCGGACTGCCAGGGCGGGTCGTTGCGCAGCAGGCCCTTGCCATACCACTTCCGGTACGCACCGTAGTGCAGGAGGGCATCGCGCAGCTTCTGCGCGTACTTCGCCTCGCCGGTAACCTGGTAGGCCATGCCCAGCACGATGCCCATCTGTGAGACTTGCCCGCTGGGCTCGCCGTACCGGCCGTGCTGGCTGTCCTCCCCGTCGGCGTACGTCTCGTCGAAGAAGTTCGCAGCCAGCAGCTGGTCTGCCTGGGCCATCCACTTCTCCCAGCGGCTGTGCAGGCTCTCGTTCTGGTGGAGTTGGGCCCGGAACTGCTGAACCCACTGGCGGTCGAAAAAGAGCCTCGGGTGCTCTTCTTTCCACGTCGTCTGTTCCAAGTAGAACACCTCACCTTCCCCACAAGAATGCGCCGCCCTGTCGGAATCTCCTTCCCCCTGGGCGCGCAGAAGGCGTGGGGCAGGTTCGGATCGCGTCACAGATTCTCCACAAAGACGCGGTAGAGTAGGCAAGGCAACAAACGATTCAACGGAGGATGACTATGCCGCTCTCTACCAGCATGTGGCGCACGGTCTATTTCCCCTACCTGAGCTATGTGGCGCTCTTCCTTGGCATGGGACTGATTTCCGGCTCCATCGTCCATATGCCGGTCAGCCCGGTCCGGTACTCGCTGATCATGCTGATTGGCGTGGCCATGTTCGGCTTTGCTTCGTTCGTGAGCGACATCGCCAAGCAGGAGAACCTGACCTCGGCTGGCATCGTCCGGGCCCTGCTCTTCTCGCTGCTGGTTTCCGTCGGCATTGGCATGATGAGCGGCGGCATTCAGCACTGGGAGGAAAACCCCACCTACTCGGCCATGCTGATTCCCAGCGGACTGGGCCTTTCGCTGTTCAGCTTCATCGTCAAGAACAACGTTCGCCTTAGCGTGAAGCGCTTCTACGGCGTGGTTCTGCTGTTCATCGTGCTGGCGATTCCCCTGAAGTTCACCCTGGACTACATGGCCGGCAGCGTCGCCCAGACAGAGGGCGGCGGCGGTCACGGACACTAAGGCCGGAGCCCAGCTGCCTTCGCCGGCGGCAGGGCTTCTTCGAGGGGGTATGGACTCGTGGACCTCCTGACGGACGCCGCTTACCAGTGGTACCTGATGCTCAGCCGGGTGGGGGCACCCCTTCAGTCGGGGCTGGATGCGCTTCTGCACAGCCAGAGCATGCCCGTGGTTTCGGCTCTCCTGCTGGGGCTCCTGGGCGGGCTGGCGCCGTGCCAGCTCAGCTCCAACGCGTCCGCCATTGCGTACGTGACCCAGGAGGACCCGCAGCCCGGGAAGCTATGGCGCACCGTAGGCGCCTACATCGGCGGCAAGGCAGTGGTTTACCTGATTCTGGGCTTCCTGGCCGCCATGCTGGGCCTGCGGCTGCCTGTAACAGCCATGGCCCTGCTGCGTAAGCTGGCGGGACCGCTGATGGTGCTGGTAGGTCTCTACCTGTTTGGTTGGATTCGCTGGCGCCCGTCGGGGGACGGTACCCGGGTGGGCACCTGGCTGACGCAGCGCCTGCCGGTGAGCCGTTCGCCTGCCTTCTGGCTGGGCTTTGCCTTTTCCCTGGCCTTCTGCCCCACCATGGCCGCCCTCTTCTTCGCCGGGCTTGTGCCGCTGGTGGTGGAGGGGCAGGCGGGGGTGGTGCTGCCGGCCTTCTTCGCAGTGGGGACGGCCCTGCCGGTGGTAATCTGGGCGGTGGCTCTGACTGCGGGGCGCGAGGCCGCAAAGCGGTGGCTTCGGGGAGTACGGCGGTCCGACCGCATCGTGCGGTGGGCAGCCGGGGCAGTCTTTGTGCTATTGGGCCTGAACGATACCGTGCTGTACTGGTTCACGTGACCGCGGTCTGTGTGCGATATTGGTACCCGAATCCTCGGGCTGAACAGTTTGGGAGGGATCAACGTGGTAGGGCTCGGAGGCCGCCTTGTGGTTGCCATAGCTTCTGCGTTGGCCCTGGCTCTCGCTTCAGCCAGCGCTGCCATGCGGGCGCTCACTCACATCCAGGAGGGGCCGTAATATGGAGTTCAAGGCTTTCGCCGTCACGCCCGGTCTGAAGCATCTGTTCACGGGGCGGCAGCTTGCGCTGCTGGGCGAAATCGTGGGGGACGAGGCTATTGTAGAGCTGACGACCTTTCAGCAGCTTCTGGTTCAAATGGATGCCAGCCGGGCCGAGGCAGCTCGCCTGGCCCTGCATGAGGCGGGCCTGAAGACGTACCCTGCCGGTGCCGTGGTCAAGAACGTGCGGGCCTGTGGCTTCTGTCAGGGCGATGAGGTGGAGGGCTATGCCACCGCCGTCGCCCTGGATGAGACTGTGGCGGGCATGCCTGTGCCCTTTACCCTGCGGGTGGGCTACACGGGCTGCACGAACGGCTGCGGCGAGCCGCTGATGCAGGACATCGGCGTTGTCAAGGCCCCGGAGGGCTTCCGCATCTACGCCGGGGGGCGGGCCTCCGGGCTGACGCCCCGGCCCGGGCAGCTGGTGGCGGAGGGGATCGCCGAAGAGGGTCTGCCTGAGGCGGTCCGGCGGCTCATCGCCTTCTACCAGCAGCACGGGCAGAGGAGAGAGCGGTTCTGGAAGTTCGTGGACCGGGTGGGCCTGGAGGCGCTGGCCGCGGCGGTTGGGACGGTCGCGGGGTAGCGGCTGCGCACTACCCCCGGCGCAGAGCCCGCCCCGGGCCCGCACCGGTGTGCTCGCCCTGCTCCACCACGACCACACCGTTGACGATGACATAGGGCACCCCTGCGGCGTACTGATGGGGCTCCGCAAAGGTGGCCCGATCGATGATGCTCTCGGGCTGGAAGACCGTCACGTCGGCCTTCATGCCGGGCCGGAGGATGCCCCGGTCCCAGAGCCCCAGCTTGCGGGCCGGCAGCGAGGTCATCTTTCGGACGGCCTCCTCCAGGGGCATGACGCCCTGCTCCCTGACATAGCGACCCAGCACCCGGGCAAAGGTGCCGTACGCCCGCGGGTGAGGCTTTCCCTTGCCCAGGGTGCCGTAGGGCGCCTTTACGCCCGCATCGCTGCCCGTCATGGTCAGGGGATGCCGCATAACAAAGCAGATGTCCTCCTCGCACATGCCGAACGCAATCTGCGAGGCGGCCGCGTGGGAGGCCAGAATGATCTCCAGGGCGGCATCCACCGGGGCGAGGCCCATGATCGCGCCGATCTCCTCCAGGTGCTTGCCTTCCAGGTGGGCCAGTGCCGGCACGCCGGCCCAGGAGAGGTAGACCTTGTCCCAGCCCTTGCGGGTCTTCATGTTCTCCTGCTCACAGGCTTCACGCACCCGAGCCCGGCTCTCGGGGTCCCGCAGTCGTGCCAGGAAGGCTTCGGTTCCGCCGTCGTGCGCCCAGTTGGGTGCGATGGCCGAAAGGCCGGTGGCAGAAGCTGTGTAGGGATACTGATCCACCGTCACATCCACGCCCCGTGTGCGGGCGGCCTCGATCAGGGCCATGGTCTCCCGCACCTTGCCCCAATTGTCCGGCCCCACGGCCTTGTGGTGGGAGATCTGTACGGCTGCGCCTGACCCTTCGCCAATAGCGATGGCTTCCGCCACGCCATCGACCACCCGGTCCGACTCGTACCGCATGTGGGTGGCGTAAATGCCGCCATGCTGGGCGGCCACCCGGGCCATTTCCGCCAGCTCCGCCGTGCCGGCAAAGGAGCCCGGCGCATAGATCAGGCCGCTGGAGACGCCGAAGGCCCCTTCCTGCATGGCCTGGGCGATGAGGGCCTGCATGGCCTGCATCTCCGCAGGGGTGGCAGGCCGGTCGTCCATGCCCACCACATCGGCGCGAATGAGGCCCAGGCCGATCAGGGCGGCCACGTTCAGCGCGGGCTTCGCCTCATCGACCCGGTCCAGGTATTCCTTCATGCTCCGCCAGGTGAGCGCGAGGTCGATCTCGCGGAGGTCTTCCGCGATCCACTCGACGCCGGGACCGGCGAGGGGGGCGAAGGAGCCGCCGCAGTTGCCGACCACTTCGGTGGTGACGCCCTGGCGGATCTTGGACTCGCCCCTGGGGTTGACCATGAGGGCGACGTCCGAGTGGGTATGAATGTCGATGAAGCCCGGCGCGATTGCCGCTCCGTCCACATCAATGATGCGGGCGGCTTTGCAGTCCCGCAGGTTACCCATTGCCACGATCTGGTCGCCGCTGATCCCTACGTCGCCGCGGAACCAGGCCGCGCCGGTTCCATCAAAAATACGTCCGCCACGGAGGATCAAGTCCAACACGCGAGTCGCCTCCTCAGTCCTGCTCTCTTCGCATGAACATTTCGCCGCACGGAACTTTTCTCCCCCTTTCCGCGTACACGCAAACGGAGCCGGTCGATGGACCGACTCCGTTTTTGCCTACGTCAGGAAAACTCCGAGAATCGCAGCCGCAGGCGGGCATCTACATCGACTCCCTCCGGACTGGCGCACGCCTCCTCTTCAACCTGCAGCAGCCATGCTTCCAAATAATCCGGCACCAACGCAAATCCACGCTCCTCTATGCGGTAACACTGCTCTGCCGGGGCTCCATGCCGTACTGCCGGAGCCTGCGGTACAGGGTGGGCCGGCGCCTGCGTAAGAAATACCTGCAGGATCAGCCCCTGCGCTGGGGGAGGTCATCGACGATGCGGGGGAGCGGGCGGTGATCCCCTGCCGCATCCTCCACCAGGGCCACCTGCGGGAGTTTGTCGAGCGTACCTACCTCATAGCGCATTTTGAACGTCACGCCAGACTCTTTCTCGGACGGAGGCAGGCACAACCGGCCTGCGCGCAGCGGTCGCCCACGCCCGCCAGATGCTTGCCGAAGGAGCGGACATCATTGACGTGGGCGGGGAATCGACCCGCCCGGGCCATACCCCCGTTCCCGCGGATGAAGAGCTGGCCCGGGTCATCCCCGTGATTCGCGCCATTCGGGCGGAACTGCCGGTGCCCATCTCCATCGACACCCGGAAGGCTGTGGTGGCCTGGGAGGCGGCGGCCGCGGGCGCTGACCTCATCAACGATGTAACCGGCCTTTTCGGCGACCCCGACCTGGCCACATCGGTGGCCCTCGGGATGGCCGGCGGGGCCCACATCGTACGGGTACACGACGTGCAGGCCGTGGTGCGTGTGGCCCGCGTCACCAATGTGATTATGGGCAGGCCATTTGACTTGCAGAAGTGAACAATCGCGCCCTACAATGGGCGGGAATCCACCAAAGGGGGTCCGCCTACGTGAATGCCACCAAGGTCTGCATTATTGGGGCAGGCAGTTCGTATACGCCGGAGTTGATCGAAGGCTTCGCCCGGGTGAAGGAGAGCCTGCCGGTCCGTGAGATCGCCCTCATGGACATCGACGAAGGCCGCCTGCAGACCATGCACGGCTTCTGCCGCCGCTATGCCGAGCGGCTGGGCCTGCCGGTGCGGATCACCGCCACCACAGACCGCGACCGGGCCATCGACGGGGCGGACTTTGTAGATGCCCAGATTCGGGTGGGCGGCAACGCGGCACGGGTGCTGGACGAGAAGATTCCGCTGAGCTACGGGCTGATCGGGCAGGAGACCACGGGGAGCGGGGGCATGCTGAAGGCCTTCCGCAGCATTCCCGTGATGCTCTCGGTCGCTCAAAGCGTCGAACGGTACGCCCCGAATGCTTGGATTGTGAACTACACCAACCCCACCGGGCTGATCACCGAAGCGGTCACGAAGCACAGCCGTGCCAAAATCCTGGGGCTCTGCTCGGGCGGCCTGTTCCCGCAGCAGTGGACGGCAAGAGCGCTGGGCGTCTCGCCGCTTGGGGTCCGCTATGACTTCGTGGGGCTCAACCACATGAACTTTGCGTTTAACGTCACGGTTGACGGCCGGCCCATCACCGACGAGGAGTTTGACCAGGTGGCGGAGCGGGTGTGGGGCGTCGACCCGACGCTGACGAAGAGCCTGCGCCTGCTGCCCAGTCCTTACCTACAATACTTCTACCACACCGCGGCCCGTGTGGCCGGTATGAAGGCCGCTCCGCGGACCCGGGGCGAAGAGGTGCTGGCTCTGGAGCAGGAGATCTGGGCCGGGTACGCCGACCCCACCTGCGACGCCAAGCCCGAAGCCCTGAAGAAGCGTGGCGGAGGCGGATACTCGGACGTGGCCGTCGGCATTATGGAGGCGATCTACCACAACCGCGACACCTGGGCCGTGGTCAACGTGCCCAATAACGGGGCCCTGCGGATGCTGCCCGACGACGCAGTAATCGAGACGGCCTGCCTGGTCAACAGCAGCGGCGCCCGTCCCCTGGCCGTCCGGCAGATTCCGGCGCCCGTCTGGGGCCTGATCGCCGCCGTGAAGAACTACGAGCAGCTGGCAGTGGATGCGGCTGTGACTGGCAACCGCGACACGGCTCTGCTGGCCCTTCTGGCCCATCCGCTCATTCGCGACTACGATGTGGCCCGCCCGCTGCTCGATGAGATGCTGACGGCCAACCGGGAGTATCTCCCGCAGTTCTTCCGGTCATGACCTGCGTGCTGGCCCTCGATCAGGGGGGGACGAAGACCGCCGCCCTGGTGGCGGATGGGGCGGGGAGAATTCTGGGCGCAGGGTACAGTGGCGGGGCCTGTCACGCCATCGACGGGATGCCCCTGGCGATGGCGATGGTGATGGCCGCCTGCCGGCAGGCGTTGCAGCAGGCCGGCCTGAGCTTGGAACAGGTCGGGCTGGTGGTGGCGGGCATGACCGGCGCCGACTGGCCCGAAGAGTATCCGCTGCTTCAGGGCGCGCTGCGCGCGGCGATGGGCGCGGCGGATGTAACGGTCGTCAACGACTGCATCATCGCGTTCCGAGCAGGTACGGACTCGCCCTGCGGGGCCGTGCTCTGCGCGGGGACGGGCTTGAACGCGGCCGTGATCAGTCCTGCAGGCGAGTCCTTCATCTACGGGTACTACATCGATGGCGACGACAACGGCGGTACCGCCCTGGGCCGGCTGGCCCTTCGGGCGGTCTACAACGCGCAGTCCGGCATTGGGCTGCCCACCCGGCTGACGCAGGCGGTGCTGGCCTTCTACGGCGCCGCGTCGGTGGATGGTGTGATGCGCCGGGCGGTGGCGGGCCAGTTGGGCGAGCCGAAGGCCCTGGTGCCGCTGCTGGCTGGGGTCGTGCGGGAAGGCGACCCGGTCGCCGTGGGGCTGGTGGAAGCCTTTGGCGCCAGGCTGGCCCGGTATGTGGTGGCGGGCGTGGCCCGGTACGGCATGCTCGGGGCCACGGCAGATGTGGTGCTGTCTGGAGGAGTCTTTAAGGCGGGCATGCCGGAGCTGCGTAAAGCGGTTGCCCGGGGGATCCAGGCAGAAGCGCCGGGCATGACCCTGGTAGATGCCAGGTACGAGCCTGTGGTGGGGGCACTGCTGCTGGGGCTGGACCGGCTCGCCGGCAAGAGCGTGCCGCTGGCCTCGGACGCGGTGGCACAGAGTGTGGCCCGGTTCGGGCTGAGTCGCACCGGAGCGTAACGGCCGGCCAAGAAAATCACAGGGAGATGGGCAGAAGCATGATCACACAGACGCGGCAGGAGATTCTTGACCAGTATGAGGTGAGCCTGCGGCTCACGCGGGGCGACGCTGTTCCGGCCACACTGCGGGCGGAGCTGCGGGCGGCGAGTCGCCTGATTCTGACCGGCACCGGTGCCTCGCTGCTGGCCTGCAAGGTGGCCCAGTATGCCTTCATCAAATACGCGCGCACGCTGCCCACCGTCGCCCCCGCAGGCGAGATCGATCTCCTGCTGCCCGCCATGGAGCCCGGCACCCTGGTGATTCTGGTCTCCCAGTCCGGCGAGAGCGTTGAGACAAAGACCGCCGTTCACTCCCTGCAGGCCGGCGGCACCCGCTTCTGGGGCGTGACCAACAACCCCAATTCCTACCTGGCCCGCCACGCCGCCCGAGTGCTGCTCATGCAGGCCGGCCCGGAAGTCAGTTCCGCCACCAAGACCTACATGGCCACGCTGCTGCTCCTCTTCATGCTGGCCGGGGCGCCTGTGACCGGCATTCCCGCCGACGTGCAGGAGACCATCGCCGCAGCCGACGGGGCGGTGGACCGGTGGGCGGCCGAGCTGAAGGAGAGCCGGGTCATGTACGTGCTCGGCATGGGCATTCTCGGGCCGACGGCGGCTCAGGGCGGGCTGCTGCTCAAGGAGAAGACCGGCATTTCCGTGGAGGGCATGTCCCTGTCGGAGTTCCGTCATGGGCACGTAGAAGTGGTGCATGCGGGGCTGCCCATCCTGGTGGTCGCCGCAACGCCTGCAGACTGCGCACAGGCGACGAAGCACGCCGAGTACCTGGAGTCTCTGGGCGCCCGGGTCTACCTCATCACCGACACGCCGATCACAAGCCAGGCCATTCCGCCGGAGCGCCTCCTCACCGTTCCGAACTGCGGCGACGAGGTGACCGGGCAGATTCCGGTCGTCATTCCGCTTCAGATGCTGTCCGAGCGCATCGCCCTGTTCCTGGGCCGGAACGTCGACGGTTTCCACTACATTGCGAAAGTCGTAGATACATACGATCTGTAGCTACATACAATTGACAAGTGGTGACTATTTCGGCCTATAATTAGCCGTAAGGGTGAAGGCGAAAACGGTTTCGCTGTGTGCGACCTCGCACGCTGCCCTCGGTCTGTGACCCTAACACTCCTGTTAGAAAGCGGGGATCCAGATGTCCAGTGAGAAGGTGCGGGTCGGTATTATTGGTTGCGGTGGCATTGCGAACGGCAAGCATATGCCGGCTCTGGCCAAGTTGGCCAACGTTGAGATGGTAGCGTTCTGCGACCTCGTCCTTGAGCGGGCTGAGAAGGCTGCCGCCCAGTTCGGCACGGCCGATGCCAAGGTTTACGAGGACTACCGTGAGCTCCTGGCCCGGACGGACATCGAGGTCATCCACGTGCTGACGCCCAACAACGCTCATGCGCCCATTACCGTGGAGGCCCTGGAGTCCGGCAAGCATGTCATGTGCGAGAAGCCCATGGCCAAGACGGCCGCCGAAGCCCGCACCATGGTCGAGGCTGCCAAGCGGACCGGCAAGAAGCTCTGCATTGGCTACCAGAACCGGTATCGTCCGGACTCCTTGTACCTGAAGGGCCTCTGCGAAGCCGGCGAGCTGGGCGACATCTACTTCGGCCGGGCGATGGCTCTGCGCCGTCGCGCCGTTCCCACCTGGGGCGTCTTCCTCGATCAGGAGAAGCAGGGTGGCGGTCCGCTCATCGACATCGGCACCCACGCCCTCGACCTGACCCTGTGGATGATGAACAACTACGAGCCCGCCGTGGTCATGGGCTCCACCTTCCACAAGCTTGGCCAGCGCGAAGGTGCCGCGAACGCCTGGGGTCCCTGGGATCCCAAGCAGTTCACCGTGGAAGACTCCGCCTTCGGCTACATCACCTTCAAGAACGGCGCCACCGTGGTGCTTGAGTCCAGTTGGGCTCTGAACACCCTGTGGTACGGCGAAGCCAAGACCCAGCTGTGCGGCACCGAGGGCGGCGCCGACATGCTGGACGGCCTGCGGATCAACGGCGAGAAGAACAGCCGCACCTTCGTCACCACCCCTGACCTGGCGGCCGGCGGCGTGGCTTACTACTCTGGCAAGAAGGAAGAGCCCGGCGATGTGGAAGCCCGCATGTGGATCGACGCCGTGGTCAACGACAAGCAGCCGCTGGTCACCCCCGAGCAGGCGCTGATGGTCAGCGAGATTCTCGAGGCGATCTACAAGTCGGCCGAGACGGGCAAGCCCGTGTTCTTCAAGTAACGGCACCGACCGCAAGGCGGCAGGACGTTTTCGTCCTGCCGCCTTTCCGTGTGCGGTTCCAGTCTGCCAGCATCACAACGACCGTTGGGGGGCCGGTGAAGGGGCCGACGAATGCCCTTGCCGGCGCCCGTTATGTTGGTTTTGGGCGAATGTGAGAGAAGGGTCAGGTGGTCTGGAGGCAGCATCTGGGTCTCGAAGTGCATAAACTTGCGGCCACCGTGCATGCGGTGACCGCCACGTATTTGTCCGAACTCGGCCGATTCTAGAGCCTCCTCAGGCGGAACCTTATGGAGACCAGGTATGTGAGGCAGTCCGGTACGGAAACTGGGCTGCAGCCCGATTGGTACCCACGTCGATGGGCACCGTCTGGACGTACGCGAGTCCAATACTCAGACCTGAGCAGTGAAGCACGCACCAAGATCGACCAGTCCAGATTCGCCTCCTTGCGGACCTGGGCTGATGTGTGCCGGGCCTTTGCCGCCGTCCAGATTCCAAAGGGGAAGGTGGTAAACGGCTGGGTGGTCCCCCCTCTGGCCCAGGGAGATGGCACAGTGCGGTCTGTGCAGGTCTACGTGGTCGAGGACTGGAGCGGCTGGAAGCTGGCTACATTCCAGTGCTCACCAGTGGAGCGCCAACCGTGGCTTCAGGCCACATACCGGCCCTATAGCTGACTCACGGCAGGAGTGGGCCCGCACCTTTTGTTGACTGTCGAATGGTATTTCTCGGCCCAAGACTCACACTTTAGATGTGCGGTAGGGCGCCGACGGCGGTGTCGAGGCCCCTCAGGTCAGTATGTGCGCCCAAGTCTCATGTTCCGATCCGGCCGCGGGGGTCTTTGCGCGCCTGCTCCTCAGCCGTGCCTTCCCGATCCGCCGCCATCTCTTCCAGGGCTGCCACCAGGGGCTCCATCCCTTCCAGGTCCCGGCGGGGAAGGCGTCCGGGGATCTTGTGGTCGATGCTTTTCAGGCTCAGGTCCTCGGGCTGGATGATTGCCAGCTCGATCCCCCGTGCCCTGCAGATGAAGGCTTTCATCGCATCGCGCCCGACCTGCTTCACCGTCTCCTCGAAGGTGGCCAGATCCGTCTCTTCGTAGTGCTGGTCGCCATAGTACTCTACTGCGACGCCGGCGGTCGGGTAGTGACGGTCCAGTTCCATCAGTTCTCGGGTGTAGGGATTGAGCAGCAGATCCGGCGAAGCGTTATCCTCATAGTCATCAAGGGCGACCAGGACGTTCAGGAACTCGCACAGCAGGGTTTCGCCCCGGTGTTGTGCCTTCCTGACCTTGCGCCTGATGACGGAGATGCGAGCCCTGAGCCGGGTCGATTCCGGGTCGCGGAGCGTGAAGGATAGGGGGCTCTTGCGATTCGCCTGGGTTATCATGAGCCACCCGGCCGCGACCAACTCGGCGACGGCTCGCTTCAGGGGGTCAACACTGGTTCCGGTGAGGCGGGACAACGTGCCATATGTAAAGCTGCCGACCTGGTTGTCGAAATTCGGGACGCCCTGCAGTTGTCCGTAGAGCACTCGAGCGCCGGCAGATATCTCTGCGGTGGCCAGGAGCGCCACCGGGATCGCCGCGCACGATGGATGGGGTCTCCCGTAACAGGGCGCCAGAGGTGCCTGGGCGAGCTTGGCGCGTGCGGCGGCAATCGTCTTGCGGTCCAGGCCGCTTAGCTTGCGTAGACGTGTGTCGGTCAGCGAGGACGGGGCTCCTGACGACCGGAGGCCCAGCAACAACCAGATCAGGCGGGTACTGGCGCTGTGGGTCGTGCTGTTCAGGACTTTGATCGGGACCCATAGGGTCTGGGCGTTCACAGTTGGCACCTCCATTGCGGTTCCCGGTACTCTGTTCCCCCTCGGATGTGGAAACACCTGGGTTCCGAAGTCTTTTCCCAGATGCCAGTCGATGTGGACGGGAATTCGTGGTGGAATTACGTGGATGAAGGGGCCGCTCGCCCCCTGAGATCGATGTTTCTGACTTCAGAAGGGGCGTTTTGGCGCGGTCCAAGCGAAAACCGGCGGTTCATTGACCCAATTGCCCCCGACTTTCAGAGATTCACGGAGGATTTCCCTGCATCGCCGGAAGTGTGAGGAGAATTTCTAGTGGAATCTCCACGGCGCGGCAACTTCGGCTTGGTGAGCAACTCGCCCGATCCTGGTGGGATCTGATCCCAATCGCCGTGCGCCTACTCATTACATAAGTGGCGGAGGGCATAACCACGCGTCTACGCAGACTTCCGCCCGTTCCTGCCCGAGTTGCAGAACGCAGCCATTCACTTCTGCCGCACGTTCATGCAGTCACCATGCCAAACAAATCCACCAGCCTGAACATGACTAACGGGCCGTTCGGAACCCACAAATACGAACGCCCAGGAGGGTACCTCCGGGGGCGTTCTCGCAAGGGTCTAGCTGGACTTCGGGTAAGGGCGCAATAACGTGGTCCGGGCCCAAGGGCCGCCAGGGTGGCGCTTCCCTGTGGTACACTAGCGAGACCGTCTCCGTTGTGGTCTCCCCGTAAGTGAGGTGTCACCCATGCCCGCGAGTTTCGTTGATCTGGGCCTTCGCCCGGAACTGGTGGAGGAGCTCCGCCGTAACGGCCTGACCGTGCCCACCCCGGTACAGACGCAAGCCATCCCCGTTCTGCTCGCAGGCCGGGATGTGATGGCGCAGGCGCAGACCGGCACGGGCAAGACCCTGGCCTTCCTGCTGCCAATCCTGGAACGGGTCGATGTGGGCGACCCGGCAGTTCAGGCCCTGATTCTCACCCCCACCCGGGAGCTGGCGATTCAGATCACCGCCGAGGTGCGTAAGCTCGCCCCGGTCACCGGCGCCAACGTGCTGGCCACCTACGGCGGGCAGGATGTGGAAAGCCAGATCAAGCGCCTTCAGGGCGCAACCCAGATCGTCGTCGCCACCCCGGGACGCCTCCTGGACCACCTGCGGCGGGGGACGATCAGCCTCAGTCGGGTCGCTATCTTTGTCCTGGACGAGGCCGATCAAATGCTGCACATTGGCTTTCTGCCCGAGGTGGAGCAGGTGCTCCAGCAGGTGCCGACCGAGCGGTCCATGCTGCTCTTCTCCGCCACCATGCCCAAGGATATCCGGGCCCTGGCGCGCCGGTACATGCGCACACCTGCGGAGATTCGGATCGCCAGCCCCCAGGTGACGGTCAGTGAGATCCGGCAGGTCGCCGTAGAGGTGACCGATCGGGGGCGGCAGGCGGCGCTTCGGCAGAAGCTGGACGAGTTCCGGCCCCGCCGGGCGGTGATCTTCTGCCGGACCAAGATTCGGGCCGACAAGCTGCTGGAGGCCCTGAAGGGGCACGGCTACAGCGCCGGGGTCCTGCACGGCAGCCTTTCACAGCGGGGGCGCGAAGAGGTGATGCAGTCCTTCCGGGAGGGTCAGGTCCGGCTCCTGGTCGCCACCGATGTGGCGGCTCGGGGGATCGACGTCGAGGGCGTCACCCATGTCTTCAACTACGACATCCCCCATGATGCGGAGAGTTACATCCACCGGATCGGCCGCACCGGGCGGGCAGGACAAGCCGGCGTTGCCGTCACCTTTGTCTCGCCGAAGGATCAGGCGACCCTGCAGCAGATTGAGCAGGGAATCAAGTCCACGCTGAAACGGGAGAAAGCCCGTCTGGCGCCCCTTCCGGGCCCCGTTCCGACGCGGGCGCCTCAGCGGGTTCGGGCTGGTCGGCGAACCGTACCTGGTCGTTGACTGCCCCCACGATTGCCAACAACCTGAAGGCGGCAGGACGCTTTCGTCCTGCCGCCTTTTCCTGTGCGCTCAACTTATCGTTCCGGTGAAGCCTTCCGGCAGGCGTGCGGTCACGGCTACGTGGGGCAGAGCCGTCACCCGCAGGTGCATGGTCCGGCCGTCTGGCTCCAGCACACGCGCCGCTGACCAGCCGTGGCAGTGGCTGCGGGTGAGCATGTCTTCGCTGGCCCGGTTCTCGGCGAAGTTCGGGTACATCTCCCAGCAGGTGGTGGCGTCGTGCTCGATCATGCGGCCGAACTGACGGCGAATGTCGTCCAGCACGGCCGGGGGGCCTGCCAGGTAGCTCTCCGGCGCCGCCCGGCGGTCCGCATCAGGCACATCCGCCAAAAAAGGCCATGATCTGGCTCTGCATGCTGAAGGTGGTGGACAGCCGTCCATCGGCGTGGATGGCGTCCCGGTAGGCCTGCCGCTCCTCGGACCAGAGGTGGCGGTTGGCCGCCTCTCGCAGTCTCGCCGCCGCCCGCAGCAGGTGCTCCCCTGAGTCACCGGCGAGACGGGCCAGGTCCGCACCCACCTCGAGGGCCGTGATCAGCAGGCAATGCTGATGCGTCACCACGCCCGACCCTGGCTGATCCATGGGCGCCCAGTCGATGAAGTTCCAGCCGCTCAGGCTGAGCAGGCCCCGGTGGTCAACGTGGGTCAGGTAGGCGTCGAGGGTCTGCCTCACCTTGGGCCACATCTCCCGAACAAAGCCGGTGTCGCCGGTGCGGACGTAATACTCATGGCAGGCGATGGCCCAGAGGAAGGTCCAAATGGGAATGACGCTGCTCCAGCCGCTGGGGGCCTGATCGGCCAGCAGGGGCGTCTGGAACTGCGAGCCGGGCACCAGGCGCAGGCAGCGCTCCACCAGCGGTTCGGCGCCGAAGAGGAAATAGCTGAAGAGGGCCGAGTTGCGGGCGTCGCCCACCCAGAAGACCTGCTCGTAGGCGGGGCAGTCTACAAAGGTGTCCTCCATGCAGACGCGCACAGTGCGGCGGCTGATCTCCCAGATGTCGGTCAGCAGACGGTCGGAGCACGCTAAGCGCCCCACCTCGGCCACGGGATAGTTGCTCTGGTGCATCTGCACGCCGTGCAGCCGCACGGGCCCGGTGGCCCTGCGCACGGTCAGTATCACGTGGCGGAGGCCGCGGCGCACGTGCGAGGTGTAGCCCTATCGTCGAAGGAGGGTGTGATCCAGGCCTCGTCGCTGAGGCGAGCGTCGATCTGCTCGGCGAACGCCTGCTGGCAGACCATGCGCGGGGCGCCGGGGTGCTGGGCCAGGTACCGGTGGGTGCGCCAGGTGGCGTCGGTTGTCACGATGGCTGCGGCGGTGTCATGGGCAAGCAGGTCCAGTTGGGCCAGCAGACCGCCCCGGCCCCGCATGTAGTAGAAGGTCGAAATGCCGAAGTGGAGCACCAGCACAGCGATGACGTTCTCGCCGGGCTTCAGCAGGTGGCCCACCTCGTATGTATCGTAGGCCTGCTCAAAGGGCCAGGAGCGGACGGGTCCCCGTCCCACCTGCTGACCGTTCACGTAGAGCGTGTAGCGGGAGTCGGCCGACGTTCATCTCCGCTTGCCAAAGGGTTGTGCTGCCCCCTGTTCCACGGAATTGTGGGATAGTCCTGCGCCCTGGTCCAGGTTGCCCGGGCGGGGGCATGTAAACTGGGAGTTGTATGATATACTTGCCCCACGAGTACCAGCACGAAAAGTAGGAGGAGCCAACCTTGAGGAAGACGGTCTTGACCCTGCTGGCCCTGACCCTGGTGGTGGTACTGGCTGCGTGCAGCCGGCAGTCCCCGACCGAGGTGGTGGTGTCGGCCGCCGCATCGTTGTCCGATGCGCTGAAGGAGATTCAGCCAGCCTATGAGGCGCAGCACAAGGCCGTGAAACTACGCTACAACTTCGGTTCGTCAGGTGCCCTCCAGCAGCAGATCGAGCAAGGGGCGCCGGTCGACCTGTTCATCTCCGCCGCGGCAGGCCCCTTGGACAGCCTGGTGAAGCAGAACCGGGTGGAGCAGGTCCGGCCGCTGGCGACCAACAAGATCGTGCTGATTCGGGCAGCGGCGGGCGTGGCCGTGGTGAAGTCCTGGGATGACCTCACGGCGGATGCCGTCAAGCGCGTCGCCATCGGCAACCCACAGCATGTGCCGGCGGGGCAGTATGCGAAGGCGGTTCTCGAGAAGCTCGGCACCTGGCCGTCCGTCGAGAAGCGGCTGGTCCTGGGTGAAGATGCCCGGCAGGTGCTCAACTACGTCGAGTCCGGCGAAGTGCAGGCGGGCATCGTCTACAGCACCGACGCAGCGGCATCGAAGAAGGTGACGGTGGTGGCGGAGGCCCCGGTCGGCAGCCATGCCCCGGTGCTCTACCCGATGGCCGTGCTGAAGGATGCCAAGAACGCGGCCCAGGCCAGGGCCTTCGCCGATTACCTGCTGTCAGATGAGGGCAAGAAAGTTCTGAGCAAGCATGGTTTCGGGCCTGCCCAGTAGGCAGGCCCGCTGTCCCGAATCGTCGAATACGGCTGCCGGGAGGCGATCGCGCATGCGACAGGAAGGTCATCTGCGGAACAACCTCAAGCAGATTCGCACCCGCAAGGGTATGAGCCAGAACGACCTGGCTGCCCTGGCCAGGATCAGCCGCCAGACCGTCAGCGGCGTGGAGTCAGACCTGTACGCGCCGTCGGCGGCCGTGGCCCTGCGCATCGCACGGGCCCTGGGCTGCCGGGTGGAAGACCTGTTCTGGCTGGAAGATGAGGGGTCGGACATCGAGGCGACCCCTGCGGAAGGGACGCCGGCTGGCGACGGTCTGCGGGTAGCCCTGGCGCGGGTGGGCGGCAAGTGGGTGGCTCATCCCCTTGCGGGCGACCGGGCCTTCCGGCAGGAGATGGTTCCTGCCGACGGCCACGGCTCCCTGGCCCGGGGCCGGCCCACCATGCGGGTCAAACTTCTGGACGATGCGGAGAGCGTGGTGCAGACCGTCATCCTCGCGGGCTGCTCACCTGCCCTGTCGCTCTGGGCGCAGGCCGCCGAGCGCTGGCATCCGGGCCTGCGGGTGCACTGGACGTTCGCCAACAGCATGGAGGCCCTGGGCAGCCTGCAGCGCGGCGAGGTCCACGCCGCCGGCGTCCATTTGTACGATGCGGAAACGGGCGACTACAACGTGCCCTTTGTGCGGCAGGCTCTCCCCGGGCGGGCCGTGGTGCTGGTCAACCTGGGCATCTGGGAAGAGGGGCTGCTGGTGAAGCCGGGCAATCCGCTGGGGCTCCAGTCGGCGGCCGACCTGGCCCAGGCGGGCGTGCGGCTGGTGAACCGGGAAGAGGGCGCCGGCTCCCGGCAGCTGCTGGAGCGGACGCTGGCCCAGGCGGGTGTACCCTGCGGGGCCATTCTCGGCTTCGATCAGGTGGTGGGCGGGCACACGCAGGTGGCGCGGGAAGTGGCATCCGGTCGGGCCGATGTGGGTGTCAGCACAGCATCGATGGCGGCCATGTACGGGCTGGGGTTCGTGCCGCTGCAAGAAGTCCGGTATGACATGGCCATTCCCAGGGAGTACCTGGACGAGCCCCCGGTGCGGCAGCTTGTCACCACCCTGGGGCATCGGCGGGTCCGGTCCCAGCTGGAGGCCCTGGGCGGGTACAATACGAGCCTCACAGGGGACGTTGTGGCCACAGTGTGACGAAAACGGCAGGGCGCTCGGCGTCCTGCCGTTTCGTTGAACTACTTGCCCAGCAGCGACCCGCGATTGCTCTCCCGGATCTCCCTCAGCCGGGTGTCCAGCCGCTTGAGCCAGTCTGGCAGGTCCTGACCCTCCGGCAGATCCAGCGACCGGGAGATCCGACCCAACTGGTGCATGACATGCAGCCGCAGGAACCCGGGCAGCTGGACCAGCAGGTCGGGGTTGACGGAATGCTCCCCCTCATACCCGGCCATGAACGCCCGGAATTGGGGATTGGCCAGGTCAACCCCCTCCTTGAACAGGTCCCGGAGGGCGTAGGCGATGTCGGCCACGTACCAGTGGTGGGTGCAGTCATCAAAGTCCAGCATCGAAATGCTCCCGTTGTTCCAGCACAGATTGTCCGACTCGAAATCAAAGTGAATCAGGCCGAAGTCGTCGGGGCTGACTGGCAGCGCGCCAGCCCACTCCCTGAGGCGGAGCCATTCGCTGTGGAGAGCCTCATCGGCAGAGACGTAGGGCAGAGCGAGGGCCAGGTGGTCATGCCAGGTCTCCCGGTGAGCCGCCGACGGGTCACGGTACTCCTTCATGACCGTATGGAGCCGGCCCAGGGCTGCTCCCCAGGCCCGGAACTCTGCTTCCCGGCAGTCGGCTGCGTCCAGGTGAGAGCCCTCCAGCCCCACGAAGACGATGGCGTAGAAGCGACCCAGACCAGTCTCAACCGTCTCCACCAGGCGGCCGTTGCCCGACGGAACGGGGGCAGCCACTGGGACCCCCTGCCGGTCCAGCCACGCCACCAGCCGGGCCTCGGCCTCAATGGCATCCCGGGGCCGTTCCGAGGCCTCGCTGAACCGGAGGAAATGCCGCCGACCCTCCCGCCGGAAGACGCAGACGAAGTTGGCGCTGGCCCGGAAGAAGCGCACGCTCCCCTCGTCGAAGCCCCAGGGGCGGAGGACTTCCTCGGCCAGGGGGCAGGCCCATGTCTCATCGACGGTCTTGACTACCTTCCACATGGTGCTCAGCTTCATCATCTAGCAGTACCTCCTGATCTCGCAAGGGTGTATAGTCTAAGCATATGCGACTTTGAGCGAGGTGTCATTTGTCCGTGATCAACATCAGAAAGTATGGGGTGGAGCGGTACAACGTGGCCGTCATCCACGGAGGCCCGGGTGCGCCCGGCAGCGTGGCGGCTGTTGCGCGGGAGCTGGCCAATGCCCATGGCGTACTGGAGCCGATTCAGACGCAGACCTCCCTGGAGGGGCAGGTCCAGGAACTGCACGACGTGCTGGTAGACCACGCCGACGGGCCGGTGGTGCTCGTTGGGCATTCGTGGGGCGCCTGGCTGGCCTATCTGGTGGCGGCCAGGTATCCGGCCCTGGTGCGAAAGCTGATTCTGGTCAGCAGCGGCGCCTTTGAGCCACATTACGTGGCCCAGCTGTCGGCCACCCGCAACAGCAGGCTCACGCCGGATGAGCGCGACGAGTTCGGGGAGCTGCTCCGGGGCCTGCACGCCCCCGCCACGCCTGACAAGGACAGGCTCCTCGCCAGGCTGGCTGCCCTCGTCTCGAAGACGGATGACCTGGAGCCTATCGAGATTGCCACCGATCCGCAGGACCGCATCAACGTAGACGGCGACATGTACGGCTCGGTTTGGACGGAGGCCGCAGAACTGCGCAAGTCGGGCGCCCTGCTGGCGTATGCGCAGAAGATCCACTGCCCGGTGGTGGCCATTCATGGGGACTACGACCCGTCGCCGGCCGCAGGGGTGAGGGAGCCCCTGACGCGCAGCCTGCGGAGCCCCTTCCGCTTCGTCACCCTGGAGCGGTGCGGCCATTCCCCCTGGAAGGAGCGGCACGCCGGCGAGCAGTTCTACGCCGTCCTGCGGAGCGAGATCTAGCGAAGGAAACGGCAGGACACCAACGTCCTGCCGTTTTGCGCGCCTATTGGGGCCTGAATGTGACAGCGACCCGAAGGTGAACGAAGGGCTCGTCCGGCTGCTCCAGGCGGCGCAGCAGTTGGCCCACGGCCAGCTGCCCAACCTTATCCCTGTGATATTCGATGTACGGAATGCTGATGGTCAGGAGTGCGGCCGCGCTCAGCTGGTCGGCACAGGCGACCCGAATGTCGCTCCGTCCGCACTCGGCCAGCACCTTCAGCGTGGCCAGCGCCGTGGTCTCGAAGTCGCAGACAAAGGCCTCGGGCAGCGGGCGCCCACGCCCCAGCTGCGCCCGCAAGGAGGCCAGCGTGGCTTCCGCTAAGCTGGCCGCCGGGACGAAGATGTCCTGGGGGTTGACCGGCAGGCCATGTTCGCTCAATGCCTCCTGGAAGTAGATATAGCGCAGGCGGTGGCCCGGGGCCACATCCGGCGTGCCCACGTAGCCGATGCGCCGGCAGCCCTGGCCCACCAGGTAATCGACGCAGTGGCCCGTGCCGGCGGGGGCGTCCCAGACCACGCTGTCGACCTGCCAGGTGCGGTGGGGGAAGTTGACCACCACGGCCGGCGGCCCGTCGGAGATGGCCTTGGCCAGCCACCTGGCGTCCAGCATGGGCAGGTAGATGGCACCGTCTGCCTCCGCAATCACTTGGGGCAGAACCCCTGCGGCCATGTCGGCGGCGTCAATGCCAATGACCGCTACCAGGCAGCCGGCGTCCCGCCCGGCCGCCTCGGCCCCCTGAAGCAGGTCTGCGAAGTAGGCCAGTTCTCCCAGGTAGATGGCGGGAATGGCCACGGCAATGGTCCGCCGTTGCTGCTGCGCCCCTTCGGCCTTCCAGCGGTACCCCAGCTCTTGCGCCGTACGGACAATGAGCGCGCGAGTCTCCGCGCTGACCCCTTCCTTGCCCGCCAGGGCCTTCGATATGGTAAACGGCGACAGGTCAAGCCGTGTTCCAAGTTCCTTCAGCGTAACGGCCTTGCGGCGCTTGGCAGCCATATGGCATTCCCCCTACAGCAACTTTACCGCAACTTACGGCGAAAGTCTAGCGCAATTTATAGTTGACATTACCCGCAATGTAGTCCTATATTTTGAGCAGAGAGAACAGTCCTAACACAAGGTGGGGTAGAGAATGGGTCTGGCCGCGCTCCTGCGTGAACGCCCCTTCAGCCTTGTCGTCAGCTTGCCCGCCAACGACCCCGAACTGGCACGGGCAGCCGTTGCCGCAGGGGCCCAGGCACTGAAAGTCCACATAAACGTGCTGCATCGGGCCAGCGGCACGCAGTTCGGCTCGCTGGCCGAAGAGCGTGAGGCCCTGCGGGAAATCCAGCGTGTCGCCGGATGCCTGCCGGTGGGCCTGGTTGCCGGGGGACACGCCCGCGTGCCCGCCGGTGAGGTGGCAGAGGCGGTGGCCATGGGTTTTACCACCATCTCCATCTACGCGCACCACATGCCGGCTGCCTGGCTTGGCATTCCTGGCGCCCATTGGATGCCAGCGCCCGACTTCACGTACACCCCCGATGAGATCGCCGCTCTGGGCCGCCTGCCCATCGCTGCCGTGGAGGCTTCCATCATTGAGCCAGAGGGGTACGGTCAGCCTCTGACCGTGAGTGACCTCTGCCGGTACCGGCAGGTGACCGATCGGGTGGCGCAGCCTGTGCTGGTGCCCAGCCAGCGGCGGGTCGTCCCCGAAGATGTGCCCGCCCTAATGCGGACCGGCGTGCGGGGCCTCATGATCGGTGCAGTAGTCACCGGCAAGGCGCCTGACAGCCTGGCTGCGGCCACGGCCGCTTTCCGCAGCGCGGTGGACCGGCTATGAGGCGCTGGCTGTTCCTTCCCATCGACGACCGGCCCATTACATATGGCTTCCCCCGCATGCTGGCGCCCCTGGGGGGCATCGAACTGGTGTCACCGCCCCGCAGCCTGCTGGGCCAATTTCTGACACCCGGCAGTCCGGTTGCCCTGGCCGCATGGTTGCGTGAGAACGCCGCTGGCTGCGAGGGTGCCATTCTGAACCTGGATATGCTGGCTTACGGCGGACTGGTGGCCTCTCGCACCACGCAGGTGCCCGCCGCGGAAGCGCTGCTGCGCCTGGATCTGGTGCGGTCGCTGAAGGCCATGGGGCTGCAAGTTCTGGCTGCCAACGTGCTGATGCGACTGGGCATTACGGGCAGTTCACGGGAAGCGGCGGCCAGCCATGCGCTGATTCAGCGCTGGTCCCAGGCGGTGGCCGACCCGGCTCGGGCTGCGGAGGCGCTGGCCCTTGAGCAGGAAATCCCGCCGGCTGCGCTTGACGAGTACCGCGGGGCCCGGGCCCGCAACCTGGCCCTGTCCCGGGAAGCCGTGCAGCTGGTGGCTCGAGGCGGCATCGACTTCCTGCTGCTTCTGCAGGAAGACTGCACGCCTTTCGGTCTGCACCGCCTGGAGCAGGCCGAACTGACCGCCTACATCGCCGCGACTGGCACAGCCGGGCGAGTGCGCCTGCTGCCCGGCACCGACGAGGGCTCCCTGCTGCTGCTGGCCCGTGCCGCCCTCCAGGGCCGCTCGCCGGCCATGCGGCCCGTCTTCGCCCGGGAGTCCACCGCCGCCCTTCCCGCCCCCTACGAGGACCGCAGCCTGCTGGAGACGACCGCGCTACAGATAGAGGCGAGCGGTGCCCGCGTGGCCACACCGAACGAAGAAGCGGCGTCGCTACTCTTTGTAAACACCCCCGTCGTCCGCTACGGCGACATGGGCGAAGTGGAGCAGCCCATTGACGACACCGGCGAGGACTACGCCGACGTGACCGATGGCAGCGGCCACCTGGTGACAGCGATCCAGGAAGCCCTGGCCACCGGCCGGAGCGTCGCCGTGGCGGATGTTGCGTTCGCCAACGGCGCGGACCCACGCTTCACCGCCCGCCTGCTGGCCGCGGCGGACTGGAGCCGCCTGACCGGGTACGCCGCCTGGAACACGGCGGGCAACACCCTGGGCACCGCCATCGCCATGGCAGTGCTGCGGGGCCTGGGGCAGCCCGGGCAGGAGCAGGCCCATGGCAGGGCGCTGCTGATTCGCCTGCTCGATGACTACGTCTACCAGAGCGCTGTGCGGGTCCGCCTCAACGGGTGGTGCCGAGCCCAGGGCTACGATACCCTGCACCTGGGGTCCGCCCACCCGGCGGCCAGTGCCTGGGTTCAGGAGGCGATGCGGCAGCAGGCAGGACTGGTGCCTGGTCTCCGTCCGGGCGACATCTTTTCCCGTCTGCCCTGGCCCCGCACGTTCGAGGTAGAGGTTGATCTGCGTTCCTAGCGGCTCCGGCCCCGGTGCAATCTTTGTGCGAGGAGGTCTCATGCATGGGTTGGGTGATTCTTGCCGTCTTCCTGGTCTGCGCTGTCCTCATGTACACCAAGAAACTGCCCGCACTGGTCGCACTGCCCCTGATGGCCATCGTCATTGCACTACTGCCCGACCTCAACGAGCCGCTCAAGTCCCTGACCCTGGTATTCGGCACCGGTGTGCCCCGCCTGGCTGCGGCCATGATGAACGCCGTCTTCGGCGCCATTCTCGCCTATGTGGTCTACAGCACGGGCATCGCCGAGACAATCATCCGCAAGGCGGCGGAGCTGGCGGGCGACAAGGTCCTGCCGGTGGCCGTCATCATGACGCTCGCTGTCTCCGTGGCCTTCGTGGCCCTGGGCGGCCTGGGCTCCGTCATCATGGTCGGCACCCTGGTGTTGCCGATTATGATCGGCGTGGGCATGAGGCCGTTGACCGCCGGCAGCCTCTATCTCCTGGGCATCAGCATCGGCGGCTCGTGGAACGTCGCCAACTGGGGTTTCTACAAAGACACCCTGAAGGTACCCCTTGAGACCATCTCCAGCTTCGCCACCATCAACGGTGCCCTGCTCTCCGTGGCAGCTCTGGCTTTCATCCTCCTGAACGCCCGGCGGAGCCAGCGGACCACCTGGGCCATGCCGGCCAAGGCGCCCGCTCCCGCAGCCGCCGCTCCCTCGGCCCCGGCCATCGCCCTGATCACGCCCCTGATTCCGGTGGGCCTGGTGCTGGGGTACAAGTACGCGATGAACGTGGCGTTCGACATCAACCTCGCCCTGACCATCGCCATTCTGTTTGGCATTCTGACCACCAAGCCGCGCGAGATCATCAGCATGCTCAGTGCTGCCATCACCGAGGGCATCAAGAATGTGGCCCCGGTGCTGGGCCTCATGGTCGGCATTGGCATGGCCGTCACGGCGCTCATGTCCGAACCGGTGCGCAATATCATGACGCCGCTGCTGAAGGGCATCGTGCCCACGTCCCCCATCGGCTACGTGCTCTTCTTCGGCCTCCTGAGCCCGCTGGCTCTATATCGCGGCCCGCTTAACCTCTACGGCCTTGGTGCCGGCGTAGGCGCCATTCTCGCGGCCATCTTCTCGCCGCACCTGGTCATGGGCGCCCTTATGTCCACCGGCATGATCCAGGGCGTCTGCGACCCCACCAACACGCACAACGCCTGGACCGCCGGCTTCACGAAGAACGACGTCAACGATATTCTGAAGGCGACCCTGCCTTACGTCTTCGCAGCCACGCTCATCGCTCTGGCCTTCATCGGCCTCACCCGCTGGTAACAACACGCTAAGCAAAGGGGCCGGGTTCTGACATGGGCACCGTGCGAATCGGCATTGATGTGGGCGGAACCTTTACCGACGCTGTCGCCATTGATGACGCCACCTACGAACTGATTGGCCAGGTAAAAGTTTCGACCACACATGATGCCCCCGAAGGGGTGGCCCTGGGCATCGTCCAATCCCTGCAGCGGCTGATGGCGCAAGTGGGCATCGCACCGGAGCACGTCCGGTTCATCGCCCATGGTACGACCCAGGCCACCAACGCCCTCCTGGAGGGGGATGTGGTCAAGGTCGGCATTCTGGCCACCGGCGCCGGGCTGGACGGGTTCCGATGCCGGACGGAGACGCAGGTGGGCGATCTGGACCTGGACCACA
>Ga0196971_1000309_pt1 | contig 42853 bp, 73 predicted proteins | sample S1v_1013CmetaG_FD_148660 | JGI IMG/M metagenome (GOLD analysis project Ga0196971, IMG submission 148660) | Soil microbial communities from Anza Borrego desert, Southern California, United States - S1+v_10-13C | ecosystem: Environmental > Terrestrial > Soil > Desert | place: USA: California... | reverse complement strand
TAATAAAGCTAAATTCAGGATGCTGGTCGGTCTGCCGTTATACCGCAGCTCGTTTTTTGAGATGCCTTCCTTGCGGAATCCGATTGCCCGGGCAACAGTTTCAGCAGGCTTATTGAACGTCGGGATCTGAGCAAAGATTTTATTCACTTTCAAATCAGCAAAGAGATACCGGCAGAACATCCGGAGAGATTCCCGGGCGGGGAAGAATCGTCTCGCCTTTCCGGTTGCTGCTGCTTCGATATAGGCATTGTCGTATACGTCGATGAGCGCCCCAAGGTATCCGCTTAACTGCCCGTTGTATTCAATGAGGAAAACATTTGCACGCCGGCTGAACTCCTGAACAATCAGGATAGGATCCCTGGCCCGGTCATCCCGGAGAGTAGGGGCGCATTCTTTCATCAACTTATAGAGAAAGGTGGAATGCTCTGAATCATTGGGATTGTATGGAATGAACTCTAGTCTCACGCTGCCACCCTGCCGAGGTTCATATACCCCAGCTCGATTTTCCTCACCTTCCACCGCTCGTTAGCGTTGTTGTTGGTGATTCTCAACTTGATCGCCAACCCTCTTCCCAGGTTATTCTTTTTGAAGATGGTGGATTGTCCGGCATCAAACACGGCTTCATCCCATTCCGCTACATCCCACAGGTCAGATGTAACGGCCTCCGATGACTTGGTGAAGCTTTCCTCTGAGCCGTCCATCTTCATAATGGTCCATTGAACGGTGATGGTGGCGCTTCCTGATGTTTCAAAGTAAATCATCAGGTGTTTGAATTTCTTTTTGTTCTTAATTCCCCCAATGGCCAGCCATTTGGATTCCCAGAAGGACTCTATCGCCTCTCCTGCGTAGTCGTCTCCATCCAATTGCTCGTGAATCATCCCGGAATAATCTCCGGTGTAATAGGTTCGGTTTACGATAGCGCCATATTGAGCCGTTATCCCTCCCCGAGGCTGCGCTGAGCCTGTCTTCACATCAAAGACAAAGGTTTGCGTGTTGGTGGTCCCTGAGCCGGTGGGGACGTGAAGGTATATTTGTCTCTCCTGAGGGATATAGGTGGCGTGCGCTTCACTCACTACGCTATCGCTGTAATTGATCAGGTTAACGTCATCAGTGATTTGATACGACGGATCGGCATCACTGATATCCCCGTATGTATCCACCGCCGATAGCCGTTTATACCCGGAATAAGAGAGGAAGTAATGGTCTTTCCCTGCCTGAACAACTGTGCGGCCTGCGATGCATCCGATATCTTTTGAGACTTCTTCGATCCTGAATGGATCCACCGAAGCCCCGAAAGGATTGGCCCCAGATATTCTGAGAATAGACCCCTGTTTATAAACAATCATCAGGTCTTTGCTGAAGGTTTTCAGCCGGGTAATCCTGGAACCGTCCCCTATACTGATATTAAAAGCATCAACAAGGCCAGTAGTGTTATCAAAGTTATCGTAAGTACCGGGGCGCGGGGTCCATATCTTCGATGGGCTTGCAGCATCCCCACTATAAAAGATGCGATTCCTGAATACTTCCGCATACTTGGGTTTGGCCGTTCCGAGAATTGTAGACGGATCCGTAAACGATATCTCATCGCAGGTAGTCCCATCAAAGTACAACGGGTCATCAGTCCCGTTCAGCATTATGCAGACATTGTTGAAGGTGACAAAGTTAAATGTGGCGCCTTCGGTGATTCCGCTGTAAATCTCGGTCAGGTTGCCACCTGAAGCGGTATAAATCTTTGTTCCTGCACAAACAATGAAGTAAGTGGCTGCGCTACTCCCGGTTTTCTTGTACTCGTAAAGCCCGGTAATGATAGGAGTATCAGTAACTGCGCTGTTCAGATATTCCGTATTCCCCGGAAACTTCTCTAACCCGTTCTCTCCCATTATTACGTTGTTGGCGTCGTGCGCGGACTTAAACCCGTAGAAGGGATCCAGAGGGTTATTGAGGTTAGCAAATATCGAGCTGCGTTGGCTTTTGCCGGTGCTGAACTCGTTGAACTCTAATATTCTGGTTGTCATTCGAGCAGTATTATCTGGTCGTGTTCTGCGTAAACGGTTTCATCTTCTGGGATCATCGAGTGTCCTCTGTGGTTCTGGGCTTCAGCGTTCCGGAGGTTTTGGAGCGCTTTCAAGTACAGGTTATAGAACTTGTCAGCATCCGGCTCGTTATCATGAAGCCGAGCCCGCCAGATGGCGTGATAAACCAGAACGTGCCTTTTCCCTTCAGGAAGATACGGTTCATCGTCATAATCTGAGAGAGCGGAGAAAATCTTTTTGCAAGCATAGTTGACGGTATAAGCCCCGCCAGGCGTAGGAAAGAGATAAAGTTGGCTGTTAAAGACGTATGCCACATAGGGCTGGCCTGTAACGGTGGTGGAAAATTCACTGTGCCGCCTGAACGCTTCCTGGTAGGGTAGGACCTCCATCGGCGCTTCCCCGTTAATCTGTACCAGGAAGACAGATTCTGTATCTGCGGTTGCGTGCAGGTTGTAAGAGTTTGTGCCGGCTGAAGTGGTGAGGGTGGTAAAGAGACGCGACCAGGACCAGTCTGGACGCTCAAAGAAGATTTCACGATATGCGTTGTTGATGTAGTTTTTAACCCGGCGGAACTCATTAGAGGTTTCAGTTGTGAATGTAGACGAAGTAAGCTGGCCTTCGTCGATCTCGTCCATTACCTCATTCACGAGGCCCAGGAAGTTCAAGGTCATCTTTTCCGATTCCTTCTAGGGGGAGGTGGAGGAGCCGTTTCCAGCTCCTCCACGATTCCCTGACATTTCAGCAACGCTTCCCGTTCTGCCTCGCTCTTAGGCTTGTATTTCGCTCCACAAGGGATAACGATATACTCGCTACCGTTCCAATAACGGCGCGTGGCTGGGTTGGTTGCTCTCAACATCGTTATTTACCTACGTAGACCACAACCTTCGTGGTGAAGCTGGGGGATGTCCCTCCAGTCTCAGCAAAGAAGGCGATGTACTTCCCAACGTTGGCCACGCCAGCGCCATCAGCATCCGAGTTTTTCCGCCCGAGGGCTTTAATTTCCCGGGTAGCTGCCGTTGCCTGGGTCATCGCGAAGGCAGTGCCGCTGCCGTCTTTCACGTCGCAAAGCGAAGTAGTTGGGGTTGTGCCGCTGGCGATGTTGACGGTTTTGGCTTCCAGATCCAGGGTGGGGGAAGTCCCGGACGCCGCAGAGACGTCCATATCCACCACGATTCGCTCCCAGTCAATCCCGGACAGATCGAGGTAGGGGGTGTCCACCCCGTCCCCGTTGGGGTTGCTAAAAGAGAGCAAACCATCGGCGGTGAGGGTGCCGCTGAACACGAACACCTTGGAGGGCTGCAACAGTGTTTCTAAAGATGCCATTGTTATTCCCTCCTAAACTGCAAGGTTCTTAACGCGGATATGTGCTTCAGCGCCGTTCATTACTTCCATCGTGTATTCACCGACGAGCAGCTTCTGAACAGAGTCGCCGACTTTCCCGATGTCTTCCACCCGGAATGAACGGTTCTGAAGAGGGACAATCTTGATCTTGCCCTTATCGACAATGTAGAGTTCGTTCTTTGCAAGCTCAGGGACGCGAACGACCTTCACTACTGCATCAGAGAACTCATACATATCGACGTTGTTGCGGATGGTGTTGCTGGTGTCAGCCATACCACCGCCAACAATCCGGGCAATCTTCAGATCGTTCATCCGCTTGATTTGACGACCGGGAGCCAGCAACAGAAGATTATTGGCATCGGCCCCATTATCAAGCAGCTCAAGGATCTTGTTATCCAGCATATCGGTAGAAAGCGCGTTCCCGCCTTCATCGTCAACATTGGAGACAAAGTAAGAAAGCCCACCCATTGCCCGAAGGGATTCATCGGCATCGGCGTATTTCTTACCGTGGATGGAAGCGACCCGGAGCCGTTGCAGTTTCTCTTTCAGCAGCTCCTGCACCTGGTTGGACCAGGCATTGTCATTGCCGACGGATTTAACCGCTTGTGAGGTCCCGGAAAGCTTGAGTTCACCCCGGAAGATCTGGCAAACGTTCTCAACCTTGGAACCGGTCTGCGATTCATCCCGGGTGTTGTCAGCACCTTCCTCTTCCACTTCGAAGAAGAATACTTCAGCCCCTGCAATGTGGGTTGCGGCGGTTGAACTGAAGGCTCCCCGAGCTACGGTCAAGGTGTTGGTGGAGACCCCGGAGATGGGACCCATAATTTCATCATCGATTTTGATGTAGGTCTTATCGGTGATGATTCGGACAGCGGAGGCATCCACGATATCAATGCCGGTTTCGGAATCGTCCAGCGCTTCGTTGAGAATGCCTTTGTAGCCCTTGAGTTTCTTATTGACCCACTTGTGGGTGATGTCGGTAGCGGCCTGATTCTGGACCAGGAACAGATCCAGGATGGTGTCCTTCTGCTCTTGGACGATCTTCGAGACAACGTCCCGCAGATCCTCGTGGCGCTGCGTATTATACGCGATCAAAGTCATATAATGGCCCTCCTTGGCCTATGATTGACAGCCCGCCATCCTTGGCAGTCTGTTTAATGCTGTTACGTGGGTTTATTCAGGTGAGCCAAGATCATCGAGTTCACGTCGGTTGGCTCATTGGCTTTCTGCTGTACCAGGTTGGTCCCGCCTTCACTAAACACTTTGGGAGGAGGGGCTGGAGCAGGAGCCTGCTGGAATCCCTGGAGGTCTAGCTTGGCTTGCGCTACCGCATTTCGTGCCGCCTGTTCCATCGCGTTTTTAACGATTGCTTGTTGTTGCGGGTTGAGTTGCGGGAAATACTGCCTTGCTTGCTGAATCTCAGGAGGAAGTTTCGCCAGCTCATCAATAAGGTTTTGATTGACTACCTTAAAGGCAAGCGGATTTTCCTTGGCTTCGGGGTATTCCTGAAACACTAAATTATCGATATGTCCAACCACTTCCTGTTTGCGGGCTTCGAGCTGGCTTTGCTGTTGGGCCTGAACGAACTGGATGAATGGAGCGAACTCCTGCATCAGCTCTTCTTTCATTGCCTTTTTGTGGGCCTCTATCACTTCCGGGTCATAGGGATCCCAATCCGGGAGTTGAGGAGGCTGCTCCACTTGCTGGCCGTAAACAAGACGCTCGTATTCCGCTCGCATTTGCGGATTGGCAGCAATCATCAGTTCTAACTGTTCACGTTGCCGCCGCTCCTGCTCGCGTTCCTGCACGAGTTGGGTGATGCGTTCATCCGCCCTGGCTGGTTCTTCCTCTACAGTTTCTGGCGTTTCTGCCTCTACTGCTTCGGTTGTTTCGACTGGTGTTTCAGGTTGTGCCCCGTCGCCGCTGAGATGGGAGTTGATACCATCCAGGATTGACGGAGACTGCTCGCTTCCTTGCGAGACTTCGAGTTCATCCATGAACTTCAATCTCCTTATTTCTAACAGCGCGATAGGGTCGCGATACCCCTTGTTATCGGGTCAAGGTCCCGCCGATAGCCTTACTCTTCATCATCAAGGAGCAGGTCTTCTTTCTCGGTTAAATACTCTCTCTCCATACGCTCAATCTGCTGTTGTATGGCCTTTTCATCCTTCTGTACGTCTTCGAAGTGGTTTCCAGCGTGTCTGACTCCGGCTGCGAATATGGCATTCGCGCAGAAAGCAACAACACTATTCAGGTCTGTAAACTTGACTGATGGCAAAGCGCTGTAACGCTCTGTCCAGTCTTTGAATTCCTTATATCCCTCTGTCCCCATAACTTCCCGGGCCAATCTGGCTTTTTTCTTTGCCTCCGGGAGTATTTCTTTTAACCTCTCCAAGTCACTATGCTGCATTCATCCCTCCCAACTGATTTGGATCAACGTTCTGCCTTGCGGCCATCTCTATAATCTGTGCTTGTCGCGCCATCTCCTGCTGCTGTAGTTGAAGCATCTCTTCGTCATTCCGCAGTAGATCCCCATCAATAGACAGGTTTCGAGCGTAATAATCCAGAGCATCATCTTCTTTGATACGTTTCAGTAATTCAGGAGCGTATTGAGCCATCCCGGATACCCCTGCAACAAAGCGTTCAAACTGTCCAGCCTTGTCGGCCTTGTTCAGCACGTTCTCAAAGCCGACCACATTCACGTCTATCTTTCCGAGTGGGGGGATAACCGGGCATTGCTTAAGAATCTGATCGTCTGTCAGTTCTACGGTCTGCTCTTCCATTACCGGTTGCCCAGTCATCGGGTCTAACTGAGGCTGGCCGGTCATTGGGTCCATCACAGGGACCTGCTGCTTGACTCTGGTCTGCTGCGTACGTCTGGCGATATCCAACATTACCGCGGGGTCCTGCATCGCATATTGCCGGGTCAGCACATATAACATCTCGATGAATGGCTTCAAGATGTTCTCGTCTACCCGCCTGGCAATGGCTCTGAATCTGGTATCAGCGCCTTCCGCAGCAAGCCGTTTGGCAGTGGCGGTGTCTTTCCCAGGCTGGTCATCCATAATCCCCTTGAGGAACTTGGGGACGCCCGTAGCGGTTTCGAATTGATTTTCAAGATATTGCAGCTCTTGAATCCCGAAGCTGATCTGGTTGATGTTCGGGTTCAGGGGTTGCAGGTTGTTGATGTCCCCGACTTTGATTAAGCCCCCAGGCCGGGAGATGAAATTCCCCGGGTTAAAGGCTGAATCGTCAGTGTATTTATACATCCCGTAGAGTTTCAGTTTGGATTCATCGAACATCTGGTTTACCAGGAAGTTCGCCATTTTCTGAATCTCGAAGGCTCTATCCGTCAATGCGTGCCCGGTGTTCTGCAATCCGCCTTTGGCGCTGTAGTTTTTAACCAGCGGACAGTAAATGAAAGGCACCAGCCCGTAATCATAGGGGTTCGGCTCAAAGCGGATGAGGTGCTTGCCCTCTACCATCGTGGCTATCATATTCCGATAGACGCGATCGCCAACCTTGATCCGGTGAATCCAGAACTCTTTTACTTCCAGTCCTTGATGGTCAGACTTCCCATCTTCGGCTTCATTATGCTCCTCTTCCCTGTCGCTGATTAAATCCACATTCCGGTAAACGCCCTGCTCTTGAACAGCCATCAGCTCGTCCTTGTGTCTCCAGACACGGTGAGCGCAGGATGCCCGGGCAATATCCCCACACACCGGGTAGATGATGAAGTCTTCCGAGTTGATGATTTCAGCGTAGACGTTGTTGTAAACCGTATCCATCGCCATAACAGGCTGGCCGGTTACAGGGTCCAGATCTGTATAGGGTTTCTGCTTTTTCAGCCAGTAGACTTTAATCACAACCTCAGAGAACAGAAGCTCTTTAATGCCATCATCCAGGATAGAAGACCATCCCATTTCCTTGAGGACAATTTTCAGGTATTCCTGCATCATATCCGCGCCGGGCTGATCGTCTTCGGTCTCCCCTACTAGGGCAAAGATATCCTCGTCATTGGGCAGCAGGGAATTAGAAAGCCGAGCGTGTGCGGATTCGTGAGCTGTGTAAATCCAGGGGATGTATGCTTTGGACCCGTTTCGTTTCAGGATAATCTGATCGTGCTGGCATTCGTAAGCTTTGACGATACGCTCTTTCCGCTTCCTGGGTTTAGAGAGCGCATTCTCTCCAAGCGTCCAGAGTTCCTTCAGCTTATTGCAGACTATCGCTTCCTCATCTGTGGTGAGCGGTTGAAGAGGCTCTTCGTTAATTATTTCTAAGGTCATTGATAGGTACTTTCACCATATATAGACTGGCCGTAAACACTAGTCATCTGCTCTTCGGTGACTGTCATCGTGCCCCCGCAGGCTTCGCACTTTGCTGTGTACAGCGTGCTAGGGGGATGATTAATTGCGGGGACAGGCTGCTTGCATTTTTGGCAGGCAAGGTTAAACATCGAATATCACCTCTGGCGGCTGTGTATCGTTCTCTTCTACGGAGATATGGCGAATGGGGTCGTAATACTCAACGATATAGCTGGCTGCATCGTAGATGTGCTTTGTGTATTTAAGCTGCCGGTCTTTCTCAATCTCTTTTACAGTCGGCTCCCAGATATCGCTGGTCCCTTCCACCCAATGTAGGTTTTCCAGGTTGGCTATCAAATGCTTGCAGCGTGGGTTGATATAGATGAATGTCTCTCCGTTGGCATTCATTATCTTGGCGTTAAAGGCCTCAACTCTATCCTGTACTCCAGGGTTTTTAGGTCGTACTGCAATCCGGACATCACGAAACCCAAGCTCAGACAATCTGTTTCGAAGGATTGTATAGCTTGTTTCATTCTTTCGTTCAGTGTTAACGTTTCGGTTGTTACCGGACGCATCACCATTGATGGTGATTCCGTTTTTAACTCGTTCAGGGGGATAGCGCCTTGCAAAGTCATCGCACATTTCATTGATCGTTGTATTCTCCCTCACTATCTCATCGATAAAGTGGTACTTCGGCGGGAATCGCTGAGCCAACACCCACATACAAGGATCTACGTTGAAGTCACAACTGATATGAAGCCTGGCGCTGGATTGATATTCAACGGCTTGAATGTTTTCAGAGCTGAAATGTTTCACTACCAAGCCCTGTAAAAACTGGAATGCTGCTCCGTATTCACGCTCAAAAGATTCAGGGTCAAGTTCATACCTTGCCTTCTCAATCTCCTCCAGGGAAATAATGCCAGCTTCAGCACTAGAGACGTTCCAGCTTATCCAGTCCGGCCATTTCTCATAGTCCAGACCTCGCTGGTGGTATTCGTAGGAGATTCCCTTGACCTTCGGAGGAGTCCCTATGATCAGCCCTTTCCCCTCAGTGTCTGAGAGGGCGGGGCGGAGAACGTCCGTCATAAAGTATTTGGGGATGTCCTTGATCTCATCGACAACAACCCGCCAGACCCCCCAGCCTCGGATCCTATCCGGGTTCTTATCGCAGCCAATCAAGTATATGCTGCAGCCTGTTGGTTTATGGTAAATAACCAGATCCGACTCTTTAAAAACCGCTTCATCTGGATGGAGATGCTGTTTAAAGCGGTTCCAGGCTATATCCTTCGCCTGTGCCCGGTACGGCGCAGCGTAAACCAGCGGCCATTCTTTCGGTTTCGGATTATCCCACAGCCCATCATATAGAAATTCAATTGCCGTTGTCGTCTTCCCGCTCCGCCTGCCCAGAATCCCCACTAGCCATCTGTAGGCCGGGGATTGGCTTGCTAGCATAATTTCGTATTGAAGAGGAGTTAGAGAAACTTCTCTGGTAGTTGGTGTGGTGTACGTTACCGGCTGGATTAGCTTCTTCTGGGTCGTCATCCTGTGCCTTTATTGCAGCAAGGTAAACCTTCACCGAATTGTTCATTGCGGTCTGAAAGAGACTGTTTACCTTTTCGCCATCTGTAAGGAAGGGATGCTCCAGGGCCTTGATCATATCCTGACCGTCCTGCCCCTTTGTCAGCATCCGCTCCATAAACTTGCGGTGAACCTTGATGGTGGCGGAACAGAGGGCCTTCAGATCGTCTTCGACTTCAGATACTATATTGTCTTGGATTGTCTCTTTTTGACTTATCCATCTTTCTCTGTAAGCCTTGTTGCGTATAGCTTTTGCGTCTGTCTCGTAGTCTTCTGCGATTTTGACTGGAGGCTCACCCTGTAAATATCGCTTTTTGATTGCCACCCAGTTGATGGGCTTCTTCTGGACCATACATTAATCTTTGGTTGCTCTCCTAATAAAAAGCCCCATTACGGGGCTGTCTGTCTGTTCTAATGGACTGGTACTTTATACTTGGTATACGGGAAGATATCTTTACACCCCCACACCCAGTCACTCTCTCTAGCTTGTTTCAACCTTCTACTTATTACTGTTATTAGCTTTGGATCCCTGACTTTGTGGATTGGTCCCCAGCCGCCTGGATATTTGTATCGTATCCAGTAGAATCTTCTTCTGCATTCAGGGTGCAAGCACCAGGTAACGGTGACCCCTGTTTTAATTACTGAATCGCTCGCCTCATCGTCTGTAGGTTCAAGTTCTCTCTCACCTTTGGATGATAGAGGTTGAGCGTGATGGGTTGGCCACTCCGGACGGTCATAAAAAAAAGGCAATATGACTCCCCCTGGTAATTCAGCTCTCGCTTTTTCCCCTTCCCTCTGCCAGACGTGGGGCTCATCACCTATATCAAGCTTTGGGGCTTTCCGGTCGTCCCGGTTCAGTTGTGTTAAGACCTCTATCTTATTGTAGCGCTTGCTTGTTCGGGATTATATCACCCCTTGGGGTAGTTTAATGCTGCCAATACCCTGCTATTTGTGCCCATTTTCCCGTAGATGTTCTTTAAATGATGCTTCACGGTGTTTATTGTAATATCCAGTCTTATTGCAATATTCCGGTTGCTGTGTCCTTCACAGACTAATTGCAGAATTTGTTCTTCTCGTTCAGTTAGATTCACTCAACTCCTCCTTAAACTCTACCACTCACCGCAATGTCGGCACATTTGTATATGCGCTTGCAGATTAGGATGGAACATTCGCTGATAATCGTGGGCATCAAATAGCCAGCAAATTAGTTTTCTGAATAGTCTTGGGATCAACTCTTTTTCTCCTTATTGTCTGCTGTCCTTAATGCCGCCCTTTACAGCCTCTCGAAGTAGCCAATATTTAGGGGTTGGGAGGATATCCAAAAAGCATAAAACGATTAAAGCTTGAAGATAGGTTAATTCGTTCGGCACATACTGAGTCAGTTGTGGAAATACAGATAGAAAGATGGGCCACATTAAACATAGGATGATTGCATCCATCAATCTTGAAAAAATCCAGAAAAACAGTATCACCCTTCTCCCTCCATAGCTTTAATGGCTGCTTCTGTGATTTGTTTAGGGGTGGCGGTGAGGAGGCCCCAAAGAGTGTCATCGGTAGATAATCTGGGCCATTCTGGATTTGCAAATATAGGGAATCTATCTAAATCAGTTATCTCGGCCAAGGCATCAAGGTATTCATCTTTTAGGTTTAGCTCCCCTATTCTCTTAAGTAATAGATGGGAGTGGTTGTGATCTGTGGTGGGGTTCCAGTTTTTCTTTTTGAGATACCCTCGCTTCCCAGGGAATTTAAATTTATACATATGCCAATGGTCACTATATTCTTCAAAGGTTTTGTCAGTGGTGCAAATCCAGGGGTCAATGATTATTTCCCACCCCATAATCCTAGTAGCTGCTATTTCATTAAGTTGATCGTTGGTCATTTATCCATCCCTCCAGATGCAAGCTGCTATAAATCCGAGATAGGTCAAGATGCAGAAGTTATAAAATATTCCCTCCCAATGTGGCCCTATAAACCAATTAAGGAAAGATTCAATCATTCTTTTTGTCTCCTTCAGGTTTCCCGAATTTCTTTTCAAGAGCAGCTTTAAAGGCCTCGTCAGTAACCGCCTCATAGTAAGGGTAATTGGGCTTTGATGGGCCTACCTGCATTTGTGAAAGCGTTCGTTGATTCAGGCTTCGATTACTGGCTTCTAATCTATCAAGCCTCTCCTCAATGGCTTCTAACCTTTTTAGAAGTATTTGCTTTGCGATTCTGTCAGAAGTATCACTCACGGTTTACCTCCTCTTTGGGTTTGATATAGCAGTTTTTACAGATAGTTAGAGTGTCATCTCCTTTGTATATGGGTGGAAACTTTGCCCACCACTCGCTTTTTTCAGACAAACAAAAATCACATCTCATCTTGTTTGTTCCTCCTTAGGGGGTTGGGGAACCATAAAGTGAGAGGGGTCTGACGCGCAAGGCCCCCACACGCCCGTTCTTTCGTTCCACCACTCATAGCCCCAGAACCTAGATGCCACAGCATATCGACAAGGCGCATAGTGTCTATTGGTTGACTTAGAGTAAGCATAAATAATCGTCCCATCCTTCGGAGCTTCCTCTATCGGCCTCCATAAATCTTGTATGGCTGCTTGTCTTTCTGCCTCAATTGCGTTCAACGCTCTATCAGTGAGGTCTTCAACAATTCTCTTATCCACCTCTAACAGTAACGCACAGAAAGCTTTGTGGAGTTCTCTGAATTCCGGTGTCATTGATCTTCTCCTTTTAGTTTTCTGATTTCTTCAGCGATAAAATAGACAATATTGTGAGTGTCAGCCGAATTTGGTAGAGATTCAGCTTTCTGGGCAGCATCTTCCAGCCCTTGGTTGTAGCCACTTTTGTGGCCCGTACGGTAGGCTTCGGTGAGGGCTTGGTGTATCGCCTCCCAAGATTCCCTGAACCACGCTAGTTTTTTAGCTTCCTCTTTAAGGTCCATTTACTTGCTCTCTTTCCAGGTTTTAACGGCTTTGTGAAGCCATTGGTCTGCCGTTGACTCTGAATCGCACTCATCCCCCCACGAGTAAAACCATTCATTTGCCTTCCTCAGCACTTCAAGCGCATCAGCTCCGGCGGTGGTGGAGAGGGCTTTTTCAGCGGTGTCTTGGATATAGCAACCTTCTAGGTCTTCACCATTTCCACATCTTGAACAAGGGATAAAGTCAGACTTACATTGCTCTACGATATCCTCCAAAGCCTCCCTGAGTGTCGCGGCTTCGGCTTCTAGTTGTTGGATGCGGGATTTAGCAGCGTTTAAAGGCTCTACCCTCTCACGCCAGCCAGGGATAAATATATCTAGTTCCCCATCAGAGAAGCCGCCACGCTCGGCAAGTCTTTCTAGACTTTGTGATGTTCCATATTTGCCACTGTAAACAGCATAGGCTTCTTCGGCTATTTCCCAGGGAATGTATGCTTTTCCATGGGCTCTACCGACTTTTACTTGAATTGGAAACCTTTTTAACTCACTCATCAGCTTTCACCCTCCAGGGTTTGTACGGCTTGAATTAATTTACCTTGATTTGTGAGTTCTCCATCTGGGACTGGTGCGTACCCTGTTTTTGCGAACTCCTTCGCAGCCTCAATCACAGCCATAACCTTTTTGGCGGAGTCGGGGAGGTTGGTGAGGGCTTTTTCTGCTTTATCTTGAACCCTTGCGAATTGTTCCATAGCCATTGACTTAGGAATTTTCGCAAAGGCACCATAATAGGCCACGCCAGCTCTTTCGGAAGCAAATCCAGCGATATCATTCAAAGCTTCACGAAGCACAGCGGCTTCGGCTTCTAGCCGCCTTACTTTATCAACCAATTCCAGCTTGGTCTTTTGGAAAATTCGCTGTTCCAATTTAATCCTCCTCCCTGAATGCGTCTGCTGGTTGAACCTTTAGTAATGGGTCGAATTCGATAGAGTTTGAGTACCCTCCGGACTTGGCTAAACGCCAATGGAGCGCTGAATAAGGGGGATTGTCAAAGTGATTATCGAAACAATCATCTGGTTTTTTTCGCCTAACTTTCGCTATGGCTTCCTCCATTGATTCAGCCTCAACGTGGAATTCAGCCTCTCCCTTCCTTGTCCAAGGTACAAGGACGCTGTAAATACGTTTTTCGGACATCCCCTATCTCCTCAGTTTCGGTAAAAGCCAAATAATCAGCAGAAAACTCACAACAACCACCGTCATATTGGCGGGTGTGTAAACCTCTGTATGGAAGAAGAATTCACTCATCGCCTGTCTCCTTCTCAAGAGAAAATTGAACTGATTCAATCGAGTCTAAAGCTCCCATTTCTATCAGTCGTGAAATGGTGTATTTCTTTGCCTCAACCTCAGCAAGGTTTTCAGCCTCTTCTTCTCCTGCAGCATCAAGTTCAATAGTTACACTTGCCCGGATATTAAAATCGACCTCAGCGATGTATCTCATCTCCCACCCCCTAGCTCTTCCCTGACAAAGCCGATAGCTCTTTCCAGGTCGGTTAATTCCCTGAGAATCCATTCCCGATTTGTTTCCTGTTCTTCGGGTGGAAGCTCCGGATTTACAGACTCAAGCCCCCAACGTTGAGTTTTGCCGACAGCGGCTAAAACCTCCCCGCATTCTTCAGTGAGATAGCCAAGCTTTTGCTCAAGGGTTCGTGGTTTGTATTGTGGTTTCATTTCGATCCTCCCCCTAGCTCTTTAATGCGGGTTAGGGCGGCGCGGGCATTCTCTCCACTATCAAGGTTTATTGCCTTCTGTCCCGCTAGATGGTAGGTTCCATTCCAATTATTCTTTTCTGAGTAGAATTCCAAAGCCTGCAACGCCACCGCCAGAGCATCGAGGAGAGGGCGGGTGGTGTTGGCAGCCTTTTCACAAAATTCATAATCAGCTTGAATCTGCCCATCCCATCCATCTGCATCGTGATCAGCATCAAGCAAACATTTACCACGGTGAGGATCATGATGGCCTGCAATCAGGTAGGTATTGGTATCACGAGGGAGCCAACATTGATCAACGGTGTACCATTTACCTTTTGTCTTCCGCCCCTCTGCCTCATCCAGGGCGGAAAATTTGGGGTAGTCTTTAAATCTTTCTGTCATTGATCCTCCTCAAAAAGCTCATCGTCATTAAAGTATTCATCGCAATCGTCACAGTAGTGGTCAGAAAAATTGTCTGCGTTATATAGACCTTTACAACCTTTGCAAATAGATAGAATCATCACTCCTCCCCCAGAGCTTGGCGGGCTTGCTTTAAGGCTTCGTCATACTCCCCATCTTCTGGAGTGCATCCGCTCTCCCCTATTCCGCACTCAAGATTTATGAGCCACCGCAAAATATCTTCAAGCTGACGACATCTATCTAGTAGGGATCTGATGTCTTGCTTATTGTCAAAATAAATATCAGTCATCTTTTCTAAAAAATTCCTCGGGCCGGGAACCGGTTCATTCAGTCTCTTTTCTATGCTTTCGTAGTCTGGTTTAGCCATCACTCAACCACCTCAATCGTCCAGCCTCTACGCACAGCCAGGTCGAGCCATAACAAAGAGTCTGTCCCTTCGATATGGTCATAGGTCCTTGTTGCTCGTGCAAATGAAGTGGGAGTATGAATATTTATTGGCTTGCCGGTTTTGAGAAGCTCTACCGCCTCATCAAAACTCAACCGCTTAGGTTCTGGTTGGATGATACGGTAAATATTCCCATCAAGGTTGGGGCCTTTAGCCCCTATGGACCAATTATCCTCATCGTCAACATCCTTGAACTCTAAGCCTTTTTCACTCCAGCGCCAGTGATAAGCGCCTTCGGCAACTTCATAACCATAAGCTAAAGCTGCCCGAGCTTCTCGTAATGTCAATCCTTCTGTTTTCAATTTCATTGTTCCTCCTTTATCTCAATTAATTTCCCGTCTATTTCTTCGTAGCGGGGGCCTTTCTTAACGTCTGTGAGCATCCACTCTAGATCTTGGGTGAGTTCTTCTAGGGTTTCGCCTCTGGGCGTCATAAAATTGATTGTGTATCCCAGCTCAGCACCGTCACGGGGGTCTGAGTAGACCTCTTTAATCCCCCAGACTCCATCTTCCTTCACCGCTGCATATCTCCAACTCATTTAGGATTCCTCGTCAAACAATAAATTCATAAAGTCTGATTTTTTGATTCCCAGCACCTTGATAAAGCGGGATAGAGTCTTGATAGAGGGGTTCTCTGAAGTCCCTGCTTCAATATTTGCGATCTGAGAACGGGCAATTCCTATCAAATCCGCCAGCTCCTGCTGAGTCATCCCTTTCTTGGATCTATGCCATTTAATCAACTCAGCCAAGCTTTTAGGGGGAGTAACGAGCTGTCCACAGGTTGGGCACTTCTCACTCATTTAGGATTCCTCCTTGGGTGGGGGAGGGAGGGGGAGACTCCAGTGAGTTGGCCTTTCCCCTCGGTTTAAAGGGATGCCAGTTTGCACCCATCTGTTATTTATCCAATAGCAGTCAGGGACCCGAAAGGACGATCCGCTGAATTCGTGAAGTATCCAGAGATCAACTTTCGTTCCATCCTTAGGAGCAGAATCAATCGGTTTCCATTCCATTTATCTTGTCTCCTCAATCAAACTTAACTGCCCTGCACGCCTCATCTCCAGCTTCTTTCCGTTAAAGGTAGATTTGTGGAAACGGGCTGCAAGCTGCTTTTTAACTTCGCTTAACCATATTTTGTAAGGGTGATACGCTCTCTGCCCGAAGGGATAGGCGGCACTGATTAACTTTCTCAGGGTTTTCTCATCCGCCTCGGGGTTGGCCTGAATCACTTTGGAAATGACGGGTGCTGCATTCTCTCTCCAAGTAGACATTTATCTTGTCTCCTCTACTGGTTTGAAAGAAATAACAAATAGCCAGGGATTGAGATCCCAGGAACCAATTCCGTTTATGGATTCCCAGAGCTCCCTAAAGCCTTCTATGGCTGATAAATAATCCAGACCGCAATATTGGGAGCCGCATCGGGTTTTTATTGTTGCTCCGTGTGAAATGCGGTCGCTTCCATAGCATTGAGGGCAAATTAAATTATCAATCCCCTCAGCAAGGGCATCCTCTTCCGAGATATCCTGTAACCTTTCAACCCTGATATCTGTTATTTCTAGGGTGAGTCTGGAAGCCCATCGGGGCATAAACAGGGATGAACGCTTAAACCATCCAATTGTTTCCCTTTTAGAGTTGGGGAGAATTTTTTCGGGAGGGTTATCAAAATAGCGAACCTCTTTCCCTATAGCAGCAAAGCGCCATTTCTGTTTTCCGGTTTTCGTAAAGCCGTTTTTAACCCATTTCCCCCGGCGGTAGTGAGTCTCTTTAACCCAGATAAGATCCCCTGGTTTTCCGAAGCGGCATTTAGATAACAATTCCTGGTGACAGTCAAAACACGAAGCCCCTACCAACTTAGCAGGCCAAGTGTGGTTACAAATCTCTCTCCGGTCGTAGTTCCATTTAAGAAATTTGTCATCAACCACCCGCCTCGTCTGAGTTTTCCTTCCATCGAGAATGGCTCTGACCATTTCCGGCTTAAAGATGATCGGCTTTTCCTTTACCTTCGTAATCACTTCCCTTCCTCCTCTATAGGTTCATAGGTGAGAGAGAAGATATCGGGTTTACAGGGATATCTTTTCCCTTTGCTGCCGGTGATTATGTAATCCCCAGGGCAAACAATATGCCCGCCATCCAAGGTTTTTATCAAACCATGAGCGGCTGCAGGCTCGTTGCAATGTCCGCAGGTAAATTCCTCGTTCTCCTCGTAAGGATCGAACTCTGTGATGATGTGGTTAAATCGGTTTCTCCATTGAAAGGCTTCAATAATTACCGGTTTCTTACGGTATTTCACGGTTGTTCCTTCCTCCATACTTTCTTTGTTTCCTTATAACAATCTGGACAGTGGGTTTTACTGTTGGTGTTGGCTAAAAACTTCTGTCCGCACCTGCAAATAACGTAATAGCTTTTGATTTTTACCTTTTCTGCCCGGAAAGGGCCGGTGGGTTTATATTCTGCATAACAGATTTCACATAACTGCTTTCCTGGATGCTGAGAAAGAAAGGCCTTATCGCATTTAGAGCAGATACGGTTATAGGTTTTCATCTAGTTTCCTCGTGTAGTAGCGGATTGGTTTGCCGGTCCTGGCATCGTGGGTCAGGACTTTGTACTTAAGGCGGCCTTCCTTGGTCAGCCGATAACACCAGTTTTGGATTTGAAAGTGATACCTGGGGCCGTTGAATAGCTCGGAATCGTTAATTTCGGTTGTGAGCTGCTGGGCTGTTTTGTAATGTCCCGTCACGGCGTTCAGGATGAACTCTCTAATGGATTCCGTCTCTGGCACCTAGGCTCCCCCTTTGACGGCAAGGCCGTTAGAGTCCCAATGCCCTGGAGGAGTGTTTTTAGTTTTATTTACTGCTCCGTCTTCTCTCCAGACCCTTACGTGGTCCTCATAATCACAAATAGATTGCCGCAAGTTTGTGTCTATATGCGCCCATAAAGCGTCTCTCATATAACAAACCGCTTGATGATAACCACGTTTGAAAGCTCTATCGTCGTGTTCTGGGCTATAAAGCTCTTCTAGTTTTTCGCTTATGCCGTAGTGCTGCATTCAACATATCTCCCGTTTCTGAAATCGTAGGTAAAATGTGAGGCTCCGCGCTTCCCATTGGTCTTGAATCGGATTTTCTGCACGAACACGGTAACTGGTTCGTTGTCACCCGTTGGCCGGAATACTGACAGGCAATTATCCGCCTTGTTAAACCAGTGGGCAGACCCGGAGATGTCGTAAGGGGTTGCTGGGGGATAGACCATCTCGCCGGTTGCCTTGTCTTTGATTTTTGTTAACTTCGTCGGATGCGCCACGATCCAGATGTGGATCTGATTTTCCCGGGCAAAGTTACGGATCTGGCTTAAGCACTTGCTGATATATAGGGTTTCGCTGGTATCCTTCGGGCAGTCGTGGTCAAGTTCATTCCACGGATCAATTACCAGACCGTCGATGCCATTACGGAACAATAGCGCCGCCGTCATATCCAGGATTTCTTTCAGCTTCATTCCGCTCTCTTCCGGGTTGATGAAGTTGAAGTGGTCTCGCACCCACCGAGCCGCATCCAGATATTCCGGCTTGCTCATCCTGGTGAGATAGTGTTGCTGAGCGGTCTTGCCGACTCGCTTCTCCACCAACTTGGTAATGTGGACTTCTGCCGGGGAGTTTTCGGGAGAGTAGACGACAAACCGCTGATCGTGAAGCGTCGCCAGGTTGACCAGCATTGCATCCAGGAACTCACTTTTCCCGGAATTGGGAGCGCCGGTAACGATGGTCATCTCTCCAGGCTTCACCGTGTAGTGTTCGGCAAACCGCTTCCAACCCGGATACGCTCCTGGGGAGATGCCTTTGTCATAAAAGTTACCTAGGGCGTCATCTGATACGGAGACAAAGCCCTCGATCGGGTAGTCTTCCGCAGTATAGATGCAGTCCGCCAGCTTCTCGATGCCGTGTTTTATCAGGGTATCGTTGGCATCCTTGCAGCCTTCCGGCCAAAAGACACGAGCGCACTTGTATCGACCTAACCGCTTGGACAGTTCAGCTTCCAGACGTTGCCCGGGAGCGTCATTATCCACTGCCAGGATGAACCGTTTCACCGAACGAAGCACATCCTCGCAATTTGTGAGAAAGTCGAACTTGCTGGAATAGCTCTCGGTGTTGGGAGCTGGAGCACCATCAGGAACCGAGATGGTGTTCGTGAACCCAGCAACCTCCAGTGCCAACTTGTCCATCTCGCCTTCCACCACGATGGTTAGATCTGGGTCGATGTCGTCATAGCCGTAGACAATCTTTTCGGCTCCTGCCTCCTGAACAAAGTTCTTATCCCGGTCCCGGTATTTGACGTTTACCACCTGCCCGTTTTTGAAATACGGGAAGTGGACGGCGCCGACTTTTTTCTCCACCTGAGGCATATATTTGGAGCCAAAGCCAATCTTGTTCCGCTCCAATACTCCCCGAGTGATGCCCCGGCTGGCGAAAAAGTTCAGCACCTCTTCCGGCAAACCGGCATCAGGGGGCGTGTAGCTGACCGGTCTAGGGGCTGGCTTCAGCGTTGCCACTTTCAGCCCTCCCTTCCAGCCGCAGTGATGGCACTTCCAGACGCCTTTGTCGATGTTGACGGACAGGCACTTCTCCCGTTTCTTTTTCCGGTCGCTGGAACATTGGGGGCAAATAGTGTCCCTGTTTGCTCCGCCACGATTTGGGATATCGATGCCATAGTCTGCAAACGTCTCCATTTCGGCCTCTAAAATGCGTACTGCTTCAGCCAGTCAAGGGAACGGGTATCAACCCCATCCTCTTCCTTGGCTTTTTTCAGGCAACCAGCCAAATAACTTTTCGGGTCAGCAGGATCTTTGAGTAGGGTGGCTGAGATTGCGTCATTGACGGCTCCTTCCCCATACTGTTTGATGGCTCTCCCCAAATATGACTTGGCTGCCTGCTCTTTCATCCCGGCTGCAACGAGTAGTTGCACCCCGTCTCCCCAAATTGGATGGGTTGGCGCCGACTCCGGTGCCCTCCCGTTAGGGAGGTTATTCTTTTCTTCTTTCTTCTTAAGACCGAGTGTCTCCCGAGCGGCTCCCGAGTTTTTGTTCTTCCTCGAAGTCCATTCATCCCTCAGTTCAAGCATTTTAGGGATTTTAACCTCGAGGGAATATGGTTTGCCGTTCCATTCGAGTTTGTTATGAGTTGAACAGAAACTCAGGATGTTTTCGATTTTCTTCGCTTTTACCCTAAGCCTGGTGTTGAGAATCGAGAAAGGGAGGTGGATAAATTCACCACATTTGTCTTCACAATAGCGAGCGTACAGCTCAAGAATCCCGCACCATATCCCATAGCCCTCAATCCCGAATTCGTCTATTAGCTTGATTACAAAAGCGTCGTCAAGCATCCCTGTGAAGTGTTTAAACCATCTCATCTCTCTATGCTCCTTTAAGGTCAAACCACTGGAACAATTTCTCGGTAAAGCGTTCACTGATCACCCCGTGACAGTAAGACTGGATGATGATGAATTTGAAAAACGACAGCATAAAGACCCTTCTTTCTCCGTGGAGGGAAGCAATGCAGCGGCCTGCGCCGACTGGCTGGTAACTCAGTTGTGGAAACCTTTGTCTCTCTAGAAGATTGACTGTCTTTATTATAATTCATCGTCAGTACCTCTGTGTGTAGGATTTCACAATTTTTTACGGGGCTTTTCCCGTTATACTTAAGCGCTTTGTTCGGTTATCGCCTCCAGGGTAAAGTCAACTCTGGGGCGTTCCCTGTCCACTCTCTTGGATGCGATGACATCGACTATCTGAGCGTCATTCTCAATAACCCCTGCATCCTGTAAGGCGTCCATCGTGGCCTTCATCAGGTTGTCGATATCGACCTTACGTTTGTTTGACCGGTAGAAACACATCGTCAATTTCAGATCCCCCGTTAACATTGCCAAGCCACGGAGCGCTTTAGCAAACGCCCGTTTGTATTCTGCGTATCTCTTTGGTGTAAAGGCCCCCCACCTGCTAAGCCTTGGCCTGCTTGCGGGGATGGGTTCCCCTGGAAACGTGAACTCGATTTTCACTGTGATTCGACTCTTCTTTGAAATTTAAAAAACAATAATGAGTGAGTAAAAATTTTTGGCCCATCCAGGATTCGAACCTGGGTCACTCTCTTATAAGGAAAGCGCTCTCCCATTGAGCTAATGGGCCAGAGAAAGGGCGATACCGCCCAGAAACAGAGATTTAGAGTTTAGGTTTGAGGTAAAGTTGAAAGTCCGGTTGAGTCTCAGCAGTCTTCTCGTTGTGGTACAGGTTCAGGAAGTATTCTCCGGGCTGCTCAATCTTGACTTTGCCCTGGTAGTTGAATTTAAACTCCCCGTTATGCTCGAACTCTTTGTACCAGAGCCCTACTTTGGTCTTTTCCATTAGACTGCTGCTCCCATTGGCTGACTGATAACGTATTGGCCGAGCTTAACCATTGCATCGTGGAGCTGGTTTGAAGTCCCGCTAATGCCCCGTAAGCCGGTAACTTTATAGAAAGTCTCGTTGTCTATATTGTTTTGCTCTTTCAGAGCCTTGATGCTGTCCATCATTTGCTTGATGGATTGACCGTCTTTTTTAACCTGCTTCTCTTGAGGGTTCAGGGTGACGGTGTTGGCCGGAGCTTTCGCCCTGGGTTTCTCCTGCTCGTCATTCTCAGGGTCGTCACCGGTCGGAACTCCAAAGAACTTAAGCAGGAAGTATTTAGAGGCTCCCGTGTGAGCTTTGTAGGCTCCCTTGTCTCCTTTGTCTTCTCCAGCCCCCAGAGTCCTGGCCGTTACCGACTCCCCTGTGTCTACATCGACAATGGTGTATTCCACTGTTTCAATGATCTGAAGGTTCTCACCGCGCTGGATGACTTCATGACCGACTACAGAAGGGTAAGCAATCAGCCCGGCGTCGTTCATAATCTGTTTTACTTCCAGAACATCAGCTTCCGTGGCGTAATCGTATTTGTGGAATTTGTTGTGGCCGTTCTTCTTGATGGTCTTAACGGCTTTCTGGACTTCCAAAATCTTTTTGTAGATAGACATTAAACCGTTCTCCTTGAAATTCTCATTAATGCTGCTTGCTTTTCGGCTTTCTTTGCCCAATACTCCGCCACTCTTGCAGCAGATTTTTCTATTTCTATCTCCGGAAGCTCACTGCCTCTGGTTTTCAAGACCCTTCTTAACTCCCGGCTATGTTCTCTGGAGAGGTAAGCAAAGTTCCCTTTAATGCAGACCTCTGTAAACAACCATTCAAGATAGCTGGTAGGGAGCTCCTCATAGAACTGGCCTTTGTATTTTCCGAATGAAGCCTTGTGGTTATGGCAACAGTTAGGGGATGGGCATTTATGAGTCATTTACGCTTGCTCCCTGAGTTCAAAATCTGCTAATAAATCGACAACCAGTAAATCCTTGTTCGTAAAAATCCGATCCATCTCGTCCAGGTATCTTCTAGCCGCTGCTTTCTCCCCTGGCTCCAGTCCGGCACAAAGTATCCGGACCTTTTCGGAGCAGGAGAAATACTTGGCGCTGCTGAATTTAGTTGTGTCCATCAAGCAATCCTCCCAGCCAGAAAGCGCAAGGCCTTCAGAATCTCTTGCTTGTCGTTGCCTTCCCCTAGAAGGATGTGCCGGTAGACTGTCTGGAACGCTGCATTCTTCGCTTCAACGACAGAGATGTCTCCTTCGCCTTTACACTTCCAGCAGGTTTCAGTCTGTTCGTCATAGCAGTACAGCCAGCCTTGGCCAAGACACTCAGGGCATTGATGCTCTGGAGTAGGCAGGGGGATTAACAGCGGTTGGATGTGGTCATTGTGTTGTATCTGGTTTAGCATTTTGGTAAGATCCTTTTAGGTTTTCTATTACCGCCTCCTGTTAGCGCAGGGGGCTTTTTTACATCTCACAGGTGCATTCTTCGTAGAGCGGCCACCATCCTCTTTCTGAGTCGTAATCCGCATCCACAGCTTTTAGTTCTTTCCCGCAGTCTGTACATTCCATTTGTGGGCTCCTTATCTACTGAACAACTCGTTAATTCCGAGAAAGTAAGCGATGCCCATCAATAAGATCGCTGTCCATTTCCTGATTCGCTGGTTATGTTGTTTGAAGAAACTTACGGGTTCATGTTCTTCCTTTACTGCCACAAGGGGTTTGGCTTGCAGGTAAGCCGCTAAGCTGATAACCTTAGCCTCTGTCTGTTTAGTTTGCATGGAGGCCTTCCTTCTGTGCCTTCTTTGCGCGAATACGAAGCACAACTTCGTATGCGTTCAGATAGTTCTGCTTGGCTTCCTCTGACCACTCAGGAAAGAGGATGTCGATGACCTGTTTTGCTTTGCTTTGGAGCGCTGTGTTGAGCATTGTTTATACTGCCCTCCTTGTTGGTTTTTGTTTGAGGTTTTCTATGTCGGAAGCCGGAATTAAAACGTTTCTCCCTTTCCGAATGGTGCCAGGAAGCTCTCCTCTATCAATGGAGTTCCTGACGGTGTTCTTATGGCAGCCAAGTTCCTGGGCAGCTTCTTCAATGGTCAGGTATTTTGGATGCTTCATACTTGAATTCCTGTTTCTTGTATTAACAATACAAGAATACTTGTATTCGAGATACAAGTCAAGGGGTTTCATTTTCAATGGCTAGAAATTGTATAAGAATGACAAGTATGAGCTATTTTGGTGAGCAACTTGGAAAAGCTATAGAGGCCAAAGGCCTAAAAAGACAGGATGTTGCCTTTGACTTAAGGATTGATCCTGCCGAGCTTAGCAAGGTAATCAACGGGAAAAAACCACCCCCAAAAAAGTTTCTAGATGTATTTTCTAATTATGACCCTCTAGGCCTTGATTATGCCACTCTAAAGGCTTGGGATATGCAGGACAAAGCCCCTGATGTTGTGGAAGATGCCAAGTATCTCCCTATCGATAAAAAGATTGAGTTGATCCAGTCACTTAATGAGGAAGAGTTGAAGATAGTATTAGAAGCCGCCAAGAAGAGGAAAAAGGGGATCTGATGAGAGCGAAGATAATAATTTTTCTTTTGCTGCTCAACATTGGAACAGCTTGGGCTCAATATTCCCCAGAACTTCAAGAGAAAATAAAAGCAATTGATGCCATATTTTTTAAAACAATTGATGCGGAAGTTCCTGGGTTCAGTACCAATATGGAACTTTTTAAATTTGCAGAGACTTTGCTAAAAATAAAAGTCCAAGAGGCTGGATATACACAAGAGCAACTGCTTGATTTGAATATATATCCAGGGATTGCCAAGTCAATGATCCCCGCAATTAAGGCGAAGAGCGCAGAGTTAAGCAATAATACTCAGCTTTATAAACCTCTAGAACCTGAAATACAGGGCCAGACTGAATCTCAAAACTTGCATCACCTAAAACAAAACAAAGGTCCTCTTATTGCAGCTCCTACTGCATCCGAGCTGGCTTTGCTTAAATTTTTTGGAAACGGTCTACTGTGGCTAGGGAAGGAATATGTTGAGTTCAACCTAAGAAGGAACTCATATTCTCCTCAACCTCAATATACAATCCCAGCGCCAACTCAGTGCAGTTCAAGGCTTTCACCTGGTAGAACATATATCAATACGATGTGCTACTGACCCCCGTTAAAGAAGTAGAGAGGAGTGAGAGAGTGAAGAAAGAAAGCGCATTTGGTCTTAAAAAAATGATGTTCCCATTTATGGGAGTCTTTTTCTCTGTTTCAATTATTTTGCAAACCTTAAACATCGTAGTTGATTGGATCAAAGAGTTTTGGGTGGTCTTCTTTGTTGCTATTGGTATATTCTTCTTAATCCACAACCTGTTTCTTTTTTATTCATCCGCAATTTTAGAATCTTTGGCTAATGCTTTAGACCGAAATGCAAACCAACACCATCGATCGACAAGTAATGTTACAGTAGCAGAGGATGTTGATATTACTGCTACATCCAGTGGAGACTTAAACCCATCCCCATTAAATACAAGAACTGCTATCTGTGACAGCACCCAAAGCACTGTCCAGAGTCCTACGAATAGTACCGGGTTTAACTTCACAGCTGATCACCTCGAAAGGATTATTAATACTGCTATTCCAGCTATTGGCTCTATACTGCTGGTTATTACTACAAAGTTGCTGGGATAATTCTGGAAGCTCTCTCCTCCAAAAGCCTTTCCGCCACATAAATAATTATATCAAGCTCCCATCCCTCTGCATTTTCCACCATCCCCAATGCAGCGGCCAACGCTTCCGTGCGCTCCATCCTAAATCTCCTACGTGTTTTAAATCTTCGTAATACAAATGTTATCGAAAATAAATTCGAGTATCAATAGTAGTAATTCCCAACTCACTTAAACAACCGTATTTTCGGTTTAACTCATGGTACGAAGAAAGTAGCGTATGGAAAGGGGTAAATCTTCGGTTTTACAAAATTGATACAAATACAATTACCCAGGTCGGCTATTTTAAAATGTTAAACTTGTAGTAATAAATCACCCTGGAGTGTGGTGTATTTTCTCCCCCCGTGGTAGATTATAGAAAGTGAGCCGCCAATCGGGCGTGATTGACGACTCGGGTTCCCCGGTTACCTACTGACTTTGATCAGGATAATCAAGGCCAAGACCAGGATTATTGCTTGATCCATCAGCATCACCTCCTTTCCTCCCAGGATTGGGGGTTTTGTGTAAGAAACTGTCTCCCTTACCTCCAGACCCCAACCCGTTATAAAGAAGGTGTGCCCTTCACCGGGACATGAACAGTATATCTTAGAATTTCTTTTTTCTATAAACCCAAGGACGCTGCCCGCCATCGTGCTGCATCCAGACTCCTCGCCGCTGATTCCTGGCGAATGCTTCAGCAGGTAGATAATTCCCTGCCTTGTCGTATCTTGGCTCAGAGAAGGCCCACCCCCAACCAACCAGCTCTTTTCCAAAGTCCAGTCGTTGACTATTTGTCAACACCTGCACCGAACAAACCCGCCTTTTAAAACTCTTCCCTTTGCAGGTCAGGGAAACATCCCTGCCTATCAGATAGCGCCTCGTAAAGTCCCTGGCTCCCTTCCCGTAAGGTTGGTGAAGCTCAGGGGCATCAACATTGGCAAGTCTGACTTTCACCCCATTACAGAGCGTCAGGGTGTCAGCGTCATACACCTTGCAGACTTTCTCAGCCTGGGCTGTTCCCATCAGGAGCAAAAGGATCAAAAGGACGATTCTCATAACGGGGGGATATCCGTCCATAGCATAGGTTTAAGGTCTGAAGTTAGATAATATTGCCTGTATTCATTGCCATTAACAGCCTGCTTCCACGTTCCATCCTGGTAATAGCCAACTACAAACCGCTCTATGGGTTTTTGGGCCAGGTTTTCTATATCAGGTTCAAGCTGACAGAAAAGCAGAACTCTATCGCCATTCTTGGGCGCGGTGTCCATTGGTTGCCAAATAAATTCTTCCATAATACCTCCATTATATATCTGCGCTTTTTAGCCATAACCTGGCAAATCTTCGGTTTTACAAAGAAAAAGACCAGCCATAAGCTGGTCGGTGTGTTCAGGAGAGTAAATCTCTTTGAAGTCTGTTCCAAAAATTTTCTCTAACGTTTTGTCGGATCAGTTGAATTTCAAAGTCGAGATACTTCTTGTAAACCTCACAATCAAACCGGTGCTCACTTACTTGCATAGGGTCCGAGATCATTACACATCCGCAAGGTAACATTAGTTAGAGCCTCCTTTCTTGTAGACCGACCAAGGGTCTTCGATGTTGTTTGTTGCCACAACTTCCCCGTTCATCACCTCACGATACCGGGCAAACCAGAGATCACAGGTTGCCGTGTCATTGCCGACTCCAGCCGTCCCGAAGCAGTATTTCCCAATCCGCTCCAGAGCAACACGCTCCTGCCCGGACTTGGCTTTAATCGGTTCATCTCCTAGGCTGGGGAGAAAGATTGGGGCCAACAGTAAACCAACCGCTCCAGTCCCGACCAAGATAATCATCCACAGGATTTTATTCATTGCACTACTTCCTTTCTTACGCTTTTTCTCTGGGAATAGCGGCGAAAAAAGGATGTCTAACTCTTCTATCATTAGCTCGCCTCCCATTTGGTTTATGTTAAGAATCATAACTCTTGAGTTATGTTTACGCAAGATGGAAGTTACATAACTCTTGTTTTATGGTACTTTTGAATGATGAGGCGCGTAGTAAAGCTAATGACAATGAAGCGACTGGCCCAGCTTTTGGATATAAGCTATGGGCGTCTCAAGATTGTTCTGGCTGAAATGAAGGGATCCCCCCCTGAAGATTTCAGAGGATACAAGCTTCTGAAGGCTGGAGAAGGGAAAAGAGGCCAGTGGCTGGCTTACAAAGATGACGAGATAGAGATTCAGATCGAAGAAGAATAATGGAAGAGTGTATTTTATACGCTAGGGTATCGAGCAAGGAGCAGGAAGAAGAGGGGTATTCACTTCCAGCCCAGGCAAGCTTGATGCAGGAATACGCCAGGAAGCAAAAATTAAAGATTGTTCAAGAGTTCGTAACTTCTGAGAGCGCAAAAAAGCAAGGGCGTGAAGCCTTTGGGGAGATGGTGCGGATCCTGGAGAAAAAGAAGGGTCCGAAGATTCTACTAGTAGAGAAAACAGACCGACTCACCCGAAACTTTCACGACGTGGTACTGATCGATCGATTGATCCAAGAGCACGGGGTATCTATCCATCTGGTGAAGGAAGGACAAACGCTGCACAAGGGCTCTAACAGTACAGAAATGTATTTTTTCTACCAGATGGTCCTCTTTGCAAAGCATTACATCGATAAGCTGGCCGAGGAGACTCGGAAGGGGATGGCTCAGAAGGCGAAAGAGGGCGGTTGGTTTTGTTCCGCTCCATATGGATATGAGATGGTGAAGGGAAAACTTCAGATAGACCCGGAGGAGTCCCGCTTTGTGCGGGCTGCATTCGAATTGTACGGAAGCGGTGCCGTATCGCTCAAGGAATGTTCAGAACAATTAAAGAAGCGCGGATACGTGTTCCGATCCTATCAGCCAAAGATTCCTGTATCCAATCTGGAAAGACTCCTGAAGCGCCGTGTCTATGTCGGAGACGTTGAGTATAAGGATCAGATTTTCCCAGGCATCCACGAGCCCATCATCGAGCCTTACCTTTGGGTGTCCGTGCAAAAGGCATTCAAAAAGGATGCTAAGCCGCTATCCTATCAGCGCAGACAATTCCTTTACCGGGGCATCCTCCATTGCGAGGAATGCGGGGGACTCCTCTCCGGGGAATTAAAGAAGAATGGACGCTACACTTATTACCGTTGCAGTACCGGGGCACACGTCCGGCACAGATGCGCCCAAGGGTATATCAATGAATCCAAGATCGATGCCGCGTTGCACGAGACTTTAAAGTCCCTTCAGATTCCTAATGAATTGAAAGCGGAGGGTATTTCCAGAATGGGGGTTTGTGATGAACTCGCATCCCAGACGTACAAGGAAGAAGCGGAGCGGATTGACCGCATGATCGCCAAAGCCCGGCAGAATCTCCGGAAAACGGTTGAAATGAAAATCTCCGGCGAGCTGGATGATACTCTTTTCCGTGAAATCTCCCAGGACTACAAGCAAGAAATCGACGGACTCCAGAACCGGCGGGACAATTTGAATCAAGCCGACCGATCCTATGACCGACTGGCTTCTGACCTGTTCGAACTCCCGGAACAGTTTTATTCAGCTTGGTTCGACGCAGAGGAAGAAGATCGTGTGATTATGCTGAATACCCTTGTATCGAACTTTTTTATCAAGGACGGAAACGTCCGCGTAGAGCTGAAAGAGCCCTTCGCTTATTTATATAAATTAGCGAAAAATAAAAACTGGGGCACACGGTGGGATGAGCTTCGAACGTTTTTACAGCAACATTCCGTTACAATACAAGCGATTCACAAGGCTCTATGCGCCTAATTCAAGTTTTTGGCTTTTTTCTTGAATAAAGCCCCACCCGTTAGGATGAGGCTTTGATTGGTACCCGGTCGCAGTCCAGGCCCTGGGGGCGTGATTGGCTATACAAGTTCATCATACCACTCTCAATCTCTCCTTATAGAATCCACAATTCCTAACCTCCACATCCCCATCCAGATAGACAAGGCCAACCCCCAGAGCTTCCAGAAGAGGGCAGAAGTTATCTGAATCAAACCCGTGAAGGCATCGAGAGCATTGATCCTCTTTCTCGATATAGATGGCGCCATTGTCTAGTTCATACATAGCGGGATCCTCTGGTTATGGGCAATAAAAAAGCCCCCGGAGGAGATCCGAGGGCTTAGGTTCATATGGGAGTGAGGGGACAAACTACCAGGTTGCAATCGTTTCTAATCTATCGTCTGAAATACAATCAGCAGGAGTAAAGTAAGTCCAGTGCTTGCCGAGACCAGGATGGAGCGGGATTCCCATTTTCTCCCAGTAGGTCCAGGCCACCATCTGAGAGCAGATCTTGTCTTTGTCATCTACCTTCAGTTTGTAGGCTCCGGGATCCAGTTTGTTTTGCACCCACATTGAGATGGGATCCAGGTAAGGATAAGACTTTCCTATCTCGCCTTTGCAAGCTGCAAGGCCGGTGGTTATCTGGCCAGGAACCAGTCCGGGCATCCGTTTAATGATGAACCGTTCAGCTTTCAGGAGTTCTTTTTTTAGAAGCCCCTGTCTGAATTTAAAATCTGTGGTGTAGCAGGAGGGCTGCCAGTCCTGGAGTTCTCCCACGAGAAAGACGTGGCTGAACTTGCTGGAGGTATTCACTCGGATCCATCGGGAGATCCAGCTTAAAACCTGCCACCATTTAAAGGAATCAACCGCCACGATATCCATAGGGTGGACACGAGGGAGGACGTAATCCCGGATGTATGCTTCTTTATCTTTTTTTGACATTTTTCTTTGTCCTCAGATAGTCTGTGTGCCCGTGGTGCATCCGTTCCAGGTTAATAACTGTCAGCTCTTGAGCCTTTTTCCAAAGATTTAACATCGCATCCTGTGGGGCTCCCTCTGGGACCCAGGCCATAACAGAGCAATAGAACAAGTCGAATGGGGAATGCACGATATGACAAAGCTCGTGCTTGAAAATTCTCTCCAACATCTCCACATCTTCAATGTTGTCGCAATCAATGGTGATGCTGGCTTGTTCGTATTCAACATCTTTATGGCATTCCGCCGCACATCTTCCCTCTAAGCGGTCGTAGATTACGCTGATTCTCCAATGGGGGATTCCAAAAAGCCTTCTATAGTGAACGATGTTCTTATCAACCCACTTCTTAACCTCACTCTTGTCCACTACCATCTCCTCTTTGCTCCTACATCAGCGTGAAAATGTCCATCCGTATAAAAGCTATAGCCTCCATTCCATTCAGCGCTCATCTTCCGGTGTAGCTTGGCTCTGTGTTCCTTGCCCACCACGAAGTCGCAGCCTTTCCCATCCATATGGGTTGAGCTGCCAGCGCCTCCCACCGCTGCGTTCCTGTCTGGAGAACGCAGGCCAGAGGTAACGGTGAATGGAACACCTGCCCAATCCCGGTAGACTTGCAGGGATTCAGCCAGCTTTCGGATATTGCGAATAATTCGATCTTGAGCAGCCGGCGTCAGGGAATCAAAATACTGCCGGCTCCCAGGAGAACAGAAGAATTCTTCCAGGTTGAAATTCTTGGTTAGTTTCATTTCTCTAACCACTGTTTCAGTCTATAAACAAGCAATAGGGCCGTCTCTGAAATATGCCGGAACTCAGCTTCTTTTACCTTGCTGTCTTCTCCCTTGAGAGCTGGAGGAAGGTCAGGCCAGAGCATAGCGCAGAATGATCCAAGGCCTTCAGAGAAGTCTCCGTCATACTCTTTCAGGAGTTTGTCAGCAGTTTTTAAAATAGCAATAGCAGCCGCTACCGCATCACCGTATAAACGGCGTTCGATGTGTTTAAGCATTTTGTCTCCTAGTAAGCGTATATTCTTTGTCCAGCACTACCGCCACCGCCGCCAGCAGGGATATCTATGCCGTCTATGATGAGACCCATAAAGGGAACCCTAAAGCCGTCGCTGGAGTTGTTGTAGTTCGTCCAAGACCCATCACCTGTTGGGTCTTTTGCGGTGGTTAAGTGGAAGTTAGATCCGCCTGGGCAAGCTGCAAGGATTTCGGTTCTAGACACATAAAAAACTGTCAATGAACCTCCCCCTGCTCCTGGCTCCAGTACCAACCTGTAATTTGTGTCAGCGGATAATTCAACTGGGGAGAATTGGATTAATTGCAACCACGAAAAGGTAGAGTTCGTATTGTCTTTATCAAGGCTTGCGGAGGCAAGGATTCCAGTCCCCCCAGCTTGATTATAAGTAGTTTCTACCAATTTTACTGCGCAATCTGCACTGCTTAACGACCCATGCAACCACGCCCCAACAACACGCACCCCAAAAGGAAACTGAAAGCGTATCCCCTTTGTATCAGGGGTACTGCCTGATGAGAAGGACGAGGAATTTTCTAGGTTGCTCCAAGCAACACATCCGTATGGGATTGCCCAAGTTCCATCGTCGTATCCAAACGCAATTATTGGGTACCCAATCTCTTTAGACCAACTAGAGGTATATTGAAGTGGATACGGGAATTGCCATCGCGCCCCTGCCCCAGTTGCGACACGCATACTCCCAAAGCTTGTTCCAGGCTGAGCAAATACAACCCCAAGGGTTTCACCAAGCGTCACCGAGGCGGCAGAGGTCAGTGTTGTTTCAAACCAAGTGTTATCATCAGTAGAGGCCACAACTTGAGATCCATTCGTATTGGTCCCAAACAGCGTCCCGCTGGGGGTCCCTGTTGCAGCATCAAGAGACTCTAGCCGCACATCAATAGTGGCCCCTGTTGTTACTGTGTTTGACCTCCACCCAACTTTTGTTATATTCCCTGTTTTGGGGACTCCAAGCGCAGCAGCGGCTTTTTCGTTTGCAGCGTCAATTAAAATATCTTGAAAAATCAATTGGCTCGTCAAAACATTCCCATAATTGGGAAAAAATATATGCCCATTAAGCGCAGTAATCGTCATCCCACAAACTCCAATCCTTCTAAATACCCAACCACCTGCTCAACCGTTTGAAGCCCTTGGTCGAGAATGGCGAAAAACACCCGGCCCTTAATCTGGGTCTCGATGGCACTCCCAGCCGCTGCCCATTGCTTCTGTGCATCTGGACTCATTCCGACAATTACAGCCGGGTTGAAATCGTCCTGGGTCATAACAGCTATCTGCACTCCGTCCCGGTAAACGTGGACGTGCGAACAAGTAACCCCTCCGGGGTTCAGTACAAATTCAAGCTGCATTACGTTTTCTCCACCTTGAGAAGCAAGACAACCTTCTTTACGGTTGAAGCAGAGTCCACATTGAAAAACAGGACATCACCGACAGATAGGTTCGTCGTCCAGCCCGTTAGAGAGGTATCCTCTGACTTCGCAGCACTGGAGAGCGTAGGAGGTGCTGAAGCGGTGATAGAATCCCCATCAGTCGGAGGATAGTTTGCGTAGCTGTCTTTCCAGATATCGATAACGATAGATCCGGAAGCATCAGCAAGCAGCGTAGCGCTCTTAATCGTGCAGTTAAACGGGACACGGTAGATTCCTCGCTCTTCATTCGAGGAAGTGGCCGTAATAGCTTCCCCTCCGCCGTCAATGGTGACGGTTATGGTATCCAGCAGAATATCGGCTCCCGCTGTCATATTGGATTCAGAGAGCCCGCTGATCGTATTAGACCCGGCTGCTATTGTTTTATTGGTAAGAGTCTGGGTATCAGAAGTCCCAACCACATCCCCGGTAGGTGCAGTCTTCCCTGCAAAGTCATCCAGGTTTGTATCCCAGGCTTGAACGTCTGTACCGATAGTCAAGCCAAGGTTCGCACGTGCATCCTCAGCGGTAGAGGCCCCTGTACCTCCTTGAGCTACTGAAAGGTCTGTTTCAAGCCCGGAGAGGCTGGTAATATCGGAGTTGGCTCCAGATGCCGCAGCGGAGATAGTTGTTCGTACTGCTCCAGCGTTAGCATCATCGAGAATTGAACGAGCAAAGGAAGTACAAGGAATCTCCTCTACCACACCTGCTCCGGCTGTAGAACGTCCCAGAAGCTTATCTGTGGCGGAGACATCCTGAATCTTTGCGTAAGTTACCGCATCGTTGCCTATCAGCGCGGTCGACACGGTGTCTTCTACCGCCAGAGCCCCCAGGCCCAGGTTTGTACGTGCATCTTCCGCCGTTGAAGCCCCGGTTCCTCCCTGTGCTACAGATAGATCAGTCTCAAGCCCAGAGAGTGAAGTAATATCACTGTTGGCTCCACTGGCTGCGGCTGATAGATTCGACCTAGCAGCGGATGCTGTGCTGGCTCCTGTGCCTCCATCGGCGACTGCAAGGTCGGTAATCCCGGAGATGGCTCCACCTGTGATAGAGACATCATCAGCGTCTTGAGTAGCAATGGTTCCCAGGTCAGCAGTCGCGTAGGTCTTTAGCTGTGAGGCTGTAACCTTCTCTGCTGTAGTGCCTGAGGTATCAGTTTCGAACTGCATTGAGTCGGTGACTGATGCTGCTGCATCGAGATCGTTAATCTTCACATCTGCCATTAGTCTGGTGCTACCCTTGGATTGCCGTCAGCAGTAACACGCCTGTCTCCTGCTGCGGTGATTCGGAATGAAAAAGTGAGAGATTGAGCGATCCCCTTGAAGAATCGGGAGATGCCGCCAAAGACTCCGGAACGGAAGAAGCCCATTAGAGGAGTTGATCCGATTCTACAACGTGGAGAAGGACAGAGCCCACGGCAGCAGTAGAGACAAGGTTTAACGCCTCCCCTTCGTTCGTCGCACAGAGGAAAGAGCCTTTCTCTACGGCTGAAATAATCCCTTGGTTGGCTGATAACTCGAAAGCTACAAGCGTGGTTGAGCCTGATTTAATAGTTAGAGTCCCTGCCGTTGCTTCAGAGACCGATAAAGCTTTTAGGTAAACCCGTTTATCTAAAGCAGGGGTATATGCTGCTGCTTCATCATCTGCATCAAGGTTCCCAGTGATAACCCGAATGGGGCCTGCTTCTTTGCTGAATGAAGGGAGTTCATATCTTTCTGTGAAAGTGCTTGCCATTATTTAGACTCCTTGAGCTTCATTAATTCTTTGAGTAGGTACTCATAGCGCTTGTTACACTCTTCCAGTTCCGCCTTAAACGCACTCACCAACTGCTCTGTGGTCTTTTCAAACCGGGTGAGAAACTGGAAACAGAAAAACAGGCTTAAAGCCAAGCCTGATAGAGGCCCCAAAAGAGCCTCGGTGAGGTTGTCTGGCATTGTCTAAATCCTTATTGGAAGAGAGCTAACATCTGGTCTTTAACTGGTTTTAATTCCTCTGGGACACTGGTTACATTGATAACCGCCAGGGCTCCAAGGGTGTCACCTTGCTCCAAAGCTATCTTGACCCCTGCTTTTAGGGCGTAGAATTGACCTCTGATTTCTGGATCGAGGGACATAAAGACTTCATCGAGTTTTTGGGGCAGGTTCTTCTGTTCGATCTGCTTTGCTTTGTCAGGATTGATTTTAATTGCCATCGTCGTACTCCAGGGCGTCTCTATAGGTTCTATCTATCGTCTCAACCGGGATGATGTCATACGGTGTATCCGCCGGATAGCCTGATTGAACCAATGTATAAACAGCAATTTCATCCACAGTTATACGCCTGTACCCTTCAGGAGGGTCTTCAGTACCAAATAAAGGCAGGTATTCACCTGTTTCCAGATGCACGGCATTGTTCAATAATGGGCTAATAAACTTTGCAATCCCATCGTTGCCTTGATAAACAATCCGTACGGGAGGAAAGATATCGTTATTGGTCGCCAAGGAAGATCCCTCCTATATCGTCGACATCTGTACGTGTTGATGCTTGCGCTGCTGCAATATGGAACTGTGTTGTGCTTTTTGTTCTGTTGATATTACGGCAAACGTTTATTGCAGCATTCCCTGAAGATTGGGTATTGCCTGTAGACCAAGCATAGTTGGCATCGCTAAATGCCGTGGTGAAAGTGAATGTATAATCACCTGTCCCTTGGTCTGTTATGCTGGCTATGTTGTAGCCCCGGTTGACAGCAGCGGTCCCGGTCCCATTAAAATTAACCCAAGCTTTAGCTGCTGAAGGGTGGTATTGTTGCCTACCAGGGGTCACATAAACAGAGGTAGAACTCCCTGTCTCTTGTTCTGCTTGTGTAGCTGCTGATGGGAGCGTTACATCTTTACTCCGAGCTACCTCAACCCATTTTGATAGAGCCCCGGAGTACACGAGGGTAATGCTCTGCTCCTTGGTATCCAGGGTGAAGTCGGAGGCGATGGCGAGGAAGATATTCCCGGTGTTATGCTTGACTACGATGTTCCTGGCATCTGCCTCAGACTGGAGAATAATTACCTTTCCGTCTGTGCCTCCGTTAATAGTATCCAGGTCATCTGAAGCAGCATCGGACTCTGTATCGACTGTATGATAGGTTCCAGTAATCGTGATAGCCCCGGTAGCAATCGTCAGTTCTCCGGCATCAGCGAAGATGATCCCAGAATCCTTCAATTTCACACCATCGATAGAAACACCGTTAGCTGAGGTTCTTTCAGTGATGGTATCAGTTTTGATCCCGCTGGCGTTACTGAATGTTGGGAGCCCGGAAAAGGTATCACTCCCTTGAAATGTGTTGTTTCCTGAGAATGTATTATTCCCGGTTACTATATTCGCCACTCCGCGACCAAACTTACCATTCATCGCAGTGATGAGCTGATCCAACTCATCATCAACTTGCCCGCTTCGGATTGTGGTGTTGGCTTGAAAATCGTAAAGACGTGCTACATCATCTGATGCCATTTCGTGCCTCCTTTGCAGCACAAAGCAGCCCAGCTAAGGGTTTGTGCATTGGGTTTACTCCGTTATTGTTATTTAAATGCTTTGACGGCTTCTTTGCCTAAGAACTTTTCGGTAGCTGCGATGGGGGCGGGGTCTTCTAATTCCCCGCGGTTGTAATCAATAGAAAAATCCAGGATTTTCTCTGATGTCCCAGATACCAACGGGGAGCGGATGCTCATACTCCCCACAGTATGAAGCAAGCGGAATACTTCTACACTGGCGTTTACCCAATCGCCTGATTTTACATAATTACCTGTATCCGTGACCCCTTTTCCAGCAGAGCCGAATTTACGTTCAACGGCGCTGTATGCCAATCCGAAAGTAGGTGCCCCAAACTGAATCTTTGATGACAGATCAACCCCAGTCGTTTTCTTTGGCAGGTTGAGCCAAGGAAGTGCTGCGTCAATAGCCTCAAAAACATCTTGCTCATCGTCGCTGTATAACTTGTTGATGATTTTATCGAGCCCTTTGGGGATCATAGCTCTTGAGCCGCCAGCGGTCTGTAAGGTCAGATAAAACGTGAACAGTGAACCTGCGGCTCCGGCTGCTTTTTTCACATCACCGGATTCGAGCGCTTTCTTTAGATTCCCGTGAGTCTGCAACCAGAATTTTGATGCCTCTACCGTGTACCGAGCCCAGGTGGTATCTGCGCTCATCCAGGAGTTACGCATATATTCCGGGGTGTTCCCCAGTTCTGGAGTGAAGGCGATCTTTCGGATAGCCTCCTGTTCGCCCACTCCCGCCGCTCGCCCAATGTACACCGCTCCATTGTGGAGGAAGTTGCTGGAATAATACATAGGGTCGATGCGTTCAGATAACCACGCTACTGGTTTTGGGGTCATTATCCGGGTAGAGCCAATTTCTATTAATGGCTTCTCGGTTATCTCAAAGGGGCTCCCGCTATATAGCCCGGCGTTTTCAAACTCACTGATCCGTCCCCAGGCTTTGGGGCCGTGTTTAAAAATCAGTGTTGCCATCCCCTGCGCAAAGTTTTTTGGCCCGTACAGGGTTAAGCCTTTGTTCAGCAATTCAAGATGATCCAACCCGGCTATGATCGGGGAAGCCCCAGTGATATTCCCGGCGGTTGTTTTTGCTATTTGCACCTGGGGGGCACTATTCCCGATGGAGAATAATTCGGTGCCTTCCCTCATATCTGCGAGATACTTATCAGCACGTTGCTGCAAATAATCTTTAGAACCCAGTTCGTCACGGAAAGCCTGTTCTTGTTTGTCAACAACCGGAACCACTTTCTCACGCCATAATACCCTGGCCTGGGACCGGGTGAGTTTGTTTTGCAATATTTCTTTTTTCACTTCAGTAGCCGCATTAATAATCGGCCTTACCAGCCCTTCCCCAAAAATTGAAATAGGGTTGCGGTAATGGGCGGTAAATCTGGAATTAACGCCATTATCTCGAAGCGTATTAAGCTCTTGTTCAAACCCATCCAGCTCTTTGGAGCCTTTCTCGTGAAACTTACCGATCTCTCCGGCGTAACCGGCTTTCTCTGCGGGGTTCAACACATCCAGAGCTGCGGGCTCCGGCGGGACTCCAGCCGACTCAAATAGAGCGACTGCGCCGCCTACTGCATTCGCTTCGCTACATTGCGCCATGAGCTAGTCCTAAAATATCGCAAAATGCCTCTTTCACCTTTTTGTCCTTCATATATTTCTGAAGTTTATGAGTATCCGCCGGGTTTAATGCTCTCCCTTTCGCCATTTTACCTAAAACTTCACGAACTGGCTGCGGTAACGCCTCATCATTAAGGATAGTTTCTATTTTTGTTTGAGCTTCTTTTAAGGCACTTATAGCCTCACTGGTTTTAATAACCCCCTCAGGACTTCTAGCGCCCCTCTCAAGTACATCAGCAGCCTTGAATGTTCTATCACCCTTGTAAACGTTGGCGTATTCGCCTCTGAAGGCTTCGGGGATCTGTTTGCCAACCTTAACGATCTGGCTGCCTTCAGGAGATTTATTAATGTGGTAGGTTACGAGATGCCCCTGTTCATCATACCCACGAACCAGGGGGAAATCTTTAACCTGGATCTCGCCCTTCTGAATCATCTCCTGGACGACCTTGGTGTCTTTCCCGTAGGGCTTACCGGTCTTGGGATTCACCGGCAGGGCTTCAGGGTTCATTATCTTGGTGGTCTTCCCGAAGGAAACAGGGGTGAAGGTCGTTGTCTCAATCTTGACGTTGCCGGACTTTGTAACCTTAGCGGCTTTATCGGAGCGTCCAACAATTTCAGCGGAGTATTCCAGCCTGACAGAATCCCCAGCTTCAGCAGTTGCTTTCAGCTTGTCACCAACCTTTTTATCATCTACCAGGTCGGCAACATCTTCATACTTCAGCGCGCCTTGTGCTTCAGTCTGTTTCAGGATACCTGCTTCAACGTCTACCACTTCAGCATTCTTGACCGCCATTATATTAGAGCGGATATCCTTCTCGATTTCCGATAAATCTTTGGGAGCGGTGCTTAATAATTCGTCAACGCTCTTTCCGGTCCCCTCTGCGGCTTTTTCAATCATCCCCTGGAGGGAGGGGTGAATTTGAGATCCGGATATGCTATTCTGAAGTTCAGAACTGCTTTGACCATTAGCCGTGCGCTGACCATCCGGGGTTAAATCAGTGGATGCGTGTAAGGAAGGCTTTTGCCCGGTAAGCCCGAGAGTCTGGCTTCTCTCCCAAAGCAGTTCACCTTTAGACTTGATACTATTTAATCTGACTGTGAATTTTCCAGGGCTGAAAGCTGTTTCAGGCTTGTATCTGTAGTATGTGCCCTCTCTAATAAGTTCTATTGGGGCAATATGACCTTTCCCGTCTTTTACGATGAGAACAATTTTGTTTTTCCCCTGAGAATAGGCAGCGTCCGCTCTCTCAATAATTGCCGAAAGGTACCCTTTAGGGGTTTCGGTGCCCAAATCTGCGAAATCTTTATAATGTGCAGCAATGTGTCTTTCTACATTCTTTGAAAATACGATGGGACCTTCTTTTAACCCGACTTTATTAGCGATCTCTTTTGATACATACCCCACCACTTGGGGAGACTGTCTGTATTTCTCTGGGATATTGCTAAATGGAGAAGGTTCTTTTACTGCTTTTTGCCCTTGGGTTTGCCCTTGAGCATTGGCTGACTCTGTTGCGCCTTGGGTTTCTTTTTGCCCTTGGGCAGGTTGGGGCCCTTCGCTTTGTTGGACTTGCCCTTCATTTTTCTGTACCTTTCCGACGACAGGATTCTTTTTGCGTGCCTCAATGGATTCGAGTTGCTTCTTTGCGGCTCTCAGGTCTTTTAGGGTCGCTTTACCCTCTTCAATCTTCTGAACCCGCTTTTTCAGCATCTCTATATCTTTTTCGGATACTTCAGGATGTTGAAGCGCTTCCAGCATTTCTTCCCGGGTTTGCGCTGCGAGATCAGGAACCTTCCCGGGCTTTCTGAGTTGCTGGAGTCTGGCGGCAGAACCTTGGAACCCGGTAGAGACACTTGGCCCCGTTCCGGTTTTCTGAATAGAACCAGTCAGGAAACCTTGCTTTGATGCCTGCTGTCTGTAGCGATTGAGAACCCCGGCAGCATTCTGCAAGGGCTGCTCGATGAACTCCGCAACGGGAGCCTGAGTTTGGGAGATACGTTGTTGCAGGATGGCTCGAGCTGGATCGTCAATCATCTGCTGAGCCTGCTTAATAGCAGTTTCCCTTACTTCCTGCGGGATGTAGGAGAGCGGAGCGGAGCTATTTTTAAAGATAGGTCCGAGAAATTTACTTATTGTGGCTCCGCCTAGTGGGAACGCTGCGCCTAATGCGGCATCCCCCAATCCCGACATTATCCGGTCTACCGGCTGAAACTGGTCCTGGCCTTCTCTGGCTCTTGTCGCCCCGTACGCTCCGAATCCAAGCGCACCTTTTGCAGTATTGGCCAGCAAGCCGGTCCCTTTGACGACCTTGTTCGCCAGTCCGATTCCGGCTTCTATAGGAAGAACGGCCCCGAAGAATTCACCTGTGCCGACTGCCGCCGCTTCATTTGGGGCGGAGACTCCAGGGTAATAAGATTTAATCTGTTGCGTAGGGTCCAAATACCCTAACGTCATCCCTTTCACAATTCCTCCCAGCCCTAGATCCGTCTCCAGGTTAAACTGCTGCGCTGCTTGCTGGGTGTTGGGGAGGATCCCGGCCTGTTGGAATAACTCAGCAGGAGGCTTGTACATCAGAGGAAAGGGACGATTCAGCTCCTGGATTGCCCCTTGCAAAGAGTTACCAAACCCTTCAAGAGGGTTGAAAGGCTGCGCCGGTTGTCCAAGCTGTCCGAGTTGGCGGGGAGGTTGCAGGTTGTACTTTGAATAGAAATCCTGCCTGACTTCCTCTTGCTGCGGTGGGGCTAATGTCTGAAAGGTTTCCTGAGAGGCAACGTTCTTTAAGAAGAAATCGTCTGCAACTTCAAACTGTTGTTCAGGGGCCAGTACCTGATAGGCCGGTTGAGTCTGAACCTGCTCAAAGCTAATGCCGCCCTGGATTTGCGTTGCCATTAATAGACAACTCCATATTTACCGGGTTTTGGGGCTTTGTCCCGGATGGCTTGTTCTGCGTCTTGCCCGGTCTGCTTTATCCCCTGAATCAACGGGTTTACTCCAAGCATTCCAGTTAATTCCTTGATGTCAGTTCTTCTAAAAGATGTAGGAGCTTTCACTTCAGGATGCTGTCTTTCGTAAATGTAGTTTTGCACAGCAACAGAAGCTTCCTGAACTCGCTGTTTGGCGTCATTGCTTTTCGTCGCTGAATATTCAGAGGTAGCGGCATCCAGGTTCGCCTTTAACCCTTGGAAATTAGGGTCTTCAGATAGACTGGCGCTTCCGCTCCCAGCCCCAAGCACTTGATTCAGTTCGGCATCAGTCATCTTTCCTGCTGCATATCTTGCAAGCGCTGCGCTAATGGCCGTAGGTTGCTGCGGAGCTGGTCCAACCGGAGCATACCGAGCATACCCACCCTTATTCTGTACAGTCGCATTATGAATATCCCGGTTGAGGGACTGATTCGCCAGGTTATTCTGCTGTGTAATGGCTTGTTGTCCGGCTTGCTGTGCATCCTGTGCCCCAGCTTGCAGGAGTTGGGAGATTTGAGGTGGGATATCAGTCGGCATAAAGAACGGGGAAGTATTGGCATCTGGCATAACGGAAGGTCTGGACAGGCTAATGCCTGCTGGGAGGACTCCAGGGAGAGCGCCCGGGGTCCCGTCTCCAGAGTCAAACTGAGGGCCGGACAACGCCCCGCCTGGAGCGCCGAAGCTTCTCTTTGCTTTATCCAGAGTGCTGCCAGGAGTCGTTAGAGAGAGCCTTTGGCCATCTTGCATTGCATTGACGCCAAGCCCACGGTTCATAAAGTTGGAGACACCACCGAAGTGCTCAAGGGTAGACTTGAGCATGTCCATATCGTAATCAGCATATGGATCTAGATCAGCGTTTTCCCCGTGAAGCTGAGCGTTATACCAAGGATTAGCGCGGTTTTTTCTAATATCTCCCGACGACTGGTTCGCAAAGTCTGTATCAAATGGGCCTTCTATATCGATCCCAGTTCTGGTTTTAAAGATAGTAGCATTGTTTACGTCAGTCGATGCCTGCCGATTCCTCTGATACTCCATCTCATTCTGGTACTGCCGGTTCATCATATCTTGATAATGCCGCCTGGACAGTCCAGAGACGGCATTCCCCAATCCAGCCAGGGCGGTTCCCCTTGCTTCAGGATTGGCAAGGTGAGCGCCGTAAGATCCAGTTAGAAAGTCGATGGCAGGGCGTGCCATATCCAGAATGCCAAAGCCGGTATTTCCGTATTGAGCATTGTTGTAACCGGCTGCGGAGCCAAATAGCTTGCTTAAAGCGCCGCCGATATTCCCGAAGGAAGGATTACTTGCCATTATGCGAACCCTCTCCCCATCATCGGACGGCCAATCCTGCCGAGCGGCATAATCTGCCCGCCCATCAGCGTTGAAGGCATTTGCTGATACTGTGTCTGGTTTCTGTTCTGCATTCCTTGCATCATCATCTTCATTCCGGGACCCATTAAAGCGTTAGCCAGGGTATTCATTCCCCCGCTGCCTGCCGTTGATCCCATCAAGGCAGAGCCGAAAGACGGAGCGGAACCAGCAGCTCCTCCAATTCCACCCATAGCGGCAGATCCCAATGTAGACGCACCAGCCCCAAGAGAGCTTCCTGCTGCCCCACCGGCGATACTGCCAGCAGCGCCAGAAGCAAGAGAGCCCCCCGCAGCACCGAGCCCACCTAATCCGGCGATAGCAGAACCGGCCATTCCACCCAAACCACCAGCCGCACCGCCAAGCAGAGCGCCTTTGAGTCGGTTATCTTTATTGGTCATCGCGCCAATTCCGGCACCGGCAAGCATCCCTAAAGGGATTAAAAACGGTATAGGCATATACTCTTACTCCTTAAAATAGCGAACTGCCGAAACTGCGAGAGCCGCCGCCGATTCTGTTCTGAACCGCCTGGAAGCGCTGAAGCGCATTGTTAGACCCGGCCTGAGAACCTTGGAAAGAAGGATCCAACAATGACAAGGCTCTTTGTGTGGGCGAGTTGATAGAGGTATCAAATACAGAAAGGGCGGAGATGAGAGGCTGAAGTTTCAGGTTGGGAAGATCGTAGCTCTGTAGATAGGATTGATTCTGGAGATCCGACAACCCCTGCATCAGGTTCTTATCAAGCTGGTTGGCTCTGAAGTTTTCAAAGCCTACTGAGTCCATTACCCCGGAAGCATTGGCAGCTCCCTGCGCGTCTCCCAGAGTTTTGAAGTATTCATCCTTCAGCCTGGAAGCCTGGGGTTGATATAGGGAATCCTGAAACTTTTGCCGCTCCTGCTCATTTACCGCCACATTGGGACGGATCTGATCCAGCAGATCAGCAAACTGTTGTTTCCCACTATTGAGGGCGCGTTCTTCCAGCGGATCAAGATAGATATTGTCGGTATAGGTTCGATTGGAATCGTTATACAGACGGCTAGAGACTTCTTTACCGTTGATGTAGGTTCGTTCGCTGGTTGGAGCCGTTTGGGCTTGTGCTTGCGCTTGGCTCTGCGCTGGAGATTCTTTTTTACTTCCCATTGGGCTTATCCTTCAGATATTCGGGTAATAAAGCTAAATTCAGGATGCTGGTCGGTCTGCCGTTATACCGCAGCTCGTTTTTTGAGATGCCTTCCTTGCGGAATCCGATTGCCCGGGCAACAGTTTCAGCAGGCTTATTGAACGTCGGGA
>Ga0196971_1000308_pt1 | contig 42877 bp, 63 predicted proteins | sample S1v_1013CmetaG_FD_148660 | JGI IMG/M metagenome (GOLD analysis project Ga0196971, IMG submission 148660) | Soil microbial communities from Anza Borrego desert, Southern California, United States - S1+v_10-13C | ecosystem: Environmental > Terrestrial > Soil > Desert | place: USA: California... | reverse complement strand
CGGATTGAAGTATGGCATCTTCTTACGCCACACTTCCTTACCGGTGATACCGTCAAATTTGACCACCCATGGATCGCCGCCCGGAGGTCCGACGATAACACCGATGCATTCGGCACCGATGATGTACGATGCGTAATGCACTACGAACGGATTGGTCAGAAGATCGTTGTTGGCATTTTCAGGCCACAGAACAAGCGGTTGCAAAAGCTCCATGAACTCGTTGTGAAGCTGATATCTGCTGTTCGTGGTTTCCAGCGCGTAGTTATAGATCGCAAACTGCGTGCTGCGAAATGCAAAACCCAGCAGAGCTCGGTCGGTTGCTGGGGCTCCGGGGAAGAAGAACTGATTGACTTCAGGAGGGAAACGATCCCATACCTTAACCATCTCCGGCTGCGCACCAACCTTGTCTTGCAGGATATCCTGCATGACATGGAAACGTCGAAACTTCTCACGGATGATCGTGACCGCCATCGGAATTCCTTTGGGGTCTTGGGCGATAGCCGGAAACGCTCCTGCCTGTGCCAGAATACCGAACTGGCCGGGTTGCTGGTGGTTGCCGCTGGGTCCGTACGCCCCGACTCCTTTGCCCTGAGGCGTGAGGAAGACGGTAATACCATAGTTGCCACTCATAAGGTAGCAGACAAGCCAGCCTTCGAATGTGACGCCCTGAACCTCCATACGTCCGAAATTTTCCGGCGACAAGACCAAGTGACCATCGATGGGAAACCCGTTAACCACATCTTGTGCGTAATGTGGCATGGAGGCTTCCATAGCCCACATGTGCCAGCGATCGACTTCCTTGCGGGTCGCGATATTGTAGATTCGGAGGTACTGACGACCAAGGGTGTCGTTGGCTCCGATATACATTCTCTCATTCTTCACATCGAGAATGAAAGGACGCTGGAACTGGTTTCTCCATCCTTCATCGGGCGGCGGGAGATTTTCGAAATGCATAACCATCGGACGGGATTTTGTCCGTTTGGTGATCTCGGCCGTGATCGTCGGAATACGGTTGCCGAAGTCCTGCAATGCGAGGTCTTCGAACATCAGATAGCACAGCCCGCGATAGGCCGGAACCTTGTTCACACCTTCCTGATCTTCCATGAACGGGTCCGGCTTCTGCTGCTCAGTGCCCTTGTAGAACCGGAAGGTGAACGAGCCGCCTTCACCGCCAGAGCCTTTCTTCTCGCCCTTGGATCGCTGCGTGTCCTTGCCGGTATCTCCTTCCTCTTCCGTCGAGAAGCCGGGACCGACGACATCCTCGTCTTCAGGATTCAGTTTGTTATAAATCAGATTGTTATCGGCCCACACGCGGAGAACATCGTCCACCGGTCCTTCGCACATTCCCATGGCGAAGTTCGCGTAGTAGCGATACATCGGAGTGGACTTACCCTTCTTGGCCTTCTTCTGGCCCTTGGCACCGGTTTTCTCCTTACCCTTTTGGGTCACGTAGTATTTTTCTTCGCGGAAGTCCGTCGCCCAAAACATGTTGCCGGTCGTGCGGATCGTTCCCCAAATCTTGGCAATACCACGCGCATAAGAGGACGACGACACGCGAACGTCGTTAAGCTTACCGACCGGCTTCTGACGACCGTTCAGCAACAGTGAACCTGCTACGGACGCGCCAAGAATGGCAACCCGCATGAGTCCACCGCCTGAGAGAAGGCCGCTGCCGCCCAAAACTGCCAACTGCATGAGTTATTCCTTGTAAGAACGGATGGAGATGATCAGTTTGCGCCAGCTTTCGAGTGGCTGTTCGACCACCTTATGCTCCTTGGCGTTCGCGTTGATCACCGACCAGCGATCGTGGTGATCGCGCGCGAGGATTCCGGTGTGCATGGGAAAGATAGATTGCTTTAATATCAGAATTGATCCGACTCGCAAAGTGTTAGCGGGGAGTGGCTCAGTCTGATCGTAAACAAAATTCTCGAAAAGGCGCGGCTCTGGATTGAACGAATACTCGACCGTGTCGCGAATGCTCAGTCCCTGTGCTTCGCCGACGCGAATAAGCAGGCCGATGCAATCAATGCCCATACGGTCTCGACCACCCTTCTTAAACCGGACGCCGAGCCAAGTTCTGGCGTCGGCGACGATCTTCTTACCATCAATCATGCGACGTGCCCCGCGATCTTGAAATACTGGCCTTCACCCGGCATGCGCGGGAAGCCACGATAGTTGATGATGTTGTCGAACTTGTTTGACATGCAGGTCGAGGCTCGTTTGTCGCATCCGACCTGCATGACGACAATGTCTCCCGACATCGAGCGATAAGGGACTGGCAGCGCCAGATGGATCACGCCCGTGTCCTCATTGTAGTTCAGCATCTCGACGGATCGACCGCGATTTGGTCCTGTCAAGAAATGCAATACACCCCAGCGAAAGAAGTCGTCCGACTTGCCGGTTCCCGGTGCGGCGGTGTCGATCTTGATCTTGGTCGAATCCGTGGCGTCCTCCACCACGTCGGCAAGGATCACGTATTTCGGACGATGCGCCTCCCACACGACACCTCCATCGGAAGTCGTGCTGCCGAGTGTGGTGTTGAAGGTTGGCGTGTTCTTGGCCGTCTTGCCCGGATTGATGCAAATGAATTCCCGATTACCGTAGTGACGATAGTCGCGGTTTTCTCCGGCGATCGGTTCGATGAAGAGATCGAGATCATCAAAGCATACAGCCGCCTGTTTCTCGTCTTCACTTCCGGCCGTGCCGAGAAACACGCCGACCTGCATCGCAGATGGGTGGAGAGGAACTGAAAGACGAAAATCTCTCCAGAAACGCGATGGATGAACATAGCCACCGTCATACTCTACCACATCAATCTGCAAGGGGTCCGACATCATCTTGATCGCCATGGATGGGACTGAGCCTGCAAAATACGAATAGTATTTTCCGGTTATTGTGATCTGATAGAGTCCTGCATTCTTCTCGATATTGGTGACATCGAGCTTGGTGAGTGGAATGTTTACCTGCCGTCCGCCTCCGTTGCCTGATTGCTCACCCGCGAACATCAGGAATTTAGGTCCGACAACCGGGTTGACGTTGAGATCGGCTTCCTTGAGATTGGTATAGTGCCAAGGGTAATTTGGCTCGTTCGGATCGAGAGTTTCCGGATAGTGTCGGTCGTTAAAATCGAAAGGCATCGCAATTGGATAGCGAACCCGATTGCCTTCTTCATATCGACGTCCCGCCTGATGGCGGCGTGCATAGAGTGCGATACCACAGCGGTCGTCGCCGAGATCGGCATCGCATTCCTGAAGGTAGGTTCGTCCAATCTTCGAACCAAGCATATCAACCAGACCTCGCAATTCGACAAGGAACGCGCCCGTGTCCGAGGTGCGAACTTCTCCGAACCATCCGGCACGCAACTTGATGATGCCCATCGTGTTGGACAGGTCCATATAGTTGACCGCAAAGACTTCAACCTGTGCGAAGTCAAACGCACCGTTGCGAAGCTCTTCGTCATTGATGCCGTTGTCCTGCAAGAAGCCGGACACTTCCATTTCATCGACGCCGAGCGTTGCGTTGGACGAGATCGCGGACTTGTTGAAACCACCCGTCGATTTATAGACGTCGCCACCGTAAGTGATGTTTCGGTCGTGTTCGGTGTAGAAAAACTTCTCGCCATCCTGTCGCGTGATCTTCCAGCACGTCGCCAAGGTCGTCACATCGCTCTCGATGTGCGCTTTCATGGCCGGAGTGATGAGCTTCATTATTCGTTATCCTTGATTTCGATCAGGGGAATGGATTCCCACGACTGGTAGAGCCAGAAGTCGTGCTTGGGGTCGAAGACGTCGATGTCGAAACGAACATGGACGTAGAAGAAGGCGTAGGGCACGTTGACGACGTGGGTCGCTGCCGGGGCGCTGTCGAAGGTGACGATGCCCGTCAAGTAATCGACTTCGTAATCGTCGTCCTCGACCAGTGGCACGTTGTTGACGCGAATCGGTAGGATCGATCCCGGCTTGAGTTTGGTGATCGTCCGGTCGTACTGACTGCCCTGCGAGACGTAGGACTTGATCATCTGGAATTCGGTTTTAGTGCCGTCACCGACGCCGATGTTCTGATTGAAGATTTCGCAATCTCCCCAATCGCGGAACATGAACGAATGCGCCTTACCGTAACGGGCATAGAAGAAGGCGCGGAGCTCTGCCAGTTCTTCCGGCGACTTGATGCCGTGCGATACGTCATAGACCGCCTGAACGTGCGACCACTCAATGTTGCGGCGCTCCTTACCGGACGCCAAGGTGACGACCGAGGTCTTGAACCCCGGTCCGCCCTTCGAGCCATAGGAGATCGTCTCTGGAAAGACCGCGTTATGGATAGCCATTATGCATTTCTCCGCAGCGCGCGTTCTGCGCCCGATGCCATGGCGGCTTGAACCTGACGCTTCGACTTGTTGAAGTCGTCACCGTTCTTGACGCCGTGAAGATGGAGGTTGAGGGACATGCCGCCACGTCCTTCAGAAACCCGACTGAATTCGGAACTACCACCTTCATCATCGTTTGTCGAGTTAATCTTGACAGGAACTTCACGTCCACGCGACAGCGGAATGACTGCCTCGTTGTCGTGCAGGATCGCCGGATGACCGCCAGACGTGTTGGGCGTGCCTTCCGCGTAGTGTGGCGCACTTGCCCAAGCCGAAGCCGACATGGAGCCCGACGATACCGGCGAACCGGAGAATCCGCCTTCCTTGAAGAGGCCTGCGGACATGGTTGGAGAGCCGAGCGAGCCCAGCATCGACAGCGCCTGCGAGAAGCCAGACAGCGACGGGATCGCCGACGACAACTGACCGGTCATCGAGCCGAGCCCGGACGTCATGCTGGTCAGGCCCGGCGTTGCGGTCTGCGCGTTCACACCGGCCTGCTGAGCGTTGACGCCTGCCTGCTGGAGCGACTGACCGGCCTGTTGGAACTGCGGACCTGCCTGCTGCGCATTGAGACCTGCCTGCTGGACCGAGGTTGCCGTGGACTGCTGCGCCATGGCATTGGTCTGCGAAGCCTGCGTCGTCTGCTGCAAGGCCGTCGTCTGCTGCGTTGCCGACATCTGAGTCTTGGCACCCATGTCAGTCACAGAGGCCTTAAACTTGTCGAGTGATGGCATTGACTGGTTGAGGGCCGCGTCGGCATCCTTCAGGCCGGTTGTGTCGGTCGGGATAGACTTCGTCGTCAACGCATCGGTCTTAGGAGCATATTGATCCGCATAAGCGTTTGGATCAATCTTGCGATTGATGCTGTGTAGCTTCGTGCGATATCCCTGATCTGTCGCATAGCCTTTACCCTGAACACCGAGATTGAGGCCGTCAATCGCGCCGTCGAAAGTCGTAGCCGTCTGGCTTTCCGGCCAGCGGCGATTCATCATCGCTTCCTTGTCCTCAATACCCTCCTGCATGGTCGGATACTTGCGGAACTTGGCGTTTTCCCAATACCAGCTACCGTCCGCAGCCTGTTCCTTGGTCGGCATGGTGACGGTCTCACCCTGCCAGCTACGACCAGCCTTCATGCCGAAGTAGTTGTTCGCCGATGTCGTCAGCTTGGACTTGCCCCAGCCGCTCTCAAGCGCAGCCTGAGAGGCCATAAGGCGGGCCTGCGGATCATCAAGTCCGGATGCGCGGGCGCGCGCATACATCTGATTCAGGAAGTCACGATTGTTCGCCGGGGACGGGAGATTGAGTTCTCCAACAGCCGGGGTCGATGTGGTCGTTACCGGAGTCTGTTCGACCGGAGTTGTGACAGTCGTCGTAGGCAGGCCGACACGCTTGGTCTCCTCCTCGATCATCTGATCCTTCCATGTCTGCGCATCCGGCGTGAGTTTGATCGTCCGATCGAGAGTCGTCTGATTCTGCTCAACCACCGACTTGCCGTTGGTGTCGAGGGTCGGACGAATTTCGAGCGGCTGATTGGTGATTGCGGTTTCACGAGCCTTGCGCATCGACTCTTCCATCATCGGCGAGGCCGGGATGGCGTTCGAAGACACGGGAAGCTCCGGACGAACCATGTTCTGGACAGGAGTCTTGCCATTCACGTCGAGAGCGGGACGCAGCGGCGTATCGGTCACCGACGACGGTGCCGAGAGTGGCTGGCCGTTAACGGTCAGGCCGGACGTGTAGACGTTGGTCTGCGCCGTCTGGATGGTGCCACCCATCTTCGACAGGGCCGCGAGAGCGGACTGCGCCTGATCCTGACCATTGACCATGCCATTGAGGCCGAGACCGGTAAACATGTCTTTCATCAAGGAGTCAATCTGAATCTTGACGAACGAACGGAGGATAGACTGCGCCAGTGCGCGGAAGTCGTATTCCGCACCCGTCACGAAATTGGTCAGTTCATCGGACAAGCCCGAGATGCCATCCTTGATGGCATCCTGCATCGAGTCGTTCCAGTCCTTGACGGACGCAGCCCAGCGCTCGAAACCGTTACCCGCTTCTCCGGACATCTTTGCCATGCCCATGTGGAAGTCATAGACGGCCTGCTTCATTTCCTCTGTGACTTTGACACCCTTCTTGAGCATCTCCTGCTGATAGAGAAGCGCTTCGTTCTGCGCCTTCTGTTCAGCGGTCACGGCCTTGGCGGCGTTCAACTGGTTCTGCATGTCCTGAACGGAAGCAGCAACAGGATTACGATCCTCCAGCGTCTGCGCTGCAAGAGTCTCCTTAGCGAACGCAACCTGATCGGAAGAGAGGCCACGCTTCTTGGCGATCTCGTCAATGAGCTTCAACTGGTCCTCGTACTCCTTAGTTGCAGCCGCCAGTGGGTTCAACTGATCCCAAAGCTTCTGCTCTTCGGATGTGAGTGCTGCTGCCTTATCCGCTGCGCGCTTCTTTTCGTCTTCGGCGTTCTTCGCCATCTGCTCCTGCACGGTCAGCATCTTGTCGAGCTCGGCGGTGGAGTCCTTCACCTTCTTCTCAAGCTCATCGAATTCCTTGTTCGCGCCATCAATCTGCTGGTTGATTTTGAAATCCGGCATCGACTTAGACAGGATGCCGTGGATCGACTCAAAGGCCGTCGCCATTCCGCCCACAATGGCCTCGGTTGCGGCCGAGTTATTGAAGATCGCATCGAGACCGGCTGCAAACAAGACGACAGCAGTACCGGCCAACATCACCTTACCAGCGAGGCCGTTGAAGGCTTCCGTGATGTTCTTGAAGGTCTTGACAATGTTCGCAGCCGACAGTGCGAGCATAGCCGTGCGCAATCCGCTGAAGGCAACACCAGCAGCGGTCGCCAGAGGCGCAAGAATCATCAGCGGAGCCATGAACATGCGCAGGGCAGATGCCGCCGCACCGATTGCAACCCAGCCGACAAACGCCTTCATGAAGGCAATGACCGTATCCTTGTTATCAGCGAGAATGCGCGCGCCAACCGCAATAGCGCGGAACAGGCGATTAAACGCTCCACCGATATCTTCGGCGAACTTCTGCATGTCGTCGCGCTTCAAGAGATCGGCAATCGACTTCGCCATTGCTCCGAGACCGGATTCAAATCCGCTATTGAAGATCGTTTTTTGCGTTGCCGTCCAAGCGTTGCGAAGCTGCATGATTGCGCCGGTAGACGAATTCATAGCAGCAGACGCGGCCTTCGCGAACTTGGAGTCCATGCTATCAGACATCTTGAGGATGGCGTCAGAGGTCAACTTACCCTGTTCCATCATCTTGAACATTTCACCAGTTGTAATACCCAAAGCATCAGCAAGAATAGATACGGCACCGGGGAGGTGTTCACCCAACTGTTGCTTGAGCTCTTCGCTAGTCACAGTTCCCTTGGAGAAAATCTGCTCAAGAGCCATGAATGCGTGACGGGAATGCTCGGCGTCTACTCCCATTGCGGCGAAGCCCATCGAGAAACCAGAGAATACCTTCTGCGTATCCTCTGCGGATACTCCAGACAGTCTTGCCGCTGCTGCGAATTTCTTGAACGACTCGGTGGCGACCTCAAGAGAGATGGGCATCTTCTCGGTCAGGTCGTTGAGGAACTGAAGGTGCGAACGCACTTCTTCGGGCGACGTTGCCACCGCGATCAAAGTACGCTGCAAGGATTGATATGCCGCACCAGTCTCATAGACACCCTTGGCTACCTGACCGATCGTGAATCCGCCCATAGCCATCTGGACGGCCTGTAGAGCAGTCTGGAGGTTCATGGAATCCTGATGGAACTGACGAAGACCGGACGACGCAGCGCGCGCCGACTTGTTGACGTTGCCCATGCTCTGCGACATACGCATCGCCGACTGGCTGACGCGGAGGTTCATGCCATTAACCTTGGCAAGAGCCGTGGCGATCTTGTTGATCTCGGAAGCCGATGCGCCCTTGAAGGCATCGAGAAGGGATTTAAAATTACGCCCCGACGCAGCGGACGGGCCGGTGAATCCTGACATCGCAGCCTTCAGTCGAGCGAGATTGGTGGCCAGAGAAGGATTGATGGTGTGAGATGCCAAAGACTTGAGCAATGCTGGAATCATCAATGCCGACTTCGACGGACCGACGAATCCCTTCATGACAATCTTAATAGCAGCCAACTGCTTCGCGAGAGCCGGATTGATCTGGACGCGGCCAACCGCGTTTAGCATCTTCGGCCACTCAGCCAACGACTTTGGCGGCGAAGAGAAGCCCTTCAAGCCTACCTTGAGTGCGTTCAACTGGCCGACGATCTTCGTGTCGATCTTGATCTTAGAGAGTTCATTGAGCGCGCCGGGCAGCTTTCCGAGGCTGGTGCTGCCGTTGAACTTGATGCCGGACAGAGCCTTGCCGAGGTCGCGGAGATCGGCTGCGATCTTCTTATTGACCTTGATCTGATTGAGTTGCGCGACGGCGCGGCCGACGCCAGCCATCGACTTGTCGAGCTTGGAGGTGTTGATCTTGGAGAACTGATCGAGCGCCTTGAAGGCATCGCGCGCCTTGTTGTCGAACTCGCGAAGAGCGCGAAGACTGTCATTGAGAGAGGTCGTGAACGACTTCACCCCACGCTCTGCGGGCCGAGAGTCCACTCCTACCTTAATGTTGTAGCCTTCGCTCATTATTTTCCTCTTCGACCTCGCGAATTGCGAGCTTTCTTTTCGGCGTCTTTTTTCGCGTCATCTCGTGATTTTTGGATTTGGGCGTGAGACCGTTTCATCCACTCGGTGTCGAGGACGTTAACCAAGTGGTAGAGCTCGTTGCGCATCACTTCCCATTCGTGGATGCCGAGTATCTCGCAATGTGCGAGGATTTCGGATGGGAGGATCGGTTGCGGTCCGGTCTGGTTGACGACTCGCGTCCGGGAGAGAAACGTGAAAGCTTCCCAAATCCAGAAGAGGTGGGCAGGGAGTTTGCCGTCCGTGTCGTCTTCGACGGCAATCTCGTCATTCTCAGGAAGAGGTGCGAGCCCTTTTTTGGCTCGCATCTCCTGAACGAATTGAAGGTTCTTCACCTTCTTATCCGTGACTGGTTTGTCCCACTGGACTTCCAGCCACCGGATTAGTTTTTTGCGTCTTCCTCACGCTCGCGGCGCTTGAAGGTTTCCGACGCCATCAGGGCGGCGATCACGTCGCGGGAGAACTGCGGCTCTTCGATCAGCAGTGCGTAGGCTCGGTCGGCCGAGAACGGGATATCGACCTGCTTCGGCGTGCCGTTGGATTCGAGCTCGCCGGACGCGTCGTCTTCGGTGAGGTTCCAGCCGAGGAGCGAAGAACCAGCAAGAAGCTTCTTGTTGATCTCGTCGCGGTCGTCTTCCGGGATTTCCTTGCCGAGGCGAGTGATCGCCTTGAAAGGCTCTTCGAGCTTGGCGCGGAGGGCCTTAGTGTGCGCGGAGTCCCATGCACGGAGCTTGACTTCGATGCCGCCGCCGATCGGGGTCACAATGCCCTCTTCTGCCGCGATCTTGTCGTAGTTGTAGTTGGACTTGAAATTCGCCATCGGGATATTTCCTTCGTAGTCTTCGGGTTTCGGGTTGAGGTGGCGAAGGCAGGACCCGACTTCCTGCCTTCGCCGGTCGCGCGCGCAAACTGCGCTTCTTACCGGTCGGGTGGTTGACACCGGCCGAAGCCGATGTCGCTTATCGTGTCAAGATAAACTTGACAATTAGGCCATGAAGCCGAGCGTGGACGAGAAGCGGTCGATCTGCATCATGCACTTCGTCGCCGGATCACGCTGAGCTTCCCAATCGATGTTTTCGATAACGTCCTGATCGATGCCTTCCGGCGAGACCGGGTCGCTCGTCATCTTGATCGCGGGGATCGTGAAGTCGTAGCGGTTGTTGCCGAGGTCGTAGTAGAAGAACGACAGCTTGATCGTGTCGTGGTTCACGAACTTGTCGAACAGTTCACCGGTCTCGAAATAGGCCGAGAACGAGCCCGAAAGCTGGAAGCGGCCGACGCCGATACCGACTGCGTACTTGTGTCCGACTGCACGCTGCTCACGGAGCGAGGCATCGCCAGCGATCGAGATCGACTGGATGAATGCGAGGTCCGTGGAGCCGTCGATCGCCAGTTCACCGACGTTGGACGTCGCGTTCATGATCTCATGAGTCGGCGCATCCTTCGGGGTGTACGGCGAGTTGCGCAGAAGCGACGTGTTGGACAGACGACGCTCCATTGCACGGCCCATAAGCTGGATCGAGCCGGTAGAGATTTCGCCGGAATTGACGTCGAGGTTGAACTGGCCAACCTTGAGGCCGGTCGCGACGAAGTGACGATCGACGTCTTCGTACGAGGTTTCGACAGTAAACGACTGCTTGATGAAGTCCTGCACACGCGAAGGGTTGCGGATCATCGAGCCCTTGACCACGATCTTGGCAGCGCCTGCATTGGCATTGGTTGCCGGAGCAGGGTCGATGCCGATCACATCGTCGGCGACAGACGTCACGGTCACGACACCACGCAGCGAGTCAACGCCACCGGAGAAGTTGACCACGGCAATTTCGTTGCCCGGATCGTTCTCTTCGGTGATCTGACCACCGGACTGACCGGCAAGGTTCACGAGGGTCACGACGCCGAGAGCCGCCGTTGCCTTGATCTTGAGGTTGCCCTTGGTCGTCTCGTTCATGATCGCGGCTGCGAGGTTCGCAGCGGAGTCACCGAGAGCCGCGCCAGCAGTAACATTCACGTAACCGGGAAGCAGGACGCCGCCGAACTGGAAGCCCTTACGCTTCTCGCCGTCGCTGATCAGGATACGTGCGCCTGCATCTGCTTCGTCCGTGAAGGTGATCGTGCCGGATTCCATGCCGAGACCGTCGATGTGCAGCTTCTGGCCGACAACGATCTGACCGGCTGCGATGGCTGCTGCGAAGACGTCGCCACCATTGGAGTCGATCGTGGATGCGCCTGCCGTACCGAAACGGATCGCGGTGGACTGCACGAGGACGTCGTTGGCATCGAGAACCTTCGACCAGTCGCTGCCAGCTTCGGCCGTCAAGGTTGCGCCCGTCACGGTAATCGTGGTCACACCGGAACTGAAGTTGACGGTCGCGACGGTAGCGTAGGTGTTGTTGCCAGCGGTCTTCCAGCCTTCGAGCTTGATGACACGACCAACCGTGTAGTAGACTTCGACGTCGCCAGCGATCTGGATTTCATCGGTGTCGGTGATGGAAACGGACTTGCCGACGTTCGAGTCGAACGTCATCGGACGGCTCCAGCCGCCATAGAGGAACGCTGCGAGGAAATCATCGATTGCGCCAGCGGAGAACTCGAAGTTCACTTCGCCTTCAGCGGACGCGCCGACTTCGATGATGTTGGAAACCATGCGGTCGGAGCGAAGCTCTTCGGACGTCGTGGTTTCCTTCTGCGCTGCAAGCTGCGAGCCAGTGATACGCATCTCACGCGGAGCGCCGGAAGCCGGGGTTACGCCCCAAGCGTTGGCGTCTTCCAAGAGATAGCGGAGGCTCGCGCGATTGGAATCGGCGAAATTTCCAGCCATGTTGGCTTCTCCTTGAATAGGACAGATGGGATCATGGGACGGGTCCCACCCATCCAACTCAATACTGGAAATAGTACGGGGTCGCATTTTGCCTGTCAAGAAAACCTTGACAGTGGCTCAAAACTCAAAGCTTTATGAGAGAGCCTGAACCGTCTCCCGGATGCGCTCACCATCGTAATGGAAGAAGACGCGGCCGGTAACGCGAATGAATTCGTTGGCCTTCATCGGCTTCATGACGTGCTTGTCGCCGAACACGACATTGATGTTCTCACCTTTGAATTTGCGATAGGCGAGAATGTCCGTCAGGCTTTCACACATCTTCTTGGCCCAATACTTGTCGTCGGTCTCCTCGCGATCGAGGACATCGAACTGGACAAAGCCGGTTGTGCGGACAATGAACTTGCGCCCGATCGTGGTCTGCTTCTGCGGGTTCTGCGCCGAGCAGATCGAGAACCAACGGCCGGATTTCGGCTGCTTGAACGAGACGTTCTCCCACTCGACGGGGATGCCGGGATGGCGAAGCTGAATTTCTGACATGAGGAGCGCATCGATCTTGCTATCGAACTCGTTGGTGAAATCGTACATGGCCGCTCCTTATGTGATCCCTGCGCGGACCTGCGCATAAGTCAGGCCGAACATGCCACCGGGCGGGACGCGCGAGCGCTCCGGCGATGGCAACTGGCCTGTCTCCAGTTCATAGATATGTTTCGCCGCATTGGAAAGATAGAAGGCACCGAACGGATTTCGCTTGATGCGGCCGACGATCGTGTTGAGGGTCTGCCGGGCTGCGGCTGCATTGGCACTGCGACGACCTTCGTTCTCGACGTTGCCGGACTTGATTTCCTCGAACTCGGTTCGATTGGGTGTGCCCTCGGACCAGATCATGTTGCGAATCGCGCGGCCAGACCAGACCGGGGTCTTCTCATGGACTCCGACGTCGATCGCATAGACAATCTTGAGGACCTGTCCGGCGACGATGGTCTCGATACGGGCCGGAATGCGCTCCATACGCTCGCAGACGGATTCGATGTTCGAGGTGTAAGGCATCACGCCTCGCTGACATAGAAAATGATCGACTGGTTCATCGAACCGATGCGGACCTTATCCACGATCCACGCCTTGCCATCCAGCAAAATGCGATCTGAAGTTTCCGGAAGTTGCGGGGCACCGCCTGCTTCATAATCGAGCATGGCGAGCACTGCCTTGTGAGATGTCGCCGTGAGTCGATGCTTCGCAATTTCCGCCTCACTTACAACGCCGACAATCGCCATTCCAAGGCTGTAGCTGCTGTCAGAACGGGTGATAACACCGGTATCCGGATCGAAGTCCGCGCTGTTGAGGATTTGAATTGTGCAAGGTTTCGTGCCATCGCCCGCGAGAGCTACGGCCTTCTTCATCAAGCTTTTTGCGAGGGAGCCCATCATTGGATCACACTCGCACGATCGGCTTGAAGCCGCGATCGTTGGGTCCATAGCCGAAGCACTTGAGAAGCTTCGACAGAAACTCGGGAGCCACGCGACCGGCGTAGCCGTCCTGCCACTCGATCTCGACCTCGTCGGAACGGAAGCGCTTGATTCCTTCCGCCTCAAGTTGCTCATTGCCGTCATTGTTACGCAGCCACATTGCAAGCTGCGCGGTCGCGCGCTTGACTTCGGTCGGAATAACGTTTGCCGCGATGCAGTTGCCTTCGCAATCCTTCATCCCGGTTCGCGGCCACTTCAACGGCTGCTCTTCCGGGGGATCAAGAAGCGGGCCGGTCCGTTTTCCGAACCACTGCCAATTATCTTCGAGGTACATCGTCGCCATGACCAATGATTTCTGTTGGTCGTCTTCCGAGAGCGCGGCCCATACAGGTCCGACCCGGAAATCGATCTCCAGAATCGCCGTCGCGTCTTCGACGGTCACGAAGCTGTTTGCGTTCGCAACAATGGTGCCGTCCTCAACGACGAAGGTGAAAGCCATGGGTGATCTCCGGATAAAATTCAGGCCCGCATTGTAAACCAATGCGGGCCTGCGTCAATTTTTTCTTGACAATCGGCTCAAGCGGCCGACTGCAACATGGGCAGATCACTCAGCGCATGTGCAGTCTTCTTGTTCTTCACCAGCTTGAAGGCCTTGACCCATTCAGCCGAGGTGGCCGAACGGACAACATCGTTCTCATCGAACACCATGACCCCACAATTGAGGCCCATGTCCTCCGCCATCTTGACGACGGTCGCGAGACCGGAGGCATTATCTCCGAGGTCACGATCCTGATCGACGTCGCCGCAGATCGCCAAGGTGCAGTTCTCACCCACGCGGGTGAGGATGAGTTCGAGGTCTTCGATCGTGCAGTTCTGCGCTTCGTCAAGAATGAAGAAGGCATCTTCAACCGTTCGGCCGCGCATATGTTCGAAGGGGATCGTCTCGATCTGCTTCAGGTTCCTGAACTGTTCGATCTTCGAGGGCGGGAGGACCTTTCCGATTGCATTCATGATCGGAACGAGCCATGCCTTCATCTTCTGTTCGTCCGTACCGGGGAGAAAGCCCAGCTTGTGACGATTCGGCGCAGCGGTCGGGCGGGTGATCACGATCTTGTCGATGTGTCGCGCGTCGAGCTCTTGAGCCGCGAATGCAGAGGGGATGAAAGTTTTACCGGAACCAGCCGCACCGATCGCAAATACGACCGGGTATGTCTTGAGCAGTCGGATGAGTTCCTTCTGCTTGGCATTGCGAGGTTCCAGAACCCGTTGACGGTTCTTGTCCTTTTCTGCCTTAAATTGCTGCCGCTTCGAAGCCTTCGGCGATACCGAGGGCGGGTCCATGAAGTCCGAATGTTGCACGCGGGAAGTCCTTCACTGAAAGGTTGGTTTCAAGATAGGACTGCATGTCGGAGTTGAATTTGATTACCGCGTTGCGCACGATGATCATGTCGGCCGCATTCTCAATCGCCATCAGAGAAATCTCTGAGAGGCGTTCGGTGAGGCTCGTGGTCGAAGCCATGTGGGTCTCTTCAATCTCGGCGAAGGTGAGACCTTCAATGTTAATCCGGCTGTTCATTATTGTCTGCTGCTCCTCTGAGTAACCACCGCCTTGGTCAGGTTCCTTATGGCCTGTCCGTGAAATCAGAGGTACAGAAAACCCTCACAGGGTGCAAGAAAAAGTTAGGAACGCTTTTACCGCTTCTTGGTTCCGTTCGACAGGATCAGAACCTCAAGTACCCGATCTAGCTTACGATTTACGTCTCGGACGCCTGTCTCGACAGCCTTCAAACGCTCACGATCGACCAGAATCGTGACCTGTTCCTTTTCCAAGGTCCCCACGCGCGCCGACACGGACGTAAGCTGTGAAGCCATCGCCTTTTGATCCGACAACGCGGTGTAGATATAGCCAATGCCTGTGGCACTGGTCACCAACAAACCAATAACGAGACCCGCCGTCCGGAGGGTCTCGCCAAAATTCTGGAATGAACCTTTGAAGAAGGCCATGACACTTACTCGCTCGTTGCAGAGTCGATGTCACCAAAGGTGGTGACAGCGAACTCGGAATCCTCCGTCGTGTCTGCAACGGGAGTAATGTCCTTCGCGCGCCGCTTGCCCTTTTTCTTGGGCTTCTCTTCGGCCTGCGGCGGGGTGTTCGACCAGTCCTTGTTCAGGACCAGTTCTGCGGCTCTTTCGGGCGGCACCTCGAACATGGTGCCGTCCGGAGCCCAAACCTTCTTATAGAGGCTCATTTAGCCCTCCTTGGCCGCGTCGTCGTCGCGAAGCAGGTTCTGGAGTGTCTTCGTACCCTGACGCTTGTCCGGGTTGAGCTCGCGCTTGGTTGCTTCGGCGAAGAGCTCTTCCTTGGTCATCTCGGCGTAGGGGTCCTTCGCCTCGGTCTTGGTGGAGGCGACCTGCTCGACACTCACCTTCGGTGCCGGGACCGGCTCTGGCGTGGTGGAGACATGGTCGTCATCGTCGTCATCGGAGGCGTTGACCTCGTCAAGATGTTCAAAGCCTTCCGGCTTGGTGTTGTTCTTCACGGCCAGCTTCTTGGCCTTGGCGAATTCCTGCGCGCCGGAGCCGCCGCTGGCCCATTCAAAACGGCCATGGGAGACGAGCTCGGAAGCATTCTGCCAGTCGAAAAACTTGACTTCGGCATTCGGGTTGCCGCGTTCGCGGATACCAAACTGTTTGGACATCGGGAAATTCCTTCTTCGGGTGGGATTTCAGGCACAGAAAAACCGGGGCATCCGGTAGGATGCCCCGTAGGTGTGGCAATTACTTGCCGACAGGCGGGACGACGTAGGCTTCGATCTTGATGGACGGCGTGGTGCCGCCGACATCGACCGAAAGGCCGTAGTAGAGAGCGTCCTTGTCTGCCTTGCGGAGGGTCTCCTGATCGATCAGGATTTCGATCCAAGCCGTCGTTGCGACTGCGGGATCGATCACGATCGAGGAGTGGGTCTGCGCGGACGACAGGTCGGCGTTGACCGACGTGACGACGGACACGGTATAGGTGCCGGTCGAGACGATCGCGGAGCCCTGCAAGAAGACGACGACCTTGCCGTCCTGAACTTCGTCATTCCACGGAGCACCGATCGGCGAAACGAGCGGGCCTGCGGAGATGACGGCGTCAGCAGTGATAGCGGCTGCCGTCTTGGTACGGATGGCGAAAGCAGCATCCGGGATGAAGCGATTTACGGAGTTCATTGGAATTTCCTCTTTCCGAATGGGTTCAGCTTAGGATCGAGGGGCCGGTTACCCGGCCCCGTGATCATTAGGCCACGAACGCTGCGTCAGTGATGCCCTGCAAGCGGGTTGCGGCGCGACCGTGCATGACGGCCAGACCGACGAGCCACTCGACGCGGGTGCGGTAGGCGGGCTTGGACTCAAGCTCACCGAGATCGCGGACTTCCATGATGCCGTTCTGGAGACCAACGATCTTGCCGTCGCCGATGGAGACAACATAGATCGAGGCCGTGTTGGCAGCAGCGTCCGGACCGGCTTCGTTGAAGTCGATGATGCGTGCGCCCTTGTCGTTCACATCCGGGAGGAGGATCGGCAGGTCGTTATACATCGTCACCTGACGGCCGAACGAGTCGGTCGTGTAGGTGATTTCGCCCGCGATGGTCGTGTTCTTCGCGGCGCGGGTGAGGCGACGGCGGAGAGCCTTGGACATCACGAGATGGGTTGGGGACTCGGTCTCATCGATCGCCTCATCGAGGGTGTCGATGGAGAGAGCACCGGAGGTACCCGAACCGGCAGTGCCGGAACCGTTACCGGCCATAAGCTGCTTGCCGGTGATGCGCTTGCGCAGACCGTCGAACTCACGGGGGTCGGTTTCGGAGTCGCCATTGACCAGACGGTCAGCGAGGTAAAGGGTCTTCGCCTTGACCTTCATGGCTTCCTGCGAGGAGCGAACGCCAGCGCCGCGAGTCTTCATGATCGCGGTATCAACGTCGAGCTCACCACCGACGATGCGGAGGATTTCAGCTTCGGGGTTGATCACGCCGACCGACTCGGTGTAGCCTTCGTTGAAGCCACGGAACGCAACGCCCGGCAGCTTGCCTTCGCGGTTGTAGACATACGCGCCACCGGGCACGTCGATGAACGAGAGGGCCGCAAGCAGATCGCTATTGCGGGGGAACATCTCGATGATGGCAGAGCGCTTCACTTCGCCCGAAACGAGCTTGGAAGCTTCCAGCAGGGTCAACGGCATTTGAAATCTCCTTCGATGCCAATGTCAGTCTGATCGCTTTGCGATGCTCCGGTCAGACCTTCCGGAGCGGGTTTGGACGAGTGTTTTCAGGCTTCTCATCCGCCCTCGCTCCACCCCGTGGTGCTGCGGGCCTAGTAGTCTTGCGAACCGGGTGTCCCCGGTCCGCGTTTTCAGGACAGGCGCTGATTAGCGCTTGTTGTATTCTCCGTTCGCGATGGCGAGCCGCTGTTCAGGCGGCAGCTTCGCGATGTCGGCGTTGGTCATACCGTTGAGGCTCTTTGCGTCCCCACCTTCGGCACCACCACCGTTCGAACCCTTGAAGTAGTAGGGAGCATCTTCCTTGAGGCTCTGTACCCACTCCTTCGGCGACATCGGCGTTGCGCCGTCACCGCCATAAATCACTGCATCACCCTTCTTCGGGGTCAGCGCACCGTCGTCGCCGACGTTGAACACGCTGTAGGCGCGGTTCAGGATGTCGGTCAGTGCCTTCGGGTTGACCCCGTTGGTCTCATCGAGCACGACATCGGTCAGAGCACGATCGACGTAGGTCCGACGAAGCTGCTTGTCCGTCGCGGCCTGCTTTTCCTTCCAGAGCTTCGCTTCATTGGCGAGGCGCTGGTTTTCCGCCGTCATGTCGTCGCGCATCTGCTTGGTGCGCTCGGCCAGAGCTTCTTCGATCGACTTGTTGGCCACGAGCTCGCCGTCCTTGACGCGCTGAGCGGTGGTCTTGAGTTCGCCGAGCGATGCCGTGAACCCTTCGAAGTCTTCACCGATGATCTCCTTGGCCTTGGAAGCGAAGGCGACTGCGTCGTCACGCTCCTTGGAAATCTTGATGTTGTTGTCGCGGAACTCGTCCAGCTTGGACTGCGGAACCACTTTGACAACGAGCTTGCCGTTTTCGCCCTGCTTTGCAGTTTCACGGAGACCTTCCGGAATCTGATCAAGGCTATCGTAGAAAATATCAGGCATGACGCACCGCGTCCTTTCAGTTTGAGTTTCAGATCGGGAAACAGACCGCGACTCGCAATCTGCTGAATTGAGGGAATGGTAAAAAATTCCCAATTTGGTGTCAAGAAATTCTTGACAGTGGCTCAAAACATCAATAGTCGGTTCGAATCGGTTTTTTCCTCCGGGCACCGTAAGATAGAGGCTCATAGACCTCAGTACCCTGCGGTTTTTCTTCGTCACCATCGTCGGTGAAAGGAGAGTCGAACAACTGATCATAGTTCTCCGGATCGAGAACTAGAGGGTTGAATCGCTTATTGGCCACGGCGGCGTTCCTTGTGCTTCCGAATGCGGTTCTTCATTTCGATCCACACGAAGAAGACTATGAAGGCCAAGCGAAAAACCGTCGCTCCGATCAGTCTATTGATCACTTCTTAGCTCCTCCGGGTGCTGGCTTGGCCTTGGCCGCGTTCTTTGCTGCCTTGTCCGCCATCTTCTCGGCCTGCTTGCGCGCCTTCTCGGCTTCGGCCGCTTGGAACCGGCGCTGCTTCTCTGCCTCTTCGGCATCAGCCTTGCGCTGTTTCTCGGAGTCCTCGTAGGCCTTGCGACGGTCTTCGGCTGCCTGACGCTCCTGTGCTTCCATCAATTCCTGACGGAGGCGGGCGTCTTCGGTTGCCTTGACTTCGGCCTGTCGTGCGAGCTCTTCGCTCGTACGCAGTTCGCGGCGGGTCAGAAGCGTGTTCTGGCGCTCGGACGCTGTGTTATAGCCCTTCATCTTGGCGATGACGTCCGGCTGGTTCTGGAACTCGTCTTCCTTCTGGAGGAGCGACTTGAACTGATCGACATCCATCCAATCCGGAATGACTTCCGCCTTCTGGAGGTAGTGATGGAGAACGGTGACCGGCACGACGCCGTCGAGATACATGGCATAGACGGCTCGCAATTCGCGAGCTCCCAGCGTATCGGTCAGGAATTCCTTGTTGAGCTCGACGGCGAGATCGTCCGTCTTGTCCACGCCAGCCCACCACGCCCAAAGCTGGAGGAGCCATGTCATGCCTTCGGAAACGGAGAAGACGATGTTCAGCAAAATGCTGCGCTCGTTTCCTTCCTTCAGCTTGAGGGCGTTGTCGGACTCTGCGGTCGATCGCGACTGGTTGGACATCAGACGGCCACCAAGGGCGGAAATCTGGTCTTCCTTCTGTTCACAGGCAACGACGAGTCCGTTCAAGCCATGGCCGTTCATTTCAAGAATGCCGGGCTTTTCACCGACCGCGACTTCCCACACGACCGAGGAGCCGATCTTGTATTCCGCCTGCGTGTTGCCGGTGCCGGTCTGGACGTAATAGATCGGCATGGCGGTGAAGAATCGAGACTGTTCCAACTGCGCGTAGGAGCGGTAGTGGGAAATGTTCAGGGCAGCGATGTCGGCGATCGGCGAGCGATCAATCTCATAGGAATTGTCGATCGCACCGAGGGGGATGAAGGGAATGCGGTTGAGCGGGACGCCGTTGCGGGTCGGAACAATGCGCTCCGGAATGATGGTTGTGACGTCCATCGTGCTTTCTTCGCCCGTGTAGACGTACTGGACGTAGATGATGCGGTCGCGCGCCTTGTCATATTCGAGGCAGAGGCGGCGGATGGTGTAGATCATCTTGCGTCCCGCACCGAACGTGTCGGCTCGAACCTGACGAACTTCACGAAGGACCACCTCGCAAGGTACGAGGCGACCATTGATGTTGATTTCCTGCCAATCAAGGATGTGCTCGGCCGTGTAGCCGGTGAAGTACGGATCACCACCGTTCTTGTCCATGTCCACGAGGACGCCGTAGCGGCCGAGCGTAATGAGCTCGCGGCAGGTCTTCTTGATGAAGGCCTCGAAGGAAATACCGTTCTTGGTCGGGGCCTTGAACGCCTTTTCCAGCTTCTTGGGGAGGTTCTTGATCTGCGGGTCGCGGTTGAAGACGATGCCCGTCAGGGCATTGATGGTGCGGCCGGTCATGTTGAAGAACACGGCGCGGGACAGGAACCCGGCATAGTCGGATTGACTCATAAGCTGCAACGGCTTGAGGTAGTCGGCACCCTTTTCCTTGATGCGGCGCTCACCGGCTGCGCAGTCACGAATGGTCTGCCATTCCTCGATATGCTCGATGACCTGTGGATTGGTCCACGTCGGATAGCTGTATTCAAGCGGGAACGAGCTCGCTGTGTAGCGGGCTTTCACCAGACCGGGATCGTTATCGTACGGGTGTGCTGACACTTCCAATTCCTTGTCGTATTCAAAAAGACGACCGAGCGACAAGCACTCGGCCGTTCCGACAGCAGACTTGGATTAGTGTAAAGAAAAACTCGACAAAGTCGAGAAATTCGTGACAGTGGCTCACACGCTATGGCGCGAAATACTCACGCACCGTGCAGGCGCGGGAGGGAACTGATGGTGGTGAAGATGTCGCCGGTCTCGACAATTTCAGGGAGATCGTAGTTCTCCCACACCGTATATTTGCCAGTATCGAAATCAATCTGGAGATCGCCCGGTGCGATCGACACGCCGGGAGCCGGATTGAAGAAGGTGTAGACGAAGGAGTGGAAACTGGCTTCCACTTCTTCGGTGGCGTCCCCGAGGAGACGCCCACAAAACTTGACCGGAAAGCCGGTCATCATGCCGCGTCTTCGATTTCGTAGTCCGGGCCGGGCGCGATGCCGAGGGCGACGAGATAGGTTTCTAGGATGGCTTCCTGCTCCATGCGCTCGTCCTTGTCCATCTTGCGGATGGCGATGACCTTCTTCAGAATCTTGGAGTCGAAGCCGGTGGCCTTGGCCTCGCCATAGACGTCCTTGATGTCGTCGGCGATCGTGGACTTCTCTTCTTCGAGGCGCTCGATTCGCTCGATGAACGAACGAAGCTGGTCGCGTGCAACCATGTTGGCATCAGTCATTTCTTCATTTCCTTCTCTTCAATCCGGACGGTGCCGGTCAGGGTTTTCGTCAGGTATTCGCCGCCCGCGTGACGAGGGTGATTACCGGGCGCGTAGTCGATGACGCGGACATATCCGGCGACATCGTCTGCCTCCATCACGTCCTCAACCGGAACGTCATCAAGGTAGATTTCGGGGTTCTTGAAGTGCTTCTGCCAGAAGAAGTCACTTTGGGTGTCGGCTGAAATTCTCATTGTGTCGCCCCATACATGGCAAGGCCGGTGACGAGAAAGCCGATCATCACGACGGTTGAGTGCAGAAGATCACGAATGTCGAACGGGATGAGATCAAACATCGGCGTCGTCTCCTACCAGCAGTGCGTCATCCGGCGCTGCGAACCACGAATCGTCGTAGGCGTCAAGTTCTTCTTGACAGGAGTCGCAATGCTCTTCCTCGTGCGGGCAGGGCTCGCCGCACAGCGCGCATTCCGGACCGTCTTCGATGCCCAGCAGGCAGTCGATGCAGCGGGTCTGACTGACGCCGCCCGTGATCGGGTCGCCGCACTCGTAGCAGTGAAAGTCCATTACATCCGGGCTCCGAGCAGGGGAACGCCGACGAAAAGCGTGAAAATGCCGATCGCGGCCATGATGGTGTACGGGGTCATAGGTATCTCCTAATGATACGACGGGGTCGGTGGTTCTTCGAAATGGTGCTTCTCGTATTTTGAGAGGTCCATGTTTCGAAGCTTGGTGAGGACGACGGCCTTAAACCGATCCACGCCGGAAGCGAAGAACATCTGGCCAAGGGTGTTGTCGATCGTCTCTTCCATATGAGCGAGCATCGCTTCCTTGCCTTTTGCGATGTGCTCGAATGGAAGGAAGATGTTGATCGGATTCATGATGACATGCGAAATGTCGTCATCGTCGCTGTCGTCGGACGAGATGTGCGCGGCGATGGTGAAGATCACGCATTCACGGGAATAGTTGACGGAGAATTTGTCCGACATCGTCGCGTCGATCAGGGAATTCATCATTTGCGGAGCTCCCTAAGCAGGGCCGGAACAATCTCCATCAGGTCGTTGCGCGCAAGGTGCGCCTCGAACCGACGTGGTGTGATGCTGGTCGAGTTCGCCCAATAGCCCCACTCCTTGAGTGTCTGCTGCACCAGCCAGAAGTTCATACGCTCTTCATTGACGATCTCACGGAAGAACTCCATCGGCAGGTTGGAGATGCAGGCAGCGAGGAAGGTGCGCGCAGGCGACATCCAGTGACGTTCGTAGACGCCGGGGATCGGCGTGTCGGCGTTGAGCAGGCCGAGCGCATGACCGACGAGAAGGGCATCATCACCATGCTTGGCGTCAGCCTGTTCTTCATCGGAAACGATGCCGACGCTGCGCAGGAATTCTGCGATCTCCTGCTGTGAGGCGGTGCCATCATGAATGGACTTGAGCAGCAATACAGCTTCCTGAAACTGGTCCAGCGTCTTGCCGACAATGCCCTTGATGGCGTCGATCGTGATGTCAGACATTAGAATTTCTCCGCTTCTTCCCGAGAGAAGGATCGCTTGTAGATATGACCGTCGATGCAGTCGCCGAGCATCGTCAGGATGATCCGCGCCGTGGTCGGGGTGTAGTGCTGCTTGATGCGGTCGAACGAGCCGAGCAATACGAACTTGGCCTGCTGCGTTGCGTCGGTCTTGGAGATGAGGTTGGGTTGAGTCCAGACGAACTCGATCGGCTCACCCCAACCATTCACATGATCCTTGTCGAGACCTTCACCTCCGACCCACAGCACGACTTTCGTCTCGGTGCCGGTCAGATTGACGGTCTGGATCGACATGGACGGACCGAAGAACAAGGCCTTCTCGGCTTCGGCCGGGACCACCAGTTCTCCGGCATAGGAGCCGTGCGCCTTTGCGGTCCGATACTTCGTCACTGCGGCATCTCTCCGGCGTCGATGCGATCGAACGCTTCCTGCATCAGGTCCATGATGTGATTGCGGATTTCGCCGCGATACCAGATCGGCAGGAAGTCCAACTGCTCGTGAGCGACCTTGTCGTAGAGCTCTTCCATGCGGTTGGTGAACGCGCCCCGGCCGTAGGCCTGAAGGTACTTGCCATCGAGCGCGAAGTCCTTCTCGGCGGTCTGGATGCGGTCGCTGAAGGTCGGGAACCAATCCACCTCCAGCTTCACGAGCCAGATGCCGGTCTCCTCATCGATAAACAGCGACAGATCGTAATCGTCGTTCTCGGAGAAGTAGGTGGCGAACGGACCCTGCGATTCGATCAGGGTGCCGAGGACAGGATGGGTGAGGGTCTGCACGGTCATATCAGGCTCCTCTCGGACCGTTGTGGTCATCAGGCATGGCATACATGACCGCCGAGAAGGCGAGGCCGGTGAGCACGGTCGCGATGATGCCTTCCACGCCGAAGGCAAGGAAGTTGAGGAGCAGGATGATGACAAGGGCCAAGACATAGTGTCGGCCGATGAACGCGCAGGTGTCGTTCCAAATCTGCTTGAAGAGTTCGGGTTTCATTGTCAGGTCCGGGTTTCAAATTGCGAGGAGTTTAGATAATCTTGACATAGTCGTCAAACTTTGACGGCTCGTCCGGGCGGTTGACGAGCTCCTTGGCGAGGAACATCTGTCCCAGCTTCACCATGAGGTCGGCTTCTTCGATGGTCAGCGGCACCGGGATAACTCGGACAGTCTCGATGTCGGCGATTGCGTTCAGGCCCTTGGTCTTGCAGGCCCACAGATAGGCACGAATGCCCTGCATAAGCTGGTCCTGCTCCTCGAAGCCTGCATGCGCGTAGTCTTCGGCCGCTTCGATCGCGGCATCGCTGCCGTAGTCTTGCAGCTTGATCCGGTTGACCTGATCGGGATTGTACGGGGTCATTCGTCGTCTCCGAATATGGATTTCACCTCGATCGACGCGATGCCAAAGGCTATCGCGGAGACAGTCGCAAATGCTGCGAAAATTCCAGCCAGAGCGAAGTGCGCAGTCACTGCACCGATGAGCGCACCGGCCCCGCACCAAATCGCAAAATAGGCGAAGAACAGACGATCAATCATTGGTCCGATCCTTGTAGCGCATCCAAGCCCAAAAGGCGAAGAGCGTACTGGCTGTGAAACTCACTGCGACATACCAAAGCAACAACTTCCAAACCATCACGCCCTCCTCCGGGCTAACGATACATGTGGAGTTCTCCAGCTTCGGACAGCGGCACGCGGGTGCCGTCGTCCTTTTCAACGAACATGAGTTCGGCGTGCGGCATCAGGATCACCATGGAGCCGCCACCTTCTTTCTTCCCGATGATCGGGGTGATGGCGTCGGTAAACGCCAGACCTTTCGATGTCGGATCGAGAATGCCGAGGACTGCATCCGGTCCGTGCTCTTCAATGAGTCGGTTCAGTTCGTCTCGCATCGTTCTCAGTGTGGTCATGTTGCACCTTTATGGTTAACAGTCAAGAAAAACTTGACACAAAATTCAGCGAACAAACGCACATTCGAAGGTGAGCTCGCTATCGGTATGAGCGCCACACCACTGGCACTTGCGGTGGATTTTCCGGAAGCCTTTCCACGCTACCATGTGGTGCGTTTCATGGATGCCGAAATCCATCTCCGGGAGCTCATGCACGGTCGGCAGCGGCGTGAAGTTCGCCTGCTCGGCCTGATGCTTCGTCGGCTCGTCCATGTAGATTTCGTGCCGCACGCCGTCGAGATCGCAGATCGACCACACTTCTCCGGGGCGGGCTGTCGGCTCTGGTGGGATCGGGATGCCGGATGCGCGCTGATGGACGTAGCGATCGAGTGCCTCGATTACACGACGCGCGCTCGCAATCTGCGACATGGTCCATGTCGTGTATTCCGGCATGGGAGAGCGCCGGGCAGGTGTCAAATATCCGAGCATCTCAACCGCCCTTTGCCTTTGCTTCGGCCGCGTCGGCGATCTTCTGCCCGTACAGTGCGCACAGGAGATTGCAGAGTTCGTCCACTGTATCGCCGCCGTCGTGAAAGGTGACTCCGAGATCGCGCAGGTCGCAGCGAATGGCCATCATCTCGGTCGCGACATAGCGGAGTGCGATATCCTTCAACGTCAGTCTGGCTTCGTCGCTAATCTTGTCGCCGATATAGGTGCCGTAGATCGTCATATCGACCAGACCGGCAAGAACGTTATCGGACTTTCCCTGCCACCATGCATATTGGTTCAGGAGCGCGGAAACATGGTGTGTCGTCGTTTCTTTCATGACTATCTCTCAATGATGACGCAGTGCGGCGTGACGCGATGGTAGAAGGTTTCCAGCCACGCCATCTTGTGTTCGGTTCGGGGATTAAAATCCACCAGATTGATGAGCATGTCAGCCTTATATCCCAACGTGGCATCTCCCACGGCAAGGACGATGAATTTGACGAAGGGGAACTTCTTCTCCCACTTCAAAGCCTGTCGCCTGATGTGGCGCGCATGGTGTCCATTTTCGGTCGCCACAAGGATTTGCATGCGCAGTGGTTCGCCGGTCATCTCGGCTGATGCGATCGGAAGCGGGATCGATCCGTGTTCGATGAAATCTTCCATGATCAGTCTACCGAATAGGACGAACCGGAGTCCGAGGACGACGAATAGCTACTATCCGAAGAGGAGGACGAATACGAGCTTGAGTCGCTCGAACTGGAGTAGCTGTCGCTGCTCGAACTGGACGAAGAACTTTCGTAGGACGACGTATCACGGGACTCGACTGCCGCAGCAGCCGAGCGGTCTTCGTCGGCCGAGCGGGACGCGTACGACGGCGCGGAATCTTCGACCGGAGTTGAGGTCCGGGCATCAGTGTCTCGGTCGATCGCATTCGGCGCATCCCAAAATGATGACGTTTCGCGGACCGGTTCGAGGCCGCTGTTCGCCATGTCAACAACCTGCTTCGCCCGGCCGTCGAGATCGGACAGGTCGTCGTCCGTCAGAATAGTGGTTGGGCCGAAGACGACCGTATGCGGTGAGTTGACATAGGCGGCGAGGATTGCGGCCTGAATGTCGTCGGCAGCTTGACTCTGGAGTCCGGAATTCTCGGCGCGATGCGGAACCCGGCCGGTGACGCTTCCGTGGGTCTTGACGGTCGGGATGCGGTTGCGATTGAACTTCGCAAACGGGTCAGTGAAAAATTCGCGAAGCTTCTTGAGCATGTCGCTCTCCTCTTTCAGGGGATCAGGTGGAATAAGCTTGCCGTTCTCATCAAGAGGAAGCCGATAACGCTCGCCGTTCGGACCGTCTATCTCGATGACGCGTTCAACGCTGACATCGATCGGCGCTGCCACGCGATCGGGACGGATCACATTGGAGGTCTTGAATTCCACGAAGGAACCGTCCGGCAACTTTCCGTCCGGCATGACGGGCATGTAGCGGCGAGACGGAGCATTCTGGCTGTGCGGTCTCGTGAAATCGTGATGGTGTAGCGTTCCTTCGCTGTCGATCGACATGCCGGTGTACCATTTGATTCTGGTTTCGACGGCGGTCAGGTCCGGCGCTACGCCGACTGGCCCAATCCCACCGCTAAGTCCGATTGGACCGGAGAGACAGGAGCCATCCTTATAAGTCTCGGTACTCACGCCATCGGTGATTTCGATCTTCTTGACATACTGACGGCGTTCTTCGTAAGGCAGATCAGCGATCGTCTTCGGCGCGATCACCCAATTTCCACATGGGCATCCGGGATAGCAATCCGCACTACAGGGGCCGACGAAGCTGCGAGGGCCTTGCATCCCCTTCTCTCCGATTTCCCCACGCAGTTCTTCCGGGAAGCTTGACTCCTTCTTGAGCTCCGACGTCAGCGGCGCTCCATCCAGCGGGATTTCGCCACAAAGGCCCACATGGTTGTCGGGATACTTAGCCTTACAGCCCACCTCACCATCGACGGCGCTGACATCAGCACCGAACAACATCAACGCTTCGAGAGCATCGGGTCTTGGTCCGGTCGGCATGATTCGACGGGAGGAAGGTCCGCCCCATGTTTCAAGATCGAAAGCCGTGCGTGGATAAAGATGGTTGAGTGCCGCCGCAGTGGTTGTGTTCAGGACACGCGCCGAGAGCAGTGACACTTCTTTCACCCGTGTCGCTTCTTCCGGCCCGATACCATTGTAGAACGCCTGATAAATGATGTCCGGCAGCGCCGACATCACGTCATCCACAATGTCGGTGAATTCGTTGTCGGTGGACAGGACGGCGACGGCCGGATCGATTTCTCCGCTCATTTCGATCTCAACGACTGCAAGAACCTTCGCCATTATTCTGTTTCCTTAATGTCCGTCACTTTGACGAAGTGAATCTGCTTCATCACGTCGCCACTGTAAGCGATCGTATCATCGACCGTCTCACTGTCTTCAACATCGGCGAGCGCCAGATCGAGAAAGAACTGGCGGAGATCGGCGTCGTTCAGACGCTTGTCTGCGACCACGGTAATGCGAATGTCGTATTTCATCTCTGTCCCCTGCTTCTGCACTCAACCCTGACTGTCGTCGGGAGCTTCGCTACCTTCGTAATTGACTTCGTTAGTGAGGTGAGCACTGACTGCGTCAGTGTCCATACCGACCACCATCACATGCGCTGACTTCGCCTTGCTCAGAGCGTATTCCACGGACGACATCAGGACCGCCTTGAGGTCAGGGTCCACCATGATCTGCTCAAGGTTAAACTTTTTGATCGTGCCGTTGCGCAGCAGGGCATCGTAGGGGATGAGTGCAGACTCGCTCTTGAGTTCGAGTTCGATGGCAAGCGTGACTTTGGTGTTCATGTTGTCAGGTCTCCCATCTCGACCACGAGAAGTGGAATCACCTTGTGCTTGTCGGGATCGTACAGCTTGGCATCGCGCAGTTTGATGTTCGCCACGTTCATGAAATAGTCGGACCCTTCCCATGCGAAGGATTGGAGTTCGGAATCAGAGACGGATTCGAAGAAGGTAAGGAGGGCGAGGTTGAGTTCAGACTCGCTCAGATCGGCGACATAGGGCATGTCTTCGAGATACTCTTCGTCGCTCTCGTCAATGCCCATGCCATCGGCGCATTCCTTGCGATCCTCTTCGGACAGATCGACAATGTCGAGCTCCAGAGTGACGATCATCTTGCGGGACATGCGTTCTTCCTTCTGATGGGTGACCGGGTGTAGCACCCCGGTCCGGCTGGTTGCAGTCAGCCGTGAAACTGATGTTCGCTGTTAAGCATTTCTCAACGAGCCCGTCAAGAGGAAATTAACGCCACTCTATCGTGGGTCCCATCAGGTACCCCGGTTCTTTGGGTCCCATCGACCTCTTTTTCGGATGGGTCCCATCCCTTGATTTTTGTTCTTCTCTTGTTCCAGTGATAGCAAGCCGCCTCGAAAAATTCTGAATCACCGACAGACGCTGTAAGGGGCTGCAACCGGGGGTAGGGGATACTCCGTCATGGGTCCCTCCGGTCGATTTTTCCAGAGGCTGATAATTAAATTTTTCAGTAACGTTACATAAGATTTTAGTCGATCTGTCTTACACATTGTCTCACATTGTGCTCATATACACATACATATCTAATACAATTTGATATGATATTGATTACATTATCATTTGATATGTGTATTATAATATATCCATATTTATATAATGTGTAGTATAATATAGGATATATTCATATACATATTACATACATATTTATATGTATTCTAATACATATATAGATGTATATGCAGAGGTATTTTATAGAATAGTAATTAATATGTATTAGTATTATACAGGCATAGTGCTGTCCATACATACCATTTATATAAAGCTTTATTATATTCTACGTAGAATTATAGAGAAAAATAGATGATCAATTAATTCAAATTGTATCCATTAGGTCAAGGCAAAGCCCTATGGCTAGGCCATAGGGCAAGGATAGCAGGCCCTTAGGCCTGCATCCTTACTATTTGCGCTTGCTGCTTCAGGAGAGCTTGTGTGTTTGCCTCCAGATTGCCATGGCAGGAGGGGCGATATAGCGTCCAATACCAAAACTTGCCATTATTATCCCAACGTTCAAGCTTGAGAAGCTTAGGGAAAGAACCGCGTGCCGCGCGGTAGAACGTTGCCTTATAGTCCCGGAAGCGTGCATCGGTGAAAGTGACTTCGAACTGCATTGCCATCTCCTTTGTTGATGTCTGTAGTATCTCGCAAAATAAGAGGTATGTAAATCCCCTTGCCCTTAACCCTTTCTCCTATGGTTAACAGGGAGTTAATGCCCGGAAAGGCCTCAAATTTGCCCGTAGGCGCGCGCAAGAAAAAGGCCGCTCTATGAGAGCGGCCGATCAGGGAAACGCGCTAGACGGCTTATTCTGTCATAGCCAACGCGGTTTTGAATTCAACGTGACTAGCAGGAAGCTGGCGGATGATTGCCGCGTCAAATGAGCGATAGTCTGGACCGTTGTCCGAGAAGCGCAAAATCACGCTCTCGTTATGACGGTAAACGTCATATTTACCGAGACGACCATGGAATGTGCACTCCGTGCAATCGTGCTCGAAACGGCTTGAAATTGTGGCCATGGGACTAACCTTTCCTGTTAGGGTTTACTTGCCAGCAAGCTGACGATTGAGGCGATATTCGGCGACGACGGCATTGCCCGCGTTAACGACGCGCTTTTCGCCGACGATATAACCAAACTGCATCCGATAGTCGGGAGTCGGGGCGGCAGAGCCAATCGGGAGGCAAATGTCGTTCGAGGAAGTGTTGAAGAGAAGGCCGGTGAAAATGTTGCGCATGTCGATCTCCTTTGTTGATTTGACTATGCCAGCAATTTCCTAACAAGACGTTAACGGCCAGAAATAATTGGCGGAAATGTCGGATTTTTCGTCATAGGCTCACATGCCATGGCAGCGTCCTCGATCGGCCTTGTCACTGCAACGCGGCAATCGTCAAACGACAGATCGTAATCAACCACGTAAGAGTGCACGTCGCCATTTACGAGCATATATGCGACCAGAAGGAATTTCATTCAAATTCTCCTCAAATCAGAGTGATGAGCGGCAACATGATGCCGACATAGATCGACGCAATTTTAATCAAATCGCCCGGCTGGAAGATCGCGGCACGCTTGCGCGAGACGCAAAACGAAACCGTGACCTGACCGAGTCCGAGGAAGGTAATGCCGCCTTGCTTGCGATAGGTAAACATTTATCGATCTCCTGTTGTTGTCTCCATCTAATATCGCAAAATGCGATGTGTCAACCGGTCGTCGCGGTTATGGTTAACGCGACCTTACCTCGACCTCCAAACTGGTCGCGCGCGTTAACCTTAACGCCGGGTAAACGTTAGCGCGGCGTTAACCCTAATTTTTAAGGTTAACCGATCGGCCGAAAAATTAACCATAATACGGTTAATTTCTGGAGCGGCGTCTCGACGCGTTTTTACGATCTTTTTCTTCAAATTGTTCGCGTCTAATTTGCGCTTTAGACGGGACATAGACGCGTTGAATAGGAGGGGCCTCCCGACATTTTTGTTCAAGTTGTATTGATCGATAAATGACCACCTCGGACTCGGTCCATTTTAGGAACGCGCGGCATAGCGCGCGTTCCAGTTCAATACCGGTCAAGTCTGTCATGTCGTCGCCGAGATCGAATCGGACTGCTGCGCCGCCCATTCCTTCAAGGCGTCATGCGCGCCCATGTAATCCCGCGCCTTGAATTTCCGGCCGGTGATCTTTGTTGCCATGAGCATCATGTTTTTAGGCGTATAGGCGCGATTGGCTTTGATGCCGGTGCGAGCGTAGAGCTTGAGAGCGCCCGCAATGATAACAGCCTGATACTGGTTGATTGCGCCACCTGTGAAAACCGAGGTCGTCATGTCGTTTCTCCGTTGCTGTTGACGATTGGAGTATCTCGCAAAATGAGAGCCGGTTCAAGCGGATAATTTTTTATGGTTAATTTTTTCGTGCCGATCGGCAAGACGGCGTTAACCCTAATTATTGAGGTTAAGAAAGGGTTGCTGAGAAACCCCGACAATTTTAGGTAAATTGTCGGGGTATTTGAGTCAAGTTTTCTTCGATTTTGCCGGTTTCTTGGCGGGCGCGGAGGCCTTGGGCTTGGCGGGTGCGGCGGGCTTGGCTTTCGCCTTGCTTGCCGGTTTCCGTGCCGGTTTGGTTCCGGTTTCGGTTCGGTCCGGCTCCGGTTTGGTTTCAGCCGGTTCGGTTGTCGGTTCGGCCGGTGCCTGCTGTTCGGTCGGTTCCGGTGCTGTTTCAGTCGTTTCATCATCGTCGCCGAACAGGTCCACAATCGGCGCGTCGTTGCTCGGCCGAACTACCTTAGGTTTCTTCTCCGGAACGAACTTGATCGGCTTGACGTCGGCGATCGGCGTTGCATAGTCCTTGAGGTCGGGCAGATCGATTTCATTCATCTGGAGCGTGAGCGCCATATCGAGCGCAAGCGCAACCGGTTTCGGGATCGTCTGGCCATGATAGACGGTCATGTAGCGGTGAAGCTGCGAATAGGACATATCGAAAAAGTCCTGAAACTTCGTACGCCAGCCTTCCTTGCCCCAAAGCTTGATTGAGAGCTTCTCGATGTGCTCCGGGGTCATATATGCTGTTTTGGTCTTCATTTGGTTCTCCTGTTGCGTCTAGCGTTGCATTCTGCCTGATAGGCGTCCCAACGGCGGAGGACATACTGACCGGCCTTGCGGCGCTCGTTCTCCTCGTCGGTATTGAGATAGGCCATCATGCCGAGAGCCTTCACCATGGGAGCGATGTCGCCCGAACGGGTGCGGTTGATTCCGAGGATTTCAATTGCGCGGTTCATATCCATGTTCAAGCTCCTTGTTGACAATTAGGAGCATATCGCATTTTGCGAGGATTGCAATATGAGAGGTGATTTATGATTAACAAGATTCAAAGGTGCCGGGAATGAATCTGAAAGGTACCCGGCAAAGGATTCCGAAGGTCCCTGCAATGAATTTTGAAGGTACCCGGCGTTAACCCTAATTGGTGTGGTTAACAGGTCATAAACAAAATGCCCGGCCGCAGGGAGGTGACGCGGCCGGGCAATTGTAAGCCGGGAAAGAGGGGAGGTGACTCACCGGCCACCTCCCTTAAATCAACTCTCCGATTCGGTGTCAAGTGTTTCTTCACAATCCCATAGCGGTTTTGCGCCGCCTTCGGTATTAGCAATTTCGACGGTCGAATGATATTCAGGACCAGCGAGATCATAATCGGTCGGCAGGGTGTTGCGGATCGCGTCCATCAGTGTTTCATATGGTCCGCGATCCTCGTCCGGATAGTCCTTATAGACCCGAATCCAGAACTCCGATCCCTTGCGGTAAATGCCGGTGCCGATATATTCGGAAAGGCGATAGGCATTATCGAACGGCTCTGCGTCTTCCCTTGCGTCGGGGACGTTGCCTCCTCTGTAAGCCACGTAATCTTCATAGCCATGATTGATGGAATTGAAAACGGCGCGCTGTACAGCCTCCGGAAGGTCGATCCAACGCAAATCACGTTCCTTGCCTTCCTCGACACGTTCGGCCACGCCTTGCACGTCGATACCCTCGCCCGACTGGAAAAAGCCTTGCGGGTGGCTGGGGCCGGTGGAGGAGCCCCAATAATCGCCATCCGAGGTTATGATTGTGAATCGGTCATAGGACGCGCCGCCGTTGTCGGTGATGCGGAAAATATAACCGCTCGCCAGTAGTTGTTCGACCGTATCGAAAAGATTGAGGTTATCGGTCATCTATGCCTCCATTGTTGACATCATCACCATATCGCAAATTGCGAGACATGCAAGAGGGTTTGTTGCACATGGTTAACGCCGATCGGACGAACGTTAACCCTAATTTTTTAGGTTAACGAATGGGACAAAGAAATGGCCGCTCAAAGCGGCCAAATCACCCATAATAAGAGAAGCCAAAAGGCAAGCACGATGAGGGGCATGTCAATCGACGTACACGATGCCGGTGCACTCATCTTCATCGGTCGTCTCCCAAAAGACGTTCGTCTCACCGAAAGCTCTTGCCGCCTCACTCAATCGATCGCCGATTTCCTCGTTAATGCTGCCATCGGACGTGTGGAATTCACGATCCCAAAAGCCGACGCCGTGACCGTTGGACGTGTACCATAGATCGTTCCCGGCGCGGACCATATCATAGGCGATTCCGTCCACAATGCATCCGGTCGCGATATAGAGATCGATACTGTTTTCTTCGGCCCATTTCGTTGTGGCCTCGATGATGTCGAGTAGATTTTTGTCGCCGATGTCCAGCCATGACGCTTCGTCGGGCAGCGCGGAACCGTTCTCCGGGTCGAATGTGTCGTCGGCAAGGCTTCCTTCACACTCGGTGAAGAACATGGCCTCGATAAAACCCTGAGTGATTTCGGGAAGTTGCTGGAATTCGCGGGTGTCTTTATCGTTGAGGATGAATTCAGGCATTGGTTTATCTCCGTGTTGACATCATCACCATATAGCTTTTTGCGAGACGTTCAAGCGATATTTTCAGCCAACTCGAATTCAGCGAGAATGTGGTTAACGCAAAAAAATCAATCATTTATGTCGAATTCGCCGAAATTTGACATTTTCAGCCTCTGGCAGATTCAGCCAGTGTTAAGGATAATGATTAGGGTTAATTTTCGGTGGGAGGGAGAGAGGCGCTTGCGCGCCTCAATCGTCGTCAGTCTGATAGGTGTCGATAGGTGTCCCAACAGCTTCAATCCATTCATCGGAATTTCCGAGGTCTGCAATGCGGCGCAGAAGCGCCGCTTGAAGCATTTCCTTTGTGACATCTTCGCCTTGCTCGTCGTCCGATATGAGCGTGAAGGCGATGGCAAACATATGGTTGTATCTCATTCGGTGTCCTCCTCGACTCGTTCTTCGTCATACTGGATGATGACCATGTCATCGAGCGCCTGAAAAATCTGGCAGTAGCGGCTTGCCTCGTCGGCCTGTGCCTCGAACTGCTCGGCCATGGCGCGAGCGGCGGGGCCGTGGATCGCCATCAGCGCGTCGGGTGCCGGGACGTAGTCGATCAGGCTGCGGAACGTCGCCGCGTGCTGGCGGAACTGTTCGGCCGCGACCATGAAGCAATTGGCAATGGCGTTGGCTTCGCGGCTGTCTTCGAGAACGTTAAGATACTTGCTCATGTGTGCCTCCTTGGCTGTTGACATGATCACCATATCGCATTTTGCGAGGATCGCAAGAGGGCTCGTGTGGATATGGTTAACAAAGGGTAAATGCCAGCGGAGGGGTCGTTAACCCTAATTTTTTAAGTTAACATCCATCAGGCAGGAAGTTGGCCGGGGATTTCTCCCCGGCCCCTGCTTAGTGTCAACAGCGGCAGGATTATCTGATGTAGTAGGTTTCTCCAGAGAAATCGATTGCGGTGTAATCGGCCTTGAGGTTTTCGGCTGTCGCCTCCCAATCAATCACAAGATAGCGCGGAATGTTATCCGGCATATCGCCGATGTCCTTAACCAATTGCTCGGCGTACTCGGTGAAATAATCCTCATGAATGAGTGTTTCACCATATGCCCAGTCTCCGGCATAATTTTCCGCCTGTCGTTCGAGATCACGGAGCTTTTCGCGCTCCCTGATAGCGTCCGATCGATCGCCGTTGCGGTCTTCATCTGGATCATATGTTGCGTCTGTGACGTCGTCGGGCAGATCGATGAGAAAATCGTTCAGATACTCAATCCGCGCGATGATGTCGCGAGAGTCGAGAACATCGTCGGTGTTGGAGAAATCGGCCTCTTCGAAATCTTCGGCGCGGCCTCCCTCTTCAGCCTCGGGTAGGCGTTTGCCTGCTAAATTGCTCATTGAGGTTACAAGCGTTTCAAGGTCGGCGACCTGCTCGGCGTTGTTGGTGTCGAGCGGCTTCAAATGCCAATCGTCCCAAATCGCGAGGATGTTTTCGACGTCGTCGGACAGTGTCACGGACTCATTGTAGGCCTCGCGGAGCCTGTCTTGAATCTGTCCGCCGCCACTGTCAAAGGTTCCGGTGAGTGAAATGTAATTACGTTCAGTGTCGAATACGATTTCGACGCGCTTGCCGTCGAGGACAAAATTTGTGGTGGCTTTCATTTCCGTTGCTCCGTTGTTGACATCCTCACCATAAGCATTTTGCGAGGTGGCGCAAGCGGAAAGATTTGTTAAGGTTAACGAGGAGGCCGCGATCGGCAAGGCGGCGTTAACCCTAATTTTTAAGGTTAACCGATCGGCGAAAAGAGGCGATTACTCGCCTCCCTTGTCCTCCTCCTTTTCATGCAACTTATACCAGAGACTATAGCCGAGATCGAATTGTCCGATGTAGTCAATCTGGAAAATGTAATCGAAGTCGGTTTCAGCCTTGAGGCCTTTCATGACTTCAAGCTTTTCGAGCACGCCTTGCGGCCTGTCATCTTGGCCGCGATGCCACCCGGACTCGGCGTCATAGTCGAAACGCTCATAGCCGTGTTCAGTGAGATCGATTTCCCACTTGTTGGCCGTAGTGATATTGTTGACGAAATATTCCAGATAGGCAGCCTGATTTTCTTCGGCCTCATCGCGCGCCCAAATAGAGCCGTCGTCAAACACCTGATAGGTGCCGACGTCGCCATAATAGCCATGCTGCGATTCATGGGCGCGGCCCTGTTCGTCGGAAATGATCTCATCATAAAAACGCAACTGCATTCCCTTGCGCTCCATCAGAGAACGGAGTCTGTCCTGATTCTTGGACTCCAAGCCGCGACCGTCCGGGTCTGGCCACAAGCGCCACAAGTCGCCCGAATAGACGTCTTGCCCGTTGACATAGTGCTTGCCCTCATACTGGAGCTTGTTGCAGTCTTCAAAGTGCCTGATGAGAGAGTTGAGAGTGAGCATTGCCGTTTCTCCTGTTGACGATTGGAGACTATCATTTTGCGAGGTGAATGCAAGCGACAATATTGGATATGGTTAACGCACGGACATGATTCGGTTAACCCTAATTTTTAAGGTTAACGTCGGCGGACAAAGAGAAATGCCCTAAAAGGGCAAATCCCAATTCTCCTTAACATTGCGGTTGGGCGGCGGCGGATCGTCGTCGCGATCATCTTCCGGGTGACGGACTGGCGGACCCTGATAAAAGGGATTGGCATACCAGACATCGCGATCGGAAGCGATCCAAGCCAGATCGGGACGATCCCGACCACGATCGCGAGCGCCTTCATAATCCCATTCGGCGTCGGTGGAATAATGAAATTCTCGATGCTCTTCAAGGCCTGTAAGATAATCGTCCATTGCGTCCTCCGTTGTTTGTGCCCTGATCATATCGCAAAAAGAAAGGCGGTCAAGTGACCGCCTCTCCATTTGTCGGGTGATGGTTAATGGCTTACAGTGCCATCTCGATCAGCTTGCCGGTCGCCGCTTCCAGCCGTGTGCGCGTGTCGGCGTTGGGGAGGTCGCGGGCGATCTCAGTAAGGCCACCGGCAAGCCCCCACATCGTGTTAGGAGCGCCGTACCAGTCCTCGCGCTGGACAGCAAGCTCATAGCCTTGCTTGACCAGTCCACGGCCGAGTCCATCGATCTTGAGACCCATGACCACGTCGAGGACCTCGTCCAAGTCCTTGCCGATCGTGTAGCGGCGCATTGCAGCAATCTGCAATTCGTCCTCTTTGGCGGAACTTTCGGCGAAGCGGATGAGTTCAGCTTCCAGATTGCCAAACGCATTGGCACCAGCCGCGCCGATATGTCTGATCTTGACACCTCGCAATTCACTAGCTCCCCAAACCATATGATTCCCACATATGAAATTATATTTGAAGCTGTAGATTGAGAAGCTGGCCGCCCCCACCTCAGAGTTGCGCACGAAAAAGCCGCGCGAAAGTCCGCCACCCGGCAGGCTTTCGAAGATGCGACGATCGTTGTCCACCATGAAAGCGAACATATCCCGATCGCCCATATAGAGCCCGCGAGAGCCGTCGAACGCGGCCGGAGCGGGTTGCCACGGGCCTTCCTGCTCAAGACGCAGCAGGCGTTCCGTGACCTGCGAATTCCAGATGCGCTCATACTTGGTGGACGTGAGCGCCCGCAGCGTGGCCATGCCGGACTCGGCGCGGTCAAACAGCAGATTGTTTTCGCGGTTGGATTCCGGACCGGACGCGCGGCGGAGTCCGTAGTTCATGCATTCCACGGCCAGATCGGCCGGAAGCGAGGTGATATAGTTGGACGGTGCACCTGCAACGGTTGCAAGCTGACCAAATGACCAATTGGTCATCTTGATCTCGTCCTTAGCGCCGATCAGGCGAAGATCGCCGCCGACATTGCCGACGCGCAGCTTTTCGGTGCGGATTTCGGCACGACGGGCGCGCGTCTTGTAGCCGAGAGCGGCGTTGTGCAGATCAGTGACGCTGGAATAGCGCTCATCAGCCGGGCGGCGCATGAGTTCGTTGGAAGCTTGTGTGAGGGTTGCCATGTCGGTTGCTCCTTTGGCGTTGTTGACAAGGCCGACCATAGCGATTTGCGAGAAGACGTCAATCCAGAAAATAAAATATGGTTAATCGCAATTTGCGAGGTGCCATGCGTTAACCTTAAAAATTAGGGTTAACGCGTGTGTTCAAAAGGAAGGAGGCTGAAGCCTCCAATTTTAATTAAATGCCTGCTCCGTGGTTGTTTTCTGCATCGGCGAGGGCTCGTTCGTTCGCCTCTTCCTCGGCAATTTCCTCGGCGCGGGCTTTGACATAGTGCTCTCCGGACGACTTCAGTTCGGAGATGCAATCCTCGGTGCCGACGTAACCAAAGCACGACTCCAGCGTCCTGCCGTCCTCGTCCTCGATTACATAGCCATAGCACTCGCCATTCATCCACATGCCATAGGTTTCCGCCACGTTCTTGCACCATTCCAAGCGCTTGGCGTTGCGTTCGCCTTTTCCGCGTCCCCATATGGCTTTTTCTATGGCGACAATGCCGACTTGTCCGGAGTCCCATGGGCAAGAGAATGGATTGCGTTCGCCTGCCCGCAATGCAACACCTGAATGTTCATACATGAACAGATTCGTCACAAACCAGTCCCGTGAGTTTTCCTTGACCCATTCGGCGACCTCGTCGGGTGTTGAGCCGACTTCTGGCGACGGATTGTTATAACGACGATGGAGCAGGACGATTTTCACCGCGTTGTCGCTATCGTATGGCGACTCGCAATCCTCGTCATATTCAAGCTTGCCGACAATGCCGTGCTCGAATTCGAAAGTTTCAATCGCGCTCATTTGCTTTCTCCGTTGTTGACAATGGAGAGACTATCATTTTGCGAGGTGATTGCAAGCGGAGACTGTTGTTAAGGTTAACGATCCCGTGCGGGATCATTTCGGCCGTTAACCCTAATTTTTAGGGTTAATGATCCCGAGCGGGAGTATCCCGGCTAAACGCCGGGATCGCTGGGAGCATAGCGGACGCGACTGCCGTCGAGATATAGGCCAGTCTCGTGGTTGTTGCCCATCTTGACCCATTTGTGGGCCTGCTCGCGGCTTGTGGCCTCGTAATAGAATGGCGGCTCCGCTCCGCCATCCCGAGCGACGTTCGCCATGTTGGCCTCGTCCATCTCCTTGCGGCTCCAGAACTCGACCAGCATCCGGCCGTAGGTGCGGCCGACCCTGAAAGCGTATATCATGCTGCTCTCCCGCGTGCTCGGTTGCGTTTGGCAACTTCCTCGAAGCATTCATCGGCTTCAGCCTTGTCGTGGCAGTAGTGTCCCCATGACCATTGCGTCTTGAGGCCATACCACCACGTCGCCACGACGTAGGGCATGGGATCGTCGGCGCGCTTGACCATAACCGTCACCCAGCCATTGGTATGATGCTCCTGCTTGATCACCGGGAAGTGATTAAGCGTGGTGAGCAAGGCGTGATCGTTGGAAATCATTTGATTTCTCCCTGTTGACATCCTCACCATATAGCTTTTTGCGAGCCGGTCAACCGACAAGTCCAGATATGGTTAACGCCGCCAGCCGATCGGCACGTTTTCATTAACCCTAATTTTTAGGGTTAATGGACCGGAGCCGGAAGAAATGGCCGCTAGAGCGGCCAAATCACCCATAAAATGAGAAGCCAGAAGGCTAGGACAATGATTGGCATGCTAGGCCTTCCATCCGTGTTCATTGAAGAACTCGAAATCCTCTTCTTCCTTGATCCAGACCGCGTTGATGGTTTGCGAAAGAGCCTGCTGGAATTGTTCCGCGATATAGTCCTTGATCCCATTGCGATCTCGTCCACCGACGACGATGTCCATACCGTCGTGTTCCGCGATGACAATGACTCGGTGTTCGGTCCAGCCATCATACATACCAGAAGTATGCATATGATGATAACTGGTATTGAATATGAGCCGAGCAGGCTTGGAGTCGGCAATGGCGCATGCCGTGCCAATATCAAAACCCGAGCCGGATGGCATGTAGGCTTTAACAAGGCGCTCGATCTCCTCGACGTTGCGCTGATAGCCAGAATGTGGGCCTTTCGACCCATTCTGGACGTGCCATTGAATCGTCCGCACGCGTGTAGCGATCATATGCGCGAGAGTTTGTGACGGCATCGATCAATCCTCCACACGGCAAGCTGCGAGAAAACGCGAGCGGTCGAAATTGGGATTGGTGGACGCGAGCCAATCGGCGAAATGCTCGGCGACGTCTTCCCGCACGTCAATGAAGCCGTGCTCCTGATTGTTGACTTTCTCCATCCTGCGGATGATATCCGCGATCACAGCGAAATGCCGATGCTGAAAGATGGCGCGATCGGTGGCCGTTGTGCGGTCCTTGCGGAGAGCGGCGTCTGGTTTGAGAGGCATTGGTAAGCTCCTTGCTTGTTGACATCCGGAGCCTAGCATTTTGCGAGATTGGTGCAAGCGGCAATGTGGGATATGGTTAACGCGGAGGCCGAGGCCTCGACGCGCTCGTTAACCCTAATTTTTAAGGTTAACGCCGAGCAGTGTTGCTGTACGCATGGCTTCATCGCCTATCCCCTATCATCGGGACTCGGCTCCACCATGCGCACTGGCCGGGTTTCCGTCTGCCTCCTCTCGCGCGCCAGAACGCGGGAGGCCGGATTTCATGCAGGCATCTGAATAACTCTCCTTCCTTCGATGAATACAGACTATCATTTTGCGAGATAGATGCAAGCTCCGAATCGGGATATGGTTAACAAACACCCGACAGGTGGGCGCGGCGGTTAACCCTAATAATCAAGGTTAATCAAGGGTTTACTGTGCCCGGCCTCAAATTCAGCCACGATGAAAAGCTTCGAATTCAGTGGCTGAAACTGAGATTGTTTAATGAAATCAATGGGTTAGGTATAGGAATTTATTCCGAGGTGGTGCTAAGTGCTTGTTAACCTTAACAATTAAGGTTAACGGCTGGCCGGGGTCCATTAACCATAAGAATCGTGGTTAATGTGGCTGAATTCGGGAGTTATCAGCCAATATTTTAACCATACTTGGTAGGGTTAACGGCCTTGATTCGTAATGCAAAATCGGCTCCGGTCCCGAGTTCTCTCCGGTCCTAACCCGGTTCCGGTTCGGTTCCAGTTCCGGTCCTAATCGGTTCCGGGCTCGGTTCCAAATTTTGGTCCGGTTCATTCCGGTCCCGGTTCTGGTTGGTGGGGCAATAAAAAGGCCGCCCGGTTGATAAGCCGGGCGGCTGGAGGTGGGTCGTTTCTCACAAGCACTGTGCGGAGTGCTAAGGGGAGGTTAGGGAGGTTGAGTTCAGATGTCAACCGGTTCCTGAGAGCTTCTTGGTGCCGCGTCTGGCCGACGCGCCTGCCCGGTGCCAGTTGAGATACTGCGAGGTCGCGTCCACGGCGTCGTCGTGCTTGCCGTTGGGGAAGCGCAGCAGTTCATCGATATAGGCGACGAGCCATGGGGCGCGCTCCGGCAGGACGACGTCACCGGCCTGCCAGTAGGTCATGGTACCTTCAAAACGGATCGTCTTGTCGTCGCGGCCGGGATTGTAGCCGAGGACGGGGCATGGTGCCTGTCCCGATCGCAATTGGACATACTGGTTGCCTGCGCCCTTGGTTTCGCAGAGGATGAGGTCGGCTCCCCATTTGCGAGCCATGTGCTCGATCTGGACGCAGAGTTTCGGGAACTCCATCTTCTCTTTAACGACATCGAGCAGATAATGTTTCTGGTCCGTGCCATAGAGCCACGCTTGGATCGAGGAATAGTCGGCGCGCACCGTTTCCTTTTCGGCCGAGTCCACCGAGATCACGATCCGGATCGCCTTGACCAATTCGTTTTCCGGGGAGGAATCTTCGGTGCCGGTCAAGGATTCCGAGGGTCCCCGGTCCGGAATTATGAAGCTCGGAATCTTGACGGGTGTCAATGAATCTTCAGGGTCCCCTTGGCCAACTTTGCGGAGGCTCGGTCTGGTTGTATAGTATTTGATCCAAGCACGCTTGAGGACCATACCATCAGAGAGTGTAGGATTGCCCTGATACAAGCTTTCCCAGCGAGACTCGTTCATGGGTGCTTTCATGTCCAGCAAAAAGCGAGGTGTGAAGAATTCAGGCCACAAAACTTCGCCTTTTTTTCGCCTCAATTGATCAACGTCCTCGCCTAGGGAAAATGCAGGCAAATTGATAACCTGCCAGTCGCGCTCCATTTCGCCATTGGCCATCATATCTTCGAGACGGCCGACAATATCATCGGAATGCCAGCGCGTGACAATGATGAGCTCGGAGGCTCCCGGAAGGCGTCGGGTTCTGAAGTCGTTGGTGAACCATTCCCACACCGCGTTTCGGGTGACTTCCGATTGTGCTGATTTTTCAGTGGGATAGGGGTCATCGATGTTGTTGAAATTCGAACGGTACCCTGAGATACCCTGTCCGACGCCCTTGACGACATAGGACGATCGGTTGAAAAGCACGATTTCGTCCATCGCTTCGGTTGAGACACCGGCCTCCGGAAACACCTTGAGATGGCCTTCGGACTTCAGGATGTTGTCGCGGAGCTTCTTACCAAATTCCTTTTCGGCGAACTTTTGGGTGTGACCGGCCTGCAACCATTTCTTGTTTTCATTACGACTGATCCACCATGCCGGGAACAGTCGAGAGCAATAGGTCGAGTTGTGAACCACGATCCCATCGGCGAGAAACGAGTGGTCCTCCTCAACTGTCAAGCAACGCGTCGGTGTAGGGTCCGATGTGTCTATACGTACGATCATGTCCTCGCCGTATCGCGAATCGAAGAAGCGGCGGACAGGGATCGGATGATCCCAAAACCTACGGTTGATCCCGATGATGCGCAGCGAACGGCGCAGGAAATAAATATCCTCGTCCTGACTGATCGAGAGCGTCCAGAACCGGGTCGGCTGATAGTTGTAGCAACTCTCCATCGCGCGTCGTAGTTCGGAACGGACGCCGAGGCGCATGAGAAGACGACGCAGGTCTTTCATCAATCCGCCATTGCGGACCTTGATGGTGAAGATGCGCTGCGCGCCGGTATGTTTGGAACGGTTGGGGACGAGTTTGGCATCCATGGAGAAAATCGCGCCGATG
>Ga0196971_1000307_pt1 | contig 42892 bp, 58 predicted proteins | sample S1v_1013CmetaG_FD_148660 | JGI IMG/M metagenome (GOLD analysis project Ga0196971, IMG submission 148660) | Soil microbial communities from Anza Borrego desert, Southern California, United States - S1+v_10-13C | ecosystem: Environmental > Terrestrial > Soil > Desert | place: USA: California... | reverse complement strand
GATCCATTTCACCCCGACGTACGCCAGTTGGCTCAATCAGGTCGAGCGCTTCTTCGCCCTCATCACCGACAAGGCGATCCGGCGTGGCTCGTTTGTCAGTGTTCGGGATCTGGTCAACAAGATCGACCACTTCATCTCCCATTACAACCAGTCCTGCCGACCCTTCGTCTGGACCGCCACGGCGGATTCCATCCTGGCCAAACTTCAACGATTATGTCAGCGAATTAATGGGACAGGACACTAGGATTGTAGGATGGGCTAAGGTACGAAGCCCATCGCTCGCGAATGATGCGCCTCCAATCGCAAACGGGCCTTCAGTCGGCCCCTTCCAATCGCAAACGGCATCTCCGGGAGCGCCGGAGCCGCCCTTCCAATCGCAAACGGTTGCTTTAATCGCACCCCTTCCTTCGTCAGCGCATCCTATACGGGCTTAACCGTCTTTCCCTGAGCACCGGCCATGCGCGGCCGGCTTGTTTTCTATAGCCCCAATTCTTATTCTTACGCAAAATACATGTCTAATTAACGTACTTTCTACGCACACGAGGTCTTTATGGCTACAGAGAAGGACTCCGTTCGATTGAGCTTGGTGGTATCGCCGGAACTGAACGCGCGATTGGAACAGCTGGCGGCTATCGGTCACACGACGAAAAGCGAGATTCTGCGGAAAGCGATCGCTTTGTTCGACGTCGTGGCCGAGGCTAAGGCCGAGAAAAAACGTATCGGCATTCTCGATCAGAATAAGCATCTCGAGACCGAGATCGTAGGCATTTAATGGTCGACCCGCAGATCAATCTGGGACAGATCGTCGGCAAAGATCACAAGTACGAGTTATCGGTCAGTAACGAGTCGCCGGAGGATGCGGCGGCCCGCCGGGCAGCGGAAGCCGCCGACGCCGAGTTGAAAAGGAGGATGACATTCGGTGTCTTTCTCTTCGCGCTGGCGGTTACGGCGGTGGTTTTCAGCGGGTGCGTCTATGTATTCGCGAATGGCACCCCGGATGACAAGAAGTGGGCCTCCGCCATCGTCAGCGCCATCGCTTCCGGCCTGGTGGGTTTCCTGGTCGGACAAGGGAAGAAATAGTGCTGTATACCGCACGAATACCTTGAAGCTGCGAGGCCGGTCGCGATTTAGAGCCATAAGATGCGCTTCGTGCCTCAACGCATCTTATGGCTCTAAACCGCTGTAATCCGGTTATACGGAAGTGGAGGATAGGTTTTCCTTTTCCCCACGTGACAGCGGTCTGTCCCCCGGATGGCGGGAGCCCGCCATGAGAGCCGCATGACGCAGGGCATCCAGGCGTTTGGCATAGTGATGAGTCGGATGAATCAAGCTCAACACATCCAGCCCCTTCAATACCTTGACCAGTTGCGGCTGTATGCCCACGAAGAAGAGATATTGTCCGTGTTCCCGGGTCATGCGGATCATGTCTTCCACCGCCTTGGCTGCCGAAGTATCGATGAAGGGCACATCGGACAGGTCCAGGACCACGCTCTTGAAGGTGCTGAATTCCCGTACCCGCTCCAGGCGGCGGACCATGTTGTTGGCCGAGCCGAAACTCATGGGCCCATCAATGTGGATAAGTATGATCCGGCCGTTGTTGCGGGCTAGGATGGCTGCCTCCTCGGGGCTCAGGGGCGGTTCCTGGGCCTGATGAGTGATGATGCGAAGCCTCGATTCCTCGAATTCCCCCATGCGCTTGACGAACAGGAGGTTCGCCAGTACCACGCCCACCGCCTGGATAAGGTCCACGAACACAGTCAGGCCGAGCACCACCAGCATGATCAGCACGTCGGCCCGGGGCGCATGGACGACATGCCGCACGAACCACCAGTCGATGATGTCGATGCCCACTTTGAGCAGGATACCGGCGAGCACGGCAAGCGGAATCTTTTCCGCTAAAGGACCCAGCCCCAATAGGATTGCCAGGAGAAACAGGGGGTGGAGCATGCCCGAGATAGGCGTGCGCCCACCGGTGCGGGCATTGACCACCGAGCGCATGGTGGCCCCGGCCCCGGGCAATCCGCCGAAAAACCCGGCGACTATGTTGCCGATGCCCTGGCCGATGCACTCCCGGTTCGAATCGTGATGGGCCCGGGTGAGATTGTCGCAAATCAGCGAGGTCAACAGGCTGTCGATGGTTCCCAAAAGGGCCAGGATCGCCGCCGATTCCAGCATCACCAGCCAGAGATCGGCCTGAAAAGTGGGGATGATGAGGGTGGGAAAGCCTTCCGGCACCTCGCCGATGACCGGGGCGACCGGCAGCCAGAAATGGGCGGTGAGCGTGCCGATGAGCAGGGACAGGACCGGCGGTGGAACCCACCGGCCAATGCGGGCGGGGGTCAGGGACACGATCCCCAGCGAGAGGAGGGTGAGTCCGACCGCCTGAGGGTTGAGGCTGTCCCAGAACTCAGGGATCGCCTGTAGCGTAGCCAGCACCCCGTCCGGTTTGGGGGAGTACCCCAGCACGGCGGGGATTTGCAGGATGAGAATGATGCAGCCGATTCCACTCATAAAGCCGGAAATCACCGGAAACGGGACCAGCCGAATGTAGCGCCCCCATTTGAGGAGGCCGATTAGAATCTGGATGACGCCGCCCATGATCACGACAGTGAAGGCCAGGGCGGGCTGATGGACATAGAGCAGGAGGACTTCGGCCATGACCACGGTCATCGGACCCGTGGGGCCGGAGACCTGAGCGGGCGTCCCGCCGAACAGGGCGGCGAAAAAACCCACGAAGATGGCTCCGTAGAGTCCGGCGATGGCCCCTGCCCCGGAGGTTACGCCGAAGGCGAGCGCCCCAAAGGCAGGGCCACGACCGTGGCAACGAGGCCGCCGTAGATGTCGCCGCGAAGGTTATTGAAGTGAAGACCGTAGATCAGCGGTTTCATGGTTCGATCTCCCTTGCCACATTCCGGGCGGCGATGACCTTAGAGACAGCTGCTTACCGGCAGCCTATCTGTGAGCAAGTGTACATCTCCGGTATAGGCGAACGAAATGGCGCACCGGCGCACCCAAGAACGGAATCCACGAACCGCATGCCCGGCGGGCGGATGCTGATGCAGAAGAGCGGTATGAGCTTCAAAGTATTAGATGATTCGTGTAACGGCAAGCTGCATGGCGGACGGGACGGGTACGGACGGGTGCTCCGGCAGAGCGAGAAACTGGCCACGCTCAGGGACATAGGCGAATACTTCGCCCTTATCGATCTTGTAAACCCAGCCATAGAGCTTGATAGCCCCTCGGACGAGTCCTGCGGCAACCACGGGGTGCGTACGCAGGTTTTCCAATTGCACCAAGACATTCTCTTGCACGGCGGCCGTCAAGAGAGAATTGCCTTCCAGATGAGCGTAATTTTCCCGGGTGATCCGGCGGGTCGCCTCGGCATGGCCGAGCCAAGCGCGAGCGGCCCGGAGGTCGGCCACGCTTTCCGGGCCGCTCAGCAGCGCCTGCATGGCCCCGCAATAGGTATGGCCGCAAACGATGATTTCCTTCACTCCCAGATTGAAGCCGCGCGCGATAAATGAATCACATTTTGCGCGATAAATCGGCGTTTATCGATTTTCACACTGTGAAACATAATCGCGCACAGTAAAAATACATTCTCGGCCAGATCGAAATAGGCTTATCGTTTACGCCGCTTTTTTATCTGATCGACCCCCTGCCGAATAACCGGATCGTAGTTCGTGATCAGCAGCTCGCCCACCGCCTTGCTTTTGCCGTTGGCCACGCTGTAGCGCGTCGGGACTGCCACCATCCGAAAGCCATCAAAGATCTCCCGAATCTCGGGCGTATCGTTGATCGAGAGGCAGAACCTGCCTTGTAACCCTGAGAGCTGCTCGCGCAACCGCGCGAAATCCTCGCGGGCGAAGATTCCCTTGCCGTAGTAATCCTCGCAGCCGTAGTACGGCGGATCGACATAGAAAAACGTGTGCGGCTTGTCGAAGCGCTCGATCAGCTGCTGGTACGGGAGATTTTCCACGTACACCCGCGAGAGCCTGAGATGCGCGGCCGACAATTCCTCCTCGATCCGCAGCAGGTTGAAGTTGCTGGGCCTCGACGTACCGACCGAAAACGTCGGGTTCTTGATCCGAGAGCCGTATCCGGTTTTCACCAGGTAATAGAACCTGACCGCACGCTGGATGTCGGTCAATGTATCCGGATTCGCCGCATTGAACCGCGCGAACTCCTCCCGCGCCACGAGCATCCATTTCAGATACCGGATGAATTCCTCGAGGTGGTTTTTCACCACGCGGTACAACGTCACGAGCTCGACGTTGATATCGTTGATGATCTCGACTTCCGACTCCGGCTTCTTAAAAAGCAGCCAGGCCGCGCCGGCGAATACCTCGCAGTAGCAATGGTGTTCCGGGATCAGCGGGATAATCCTGTCGGCCAGGAGTGACTTGCCGCCGATCCAGGATAAGAAACTCCGTCCGGTTGAATAACTCTCGTTTTGCATGGTCTGTAAGCCTTTTCCACGGTTTGAAAATTTGTACTAGGCTTACCCCTGCCGCGTACGTGGCGGGGAAGCCTCGGCTTGGCTCACAGGACTGCTCTGTGGGTTGGGCGGCCTCGGCGTGTTACCGCACGCCGAAGCCGCTTCCTCTCATTTCTAATAAACGTTGGCTTTATGCCGCCCTCGTATGGGGCTAAATCGCGGATGCTCTAAATCGCAATCCCCGCGCTCCACGCGATCGACGGCGACACCTGCGTGCAGCGGACCAGCTTGGCTTCGTCCTCGACCACGCACAGCCAGTGCTTCTTCGGCACGTAGAAGGCCCAGCCGCCGTTGTAGTACAGGGCGATCTGCCCGTCCTTCCCGGCCCAGGCGCCCGTCGCCGCCGCGCCGACGAGGTAGCGGTCGCCGGCCGTCGGGCTGCCGGGCGGTGCAGTCAAATCCCGATCCAGGACGCTCAGTTGGACAATCGTATCCAGCCGGACCTGGTTGGCGTCCATGCCGGTGTGCCAGCCGCTCTCGCCGAGATTCCAGCCGTGTTTGAGCCCGAGATTCGGGCCCGTCTGTTCTGCCATATAGCCTCCTTAGGTGATGGAACGCCGCTACACCGGAATGAGCGCCGACAGCGTGTTGTGGCCGGGGTAGGTCAGCCCGCTGGGCGCGGCTTTCAGCGACCAGTTGGCATTGTCGTCGGAATACTCGAGCGTGAAGCCGGTCGGGTAGCGCGAGCCGTTGTCGAAGCCGCCGAGCTTGACCCCGTCGATAACGATGCCGGAGCCACCGAAGTCCCAGGTGATGATCGGCAAACTGACATCGGTCCAATAGCAGCGTGTGCTGGTGTTGTCGTCCAGCACATCCGCGAGTGCTCCGCCATTGGGAACCGGGTTGCTCGATACCGTCGCCGCCGCGTTCTGGTTGGCGCCCCCCGACCAAAGCTGGATTTCCGAGACCTCGAGATAGCCCGAGAGATCGGTCCACGCGCGCAGGCGCCAATAACGGTGCGAGTTCAAGTCCGGCCCGGCCACGAAGGAATCCCCATACTGGTAAGCAGTGGTCCAGCCCGCGAAGCTCAGCGCGCCGGACCCGCCCCACCACTCACCGAAGTTCATGCCGTAACCGACCCGGGCCACGGTATGGTCCTGGATCTGCCACGAGGACAGCCCCGCCCGCACCCCTTCGACCGTGGCGCGGAGATTGCCCTGGTAGCTCCCGGCATCGGTCGATTCGGTCGACCAGGCGTAGCTCGTGCCGGTCAGGCCGGCGGCGGTTTTCGCCAGAGCGCCGTCCTCTTTGTACAGCTTGACGGTATAGGTCACCGAGGCCTCGGGACCGATGTTGCCGGCGTCCTGTTTGATGAACCCGGCGGTCTGCTGCCGGCGGTCGCGGTGCGCCCAGGACACGGTCAGCGGGCCGGCGATCGCCATGGGCCAGCGAGCGGCGTTCAGCTGGAAATTTCCGGGGGGATACGGCCGCGCCGGGCGCTGGTCCAGGGTCAGGCTGTTGCTCGGGGCGGCGCCTTCCGCCAGGGCGCCGAGCCCGGTCACGGGCAGCAGCTTGGCGTCCACCACTTCGCCGTCGGCGTACTCGGTCGGATCGTAGCTGTGGCTGTGATAGGCGAAGAAGAGCCGGGCTCCGGCGCCATGTGCCACCGGCACGGTGTCCAGGACGCCCCGGTCGACGGTAATGCTGCCGGTCGAGGGATCCGCATCCGGCGCGATCGCGGTGACCGCGACGAGCTCGGTGCCGATCAGGGCGTATTCGCCCGCCGCGACGTCCTCCATGTCCACGCCATCCGTGTAGGCCACCGTGCTGCTGACGGCGGGCGGCAGATCGGCCGCGATCAGGCAGCTCGGGCAGAAATCGCCGGTGCCGGCCTCGGCGTATGCGGCGGCGCCGGTGCGGGTCAGGAGCGCGTAATTGAAGGCGTCATCGGACGGCCGAACGCCAGCGGCGATGAGATATCCGGCATCGACGGCCAAGGCTTCGGCATCGTTCTGCCCCATCAGCCGCACCAGGTCGTAGAACGGCGCTTCGTACAGCACCCGGTAGGGCGACGCCGTGGGGCTGTTGTTGGGCGAGACCCAGCCGACCGGCTGCTGCGCGGCGTAGACGTTGGTCGGAAGGCCAAAGACGTCCTCCACCGCCTCGATGGTGATCTTGCCGTCCTGGAGCGTCCCGGACTGGAACGACCCGACCCGGTAGACGACCTCACTCAACCCGAGCTTGGCCCAGGAAAACCGGAACCCGTCGCCCGGGTGGAGGTTCCAGGCCGTCCGGTTGACCGTCAGCTTGATCCTGGACAGCGGGGTGGAGCGGGCCTTCAGCTCCCGCATGGCCACCCGCTGGGCGATGGCGTCGGACCGGATGCCGGGATAGGACACGGTCTCCGACACCACCGCCCCCTGCACCTGGATGTTGCCGAGGTCCTGGACGGTGATAGCGGTTTCCTGCTCGTTGGCCTTGGTGTACTTCAGGACGATCTCGTTGACCGTTTCGCCCCAGGCGGCACGCTGATAGCTGTCCAAGGCGATGACGTTCGATTCGTCGTAGAGCGGCAGGCCCGCCGGGGTGTAATCGTCCCGGATCAGCTTGAGGGTAAAAAGGCCCGTCCGGTTGTCGAGCCGGAACACCCCGCCGATATGGTCCATGATCGTTTGAATGAACTCGTGGATCGGGCCCTGCTGGTTGAACAGGAGCGAGAGGCCGAACTCTTCCGCGTGGAGCGTATCGGCCGCCGCCCTGAACGCCGCATCGTCGAGCGCCGAGGCGGGATAGCCCATGCCCCAGTCGCGGTTGGTAAGGCACTCGTAGACGATGTGCGCCGCGTTGGCGTGGCCCGAGATATCCCGCTTTACGTCGTACCAGCCGGCCGCCGGCAGCCGCTTGACCGTGAACGCCCAGGGCTTCAGGTAGGGGTTGGTGCCGATGTAGACCTGCTTGAGGACGAAGCTCAGGATGCCGCGGAAGGCCGGCACGTTGCCGCCGAGCCGCGCGGCGAGATAGGCGTCCTGCGCCTGTCCGGAATCGCCGAACTTGAAGCCCACGGTCCCCGAGACGCCGCCCTCGCGCTTCTCGCCGCCGAACAGGCCCTCGGCGCTCACCGCGATGTCCTGGGTGGCGGTGACGTTGCCGGTCCAGGCGACCCGGTCGCCGACCGTGATCTGGGTGACCGCGTCCACCGGCCCGTGGCAGACGGCCAGGTGCATGCCGATGTAATACTTGTAGCCGACGGTCTGCTTCTTGGCGCCGAAGCCCACCGATCAGTCCTCCGCCTCGTGCGCCGCCTCGACGCAGCGTTCCGCCATGGCATCGTTGGTTTCGAGCAGCTCCTCCTCCGGCAGCCCCTCGGCCCGGAACCGTTCCCAATCGAGCCCATGGCGCTTCGCGAAGGCGCGCATGCCGCGGGCGCAGTAGCCGACCACGCGCGCGTGTTCGAGCGTGATCTTCATTTCTTCCCGCCCTTGCTCTTGATCGCCTTGGTTCTTAGGTGCCCGTACCAGATGACGTTCGGTCCCTTGACCGTGACGGTGCCGAATACTACCGGGACGGGCCTCCCCTCCTCGGCCGTCGGCACGTCGAAGTCCTGGAGCGTCGCGGCTTTCGGCTTGGGGGGCTTCGGCGCCAGGGCCAGGCTGAGCGCCGTGGTCGCCGCCAGGATGACGATGTAGATCAAATCGTCCCAGCCCATCACCAGGAGGATCATCGGCGTCTGCTCGAGGATCTGATCGGCGAAGCTTTCCATATCAGTACAGCGTGCTCAGGTTGAAGGGGTTCTTCTCGGGGATGTAGGGCATCCCGCCGTAATTGAGGTGGTTGGAAAACTTGGCCGCGCAGGTCGAAAGCGTATGGTCGCAGCCGGGATAAAGATCGACCGCGTCGCCGAGCCAAAGGCCGAGGATCGGCGCCGCCAGGGTCAGGACCGCGCCGGCGTGGTTCGTGATCAGCCGGTTTTCGGTCGCGCCCGCGCTGGCGTAGGCCGCGAAGCCCCCGGCGAAATGGCCGTCGGCGAGCGCGTCGGCCGCCAAGACGGTAATCGTGCTGCCGGAGACGCCCGACACCGCGCCGCTGATCTTGAAAGCGGCCTGGTTGACGCCGCAGGCAGAACCGTAGAGGACGTGCGGGCACTGGCGCTGGTAGTGCCGGCGGAGGGCGTTCCGGCGGATGGAGGTGTAGGCGGGCTCCGAGTGCAGCACGGCCTCCGCCCCGGCCCACTCGCAATTGAGGACCCGCCCCAGCCAAATCACGATCGCCTCGGCATCGTCCCGGTGCTTCCGCCGGATCGTCACGGTGACCACGTCACCCGGCGGGTAGAGCCGGAACAGCTCCGCCACCGGGTTGTCCCGCGAGAGGGTGATCTTGAGGTTGATCCGGTTCAGTTCGGACAATTCCTCCACGTCCGAGCGGGTCAGCGGCGTCTTGCCATAGGTCTGGCTGTTGTAGGCCTGGTCCTCGTCGGCCGAGGTGTAGCGCCAGTAATCGGCGCCCCGGCGGAACTCGTACAGCTCGGCCGGGTTGCCGGCGCAGACGGAGGCTTCGCGGGCGTCATACGTCATAATGGAGGCTCCTCACGGCATGGGCGCATTCCGCCACCCCGGCGGTGTGCCAGGCGATCTCGATTTGATCCTGGTCGAGCCTACAAAGCCCCATGAGCGACACGATCCGGATCTCCTCGGGATCGAGATTCACGCCCAGGGGGCTGTCGATCTGGAGGTGCTCCACGGTATCCGAGAACTCGGACGCATCGAGGATCCGCCGGTAGAAGACCGTGCCGTCCCTCGCCTGGAGGCGGAGGTCCTTGCGGCTGTTCTGCTGCTTGGCAAAGAGGCTGTAACCCGAATGGGTGACGGTCAGCTGGGTCGAGGCGGCGCCGATCGTTTGGATCACCGTGAAGTCGTGCGCTTGGCTCGGGTACCAGAAGGGGGTCAGCCGGCCGGCCCGGGCGTAGAGCCAGCGCCGCAGCCGGTCGATCTCGGAACGGCCTTCCAGCGTCCAGCGGAACTGCTGGATGGCATTCGGGATCTCGCCTTCGTATTCGACGAAGGTCGGGCCGGTCTGGTAATCGAATGCGGCGATCTTGTGGAGATAAGCGATTTCCAGGGGCGCGACCCAGTTCGGCCGGTCCTCGAGCACCGGGAGGCCCCGGTAAGTGGCCGCCGAATCCCCGGCCGTCAGCCAGCCGCCCGCGTCCTCCAGCCGGAAGTTGACCACCAAGGTCGCGATATCGGCCGTGATCCGGCTGAGGCTCTGCCGGTCGCCGATCCGGGCGAGCCGCGCCGGGTACACCCGGGTGTTGGCCGGCCAGTCCTGTTGCAGCGGCAGCTTCAGGGTGATCAGGCCGCCGGCGACGCTCTCGATCTCCTGCGCCTCGGCGATCGCGGTATCCTCGCCCAGGAGGACCGCGAGCCCTCCGGCCTCGAACTCCGCCCCTTCGGTATCGGCCGCCAGGGTGACGGCGCCCGCGAGCACGTTCGAGAGCAGCGGCCGCCGGTCCATCCAGACCGGCACCGCGAACACCCGGTGCTGCCAGCCCCAGAGGGTATTCTCCAGCCGCTGGCGGTCGGGCCCTTGCGCCAGCGCTTCGAACTCGAGTTCCCGGCGGGGCTTGCCGCGGAGCTTCACCCGCTGCTCCGAATTGTCGTAAGCCGTCAGGACATCGGTGAGCCAAGCCCAGCGCTCGATCACTTCGCGCCGCCAGTTGGGCCTGAATTTCCAGATGGTCACCCGGCTGCCGGTCACCCGCAGCACCGGCGTTTCGCCCGGGAACGAGAACGCATAGCTGGCGTCGACTGTCGGCGCCCCGGTGTTGGCGATCTGGAGCTCGTAAAGCCGAGATTCCAGCGGGGCGAAGGTCGTCGGCGGATCGGCGGGACCGGTGAGCGTCAGGCCGGCGGTGCCGGTCCCGTTGATGGCGGAGAGCAGTTTTCCCGAGAAATGGGCGTTCCACACCTCCACCTCGCGGGTCTGGGTGGACAGCAGGTTGCCGAGGGCGATGGCCGCCGGCACGAGGTGGACGCGGTGGTACCAATCGTCCGAGAACGAGACTGCCAGGCCGGCACCCCCCAGGGCGAACGGCGTGGCCGCGATCGGCAAGTTATCGGTCAACGTCCCGAATAAAAGCGCGGGCGCGGCGGCGCTTTCGTGCGGCGGCCAGTAATCGACCGTGAAGGTGTCCAGCGCGTCGGCTAGATGATCCTGATCGACGGTCGAGCCCGCCGAAACCGCCACCCCGCCGGAAAAATCCGCCATTCCTCAGGGCCCGTCGTATTCAATCGCCCAGCCGTAGACGCCGGTCGATTCCCAGGAATGGGTCCCGGTGCCGTTGCCGCCCGCCTCGGGGTGCGTCGCATCCTTCAAAAACCACGGGAAGACCTTCCACCGGTCCGACCCGATCGTGATGAGGTCGCCGGGGTTGTAGTTGGCCAGCCGGAGTGCCCGGCAGTGGGCGACGGCCCCGAGGTAGCTGTAGGTGGCGGGGATCGAGGGGCGCGGGAGCCAGAGGTGGAACGGCAGCAAGACCGCCTGCTGGTTCCAGGCGTTAACGCCGCGCTGCATCAAGGGCGCCGCGTGGAGCGGGAACGACGGCCTACGGCTGCCCTCGACGCCGTCGCCGGGCCACACGGCCCCGTCGATCTCGGCGTGGAGGAAGCTCGCACATGCTGCGGCATAGGTCCCACCGCTGGCACTGCGGTTGGTGTTGTTCCAAAAAAGCGCGTTGAACCCGCCCGAGAGGTCGCCGACCGAGGTTGCGGAGCCGCTCGCCAGGGGCGTGAACCCGATGCTGCCGGTCACCCCGTTGTCGCCCCAGGTCCCTGCAATGAAGTTCCCGCCGGTGTAGGCGCTGGCGTGGAGCTTGTCGATGTCGCCGAAGCCGAGGAACTGGTGGTAGTTGACGTTGTAGTTGACGATACAGAACGCGGTGTCCGGGCTCGCGTGGACAAAGAAGTGGTAGGTCAGCGGCCAGTTAACGTCGGAGACGATGAGCTTCGCCCCTTGCGTACAAACGCCGACGGTGAAGGCGGCATTGTTCGCGCCTTCGAGCCTGAGCACCTGGTTGCCGGACGCTGAAACATCGGTCAAGCGGATGTTGGAACCGCCCTTGCTCAGCACCCCGCCCGAGAGCGCCCAGCCGTTGGTGGTCAAGAAGGTTTCAAAGGCGGACTTCAGGGCCGCCGCGGTGTTCGCCGTGCCTGTTTGATAGGCCATGGTTATGCCAGCTTGATTGCGAAGAAATCCATGAACCCGGTGCGCCAGACGTCGCGCACCACGAGGTAGGTGTCGGCGCCGATCGTCACGGTGTTCTCGACCGCGTTGTCGAAGCCGGTGAGCCAATAGACGCCGTCGAGCTCGCCGTATTGGTTCGGCCCCGCGTCGTTCAGGACGATCGGGTGCAGCCCGTAGTAGCCGGGCGAGAGCGTGTAATCGGCGTTGGTGTTGCGCGGCCCGCCCTGGCCCGTCGCGAGCGGAAACTGGTTCTGGGTGTTGTTCCAGGGCCAGACCTCCGGCTCTTTCCAGACGCCGTCGACGAAGCGCATCTTCAAATTGGCCCTCGCCCCCTTGAACGGCGTCGAATAGCCCGTATTGTCATAGCGCGTCGCGGAGCCGGAGGTCAGCATCCCGGAGCAGACCACCGGATAAGGGTATTGGCCCGGGGTGGCGTAGGGGAGGCATTTCCCGAGATAAAACGCCTGGTACTGGGTCTGCACGTTGGCGACGACGATCGCCCGCTGGCCGTTGCCGACGAACCAATAGGGAATGCTGTTCTGGTACAGCGGCACCGCGAGATCGCCGGTCGGGGTGCCCGCCGTGTTCGGGGTGCCCGGCTGGTGGTAGAAATCGTTCCCCGAGACGAACCCGGTGAAGGCCGCCACCCGCCAGTTGAAGTAATCCAAGGGCACCGACTGGTAGGTCTTGATCCCGATGAAGATTTCCTCGATCCCGGAGAGCCCGGGCCCCTGAAGGATGGATTCCCGCTCGGCGCTCGCGCCGTCCCAGCGGAGCTCGGTCCATTCCTGCCCGGCCGCGACCAGCGCCGCGTTGGTTTTGAGGAACGCCCGGAGCTTGTCGAGCAAATCGTAGTGGCCCGCGGCCGTGCCGGTTTCGTATGCCATTTACTTGATCATCTGCCGGATCGCCCCGGAATTGCGCTGGATGTGGTTGACGATCACCTTCTCGCCCGCCGGGCTCGACAGGTAGTCGTGGACGAGGTTCGGGTCGATCGTGTTGATGATGCGGACTGATCCGGTCTGCGCCGGGCCCGCGGCGGCCGCGGCCATGTGGTCCACCAGCCCGCCGTTGGCGTAGCCGCCGAAGCTCGGGACGCTCGGGCCCTTGGTCATCTGGTGCAGCGCTTCGAGGAAGCCGACGCCGAGCCGGTTGACCGAGGGCGCCGAAAAGACGTATTCGTTGGCGTGCACCACGCCGGCCGGTTGCAGCCGCCCGCCGGGGCCGGTCCAGCCGCCTTCGTCGAAACCGAACGCCATCAGGAGGTTGGAGAAAAACCCCGCGATCCCGCCGCCGCCCTTGGCCAGATCGCCGAGACCGCCGAGCAGGCCGCCGGCGGCCGACGCCGCGCCGCCCGACTGGTTCCCGAAAAGCGCCCCGAGGATATCCTGCGACAGCGCCTCGGCCGCCATGCGGCGCAGCGTGTCCGAGAAGCTTTTCGCCATGCCGGACAGATCGTCCTGGAAGGGATCGAACAGAAGGTCGGCAAAGGCGTCCTGCATGTTCTCGGCCGAGCGCTGGGCAAACTGGGTCATTTGGTCGGTTTGGGTCTTAAAGCCCTCGATCGCCTCGGTATTGATCACCTGCTGCACGATCTGGACACCCTCGGTATTACCAGCGGCTTTAAGCTGCTCCAGGAAGTCCCGATATTGATTTTGAAGCACCGCTAGCCGCGCCTGGAAAAGCTCCTGCTGCTCCGGCGGGACCACGATATCGGCCAGGTTGATCTTGTCCTTTTGAAGCTCCAGCAGCTTCAGCCTGAACTGGTCAAGCTGATCGGCCAAATTGCGATCGCGGCCCGCGATCTCCGCCTGCGCCTCGGCGACGATCTCGCCCTTTTGCGCCTCAATGAGGCCGATTTCGCTCATCAGTCGTTCGATATCGCCTTGCAGCCGAGCCTGCTCGATGGACGCTTTGCCCTGGTCGGCGGGCAGGTTGGCCCGGGCCTGCTGGGCAATCTCGATCTCGCGCTGTTTGGCCTCGATCTGCGCGTCGAGGTCAGCCTGCCGGAGCTCGGCGACCTGGGTGTAATAGGTGCGGTAATCGATCAGGTTTTGATCCAACTGACGTTCGAGCGCAGCTTCACCGGCCTCGAACCCGGCTCGTTGCTCCTCCAGCTCGATCCGGGCCGCGTCCCGCTGCAGTTCCAGACGTGCCTGGATTTCCTGGCGGGCATCGTCCAGGAGCGAGGCTTTCGGCTTTTTCTCTTTCGCGGGTTTGACCGGGAGCGTACGGATGTTGGAGAGGTCGAGCGGCCCGGGTTCACCGGATGCCGTGTCGGTTTTCTGGGTTTGGGCCTTGATGCGCGCCATCAGCTCGGCCGCTTTCTGCTCGGCCTCCTTCAACTGCTTTTGCAATCCGCTGCTGGCGCCGGATAACTGAGCGCCCGGCGTCGCCGATGCTCGTTTGAGTTCGCCGATCCGCTTGATCGTCGCGGCATATTCGGTCGAGAGTTCCTTGATCCCTTTGGCCTCTTCCTTCGCCATCCGCGGTGACAGCAGCAATCCGGCCGTCCCGCCAATCAGCGCGCCGGTCGGCCCGAACCGGCTGCCCAGTTTGGCACCGGATATCGCTGCGAGGATCGCCACGACTTCTTCCCCGTGGCCCTTGAATGTCTGCAACGCCTTCGCCGCCACGCCCATCGAATCCACGATCGCTTGCGCAAAGCCGGTGATCGCCTTCAGGGTTTGAGGATCGGTGAGGATGGCCCGGAACTCGTCGATCGAGCGGGTTAGCGGCGAGGTGTCGATGTCTTTGAACGCCGCGCTCGTGTCGTTCTTCAGCTGGGTGAGCGCCGATTCCACGGTGCGCGGCAGCAGCTTGAACTGCCGGTCCCATTCGCCGGACATTTCGAGCACTGCCTTGACGATCACGTCCGATGTGATCTTGCCTTCCTCGGCAAACTTGAAGAGATCTTCCTTGGAGGCTTTGAGATGCTTCTGGAGGGCCTCGACCACCAACGGCGCGCCTTCCATCACCGAGACGAACTCGTCGCCGTTCAGCCGCCCCTTTTGCAGGGCTTGGCTGAGCTGAATGACGCCGCTCGCCGCCTCCTCCGACGTGCTGCCGTTCAGTAGGAACGATTCGTTGATCGCTTTGGTGAAGGTGAGATTCTGCTGCTGGGTCGTGTTGAGCTCTTTGGTCGAGCGGGCCACCCGCGCGTACAGCGTTACGGTCGCATCAAGGGCGCTGCGGGTATCGTCGGCCACCTGGAGCAAGCGACCCTGAACGGCCGCGAGATCGGCGTTATCCTGGGTCACCTGGCGCAGTTGCCCGGACATCTTCTTGCCGGCGTCGGTAATGCCGACGAAGTCCTTAAAAAGCTGCGCGCCCTGGCCGATCAGAAAGAAGGCGATGAGATCGCGCCGCGCGGCTGCGAGTTGCTGGCTGATCGATTGGACGCCCTGGCGGGCGGCGGAAAAGCCTTGGTTCAGCTTTTGTCCGGATTGCCGGCCTTCCTCGCCCAACCGCTTGACCGCATCGCCGACGCCGACGATTTCCGCCTTGCCGGTCTTTGCATCGACGCGTATCTTTAAACCAAGTTCGTAATCTGCCACGGCGCTTTCTAATGAAATGGGATCAGTTATTGACCTTCGTGTTCGGCTGGACGGCCCTGTTCGGCTTGCTGTGGTGTTTTGCGACGGCCGCGTCGCCCCGGAGCTATCAGCTCTTCGTCTTTTTGCCCTTCGTGCTGTGGATCGTCTTTAAACGCGTCTCGCCGGTTGCCCTGCTGCTCGGCCTGATCCACGGCCTCCGCGCCTAATCACTTCAGCCATTCGAGCATTTGCTGGAAGCCGTCTTTCGAGGCTTGCGAAGCCCGCATCAGCAATAGCCAATCCCGCCGCCGCTGCTTTTCGGCCCGATCGATCGCCGTGAGAAACGCTTCGACCTGCGGCCGGGTATAGTTCAGGATCTCGGGCCAGCGGTGTCCGTGTGCGACGAGTCGCTGAATAGCGTCGCCCCAGCCAGCTTTGTCATCATGTCGCTCACCGCAGGCAGCACGCTGCGGGTAAAAAAACCCGCGTTGACTCCGATGACGGCGGCCGTCAGTTGAATGAACTCGTCGGCCGTCAGCCCGTCGATCCATTGGCGCGGGCGGCGGACGGCGATGGCCACGGCTTCGGCGATCGCATCGCCGTGGTCGGCCACGAGGGCCAGCACGTCGAGCACATCGCCCTCCGAGCCGAATGGCACCCCGCGTAGCGCCCGGGCCATGGCCGGAATCTGCCCGATGGTGAGCGGCAATACCTCGACCGTTTCGCCGCCGGCGATGACGCGGACGGGTTCCGGCACCAGCACGTTCAATTCGTTCGAATCCATTAATCCTCCTTACGCCGGACGGCCGTTGACGTACACCTGGGCGTAACTGCCTCGCTTGCCGATCGAAACGGCGAAGGTCATTTGCTGTACGGTGTCGCGGGATTTCCAGGCCAGTTCGCCGCCGGGCGCCATCTCGCATTTCGGGATGTAAAGGTCTCGGTTCTCGCCCTGCGTGTTATCGGCGATGAAGCGCAGTGCGCCTTTCTTGGCCCCGAGATTGTTGCTGGCGATTTCTTCCCAGGTCGTCGCCACCTTCGCATAGTCCACCAGGAGGGGGGTATCGTCCGCAATCGCGCCGCCGGACTCGATGTACAGGCGCGCCAAGGTGAGGTCCACGGTGTAGTCGGTCGCGTCCACGTAGGTCGGGGTCCCGCCGGCGCCGGTCACTACCACCGTGCTGATGTCGCGCACCCCGGCCGGCCGGCTGGCGGAGGCGCCCAGTTGGTAGTAATGGCCCTTCTTGACGGTCAGCGCCTCGTCGGTCACAGAGCCGGAGGATTGGTTGACGGTGGATTTATCGCCGATCAGGAACAGTGCCAGATTGTCCCCCGAGATGTCTTTGCCCACGATCTGCGCCGATCGGTTCACGCGGGTGGCGATATCGAGGTGTTTTTCCGCGATCGGGCCGTCCGAGTCGTAGTCTTCCAGTTTGTCGGCCTGGACGTTGACCGTGAAGCCTGGGGTGTCGCCGAGATAGCGCTCGCCGGTCAGATTGCCGTTGGCATCTTCGAGGTCGAAGTAGAGCTTGCCGGCGCCGAGTACGATGTTTTGTGGCATAAAAAGCCTCGCCTGATTCGTGGAAGGGTTATTCGATGACGCCGAGCTCTTTGAGCCACGTTGCCTGTGCTTCGGTGACGTCGATCTTCTCGCCGTGCTTACGGTCCACGCCCTGATGGCTATGGGGCTTTTTAAGCGCGACCGTGACGCGCTTCGGCACGGTGGCGGTCTGGGATTCCGGTACGGTCTTGCTGGCCATTTTCAGCTCCTAAAAGTAACGTCTCGTTTTCAGAATCAGCCGCGCCGAATGGCACAGCACGTTAGCGAATAACACGGGCCCGGCGTCGTCCGATTGAATGCCGGCCTCGTCGTCGATCCAGCAGGTGGCGACGGCCCCGCCCAAGGTATCGTCTGCCCGGAAGGCCGCCCGAATCGCATCGATCAGATCGTCGAAGGCGAGCTCACTTGCCGCGGCATCGGACAGCGCCAGGTAACCGCGGATCTGCCAGGTGATGGTTTCCCGAAACGTCGGCTCGGAAGGCTTCGATTCCTGGATTCCGACCCGCCGCGCGAACCAGCCGCGGAGCTGCTTTTGTCCGCTGCCGGCATCCCAGGCATAGAGGGCCGAGAGGTCCGCCATCTGGTTGGCGTAGCGCTCGTAGGCGTGCACCCGGCCGATATCGGCGACCGAGTTGAGCTTGGCGACGATGGCGGTGCGGATGGCATCGGCCATGGCTTACTGGCCCCCCAGTTGCTGGACGATTCGCTGCACGGCTCGCCTGAAAATCTGTTGCACCTGCGCCCGCTGGGCCTTCATGGTGCGCTCGAACATGTGCGCGCCTTTCGTGCCCGTGCGGGAAATCTTCCGGGCGACGCGGAAGGCGACGCCTGGCGCTTCATCCCGATCGACGCCGAGCTTCTCGCGGACCCAATCGATCAAGGGTTCGACCGGCGGGAAGTGCGGCCGGGTGCCGAGCTCGACGGCCACGGCATAATTCAGCACCGAGCCGAACTTGCCCTGGGCGTCCTGCACATCCACCACGCCGATCAATCCGTCGGACAGCCGCTGCGGCTCGCGGGCGATGATGCTTTTCCGGAGGAGCCCATAAGCGCCGGTGGGTGTCGCCTCCACCACTTCCCGCTGAAGCAGCGCCAGCGATTCCTCCATGGCCGCGTGGAACTCCCGGTCGGCAATTTCCGGCGCCTGGCGCCAGAGTTCCTGGAACTGCCCGAAACCTTCCAACTCGATCGCGATCTCCATCAGCGGTACCGGTTCGGGTGGGTGAGCCGGTCGCGGCCCAGGCTGTTCCCCAGGTTCCAGTTCACGACTTCGCCGGCCGCTGAATTCCGTTTGTCCTCGACGCCGAGCTCCGCCAAATACCGCTGCCGGAGTTCCTTGGCTCGCCGGGTGTATTCCCGTGCCGGGCCTTGCTGGTCGGTCCGGTCGGCCTGGATGGTCGGCTCGCTGTTATTGGCGTAATAGCTCGCGATCTCTTCACAGCCGATCGCGGCCGCCCAGCTCGCCACCGGCTCGCGGTCATCGACCGGGATCGTGTCCTCCGAGGCGGACACGACGTGCCGGCGGGTATGGGTCAGCCGCAGCACCGCCCCGGCCGGCACCGCCGACAGGAGCATTAGTTTCGCCACGGACGGGCTTTGGTAGAGATCGTACTGATCGGCGCCGATGAAGGCGGGCGGCACCTGCCCGATCGGGTATTCCAGGCTGACGATGGCGCTGAACTCCGCTTCGAACCCGGCCGGCAGGTCGAGGAGGTTCCCGCCGCCCGCGACGTTGAGGTCCACGACGGTGCGCCGCGGCCGATCCTTGCTGTAGCGGGTGACCGCCAGGGCAATCGCCTGGTCGATATCGCCGCTCGCGAGCTTCCCCGCGGTATCGCGGACCAGCTTCGGCACCAGGGCTTGATAGTCGGAGAGCGCCATGCGCGGTTGCCCGGGTTACGCCACGATCGCGCCGTACAGACCCCGGTACTCCAGGACGTTGCCGCCGTAGATGTGCCGGATCTTGTAGGTGATCTTGTCGTTGCTGAACAGGCTGCCGACGGTCGGGCTGTCCTGGACGAACAGCTCCGGTTCCTCGTTGCCGTCGAGGAAGCCGATCTCGACGGTCGGCACCTCGTTGTAGTCGCAGGACAGGAACCAGTTGTTGGCGTCGCTCCAGTACCAGACCGGGAGCACGTTCATCTGCAACGACTCGACGAAATCGGTGTCGTTGTTGGTGGTGCGACGGAACAGCTCGAACGCGCCTTCCTCCAGATCGAAGGGCACCCAGAGATTCACCGGCGGAATGCCGATACGATCGGAGGAGCTCAATTCTGTCTGCTTGAGGACGGCAAGGCGCCCGGCCGCAACCGTAGTCGCGGACAGCGCCGCCGCGCCGAGGTTGCCGTGAGTGGCATGGAACAGGGCCACCGAGTCGTAAATGGTAGGATTGGTGGCCAGGAAATCGAGCACGAACTTGCTCAGCGTCCGCTTTGCCGCCCGCGACATCTTGACCGGGATCTGCCGGATCGAGCCGACGTCGTCGTTCCGGATCATCTCCAGCGTCACATCTTCCGTGCCGCCCCGTTTGGTGACCGCATAGGTTGCCTTTTCGTCAGTCGGCGAGGTGAGTGACGCGTAGGGGTCGCCCTGGGCGACAGCCGGAAGATCGCCATAGCCGCCGAAGCGGGTGCGCTCCTGGATGCGGAAATCGCCGACCGGCACCACGTTACCCAAGCGCCGCCACACGTCATAGCGACCGGTTTGCTGGTAATCGGCAATCATCCGCCGGGTGATTGAGGAGCCCAGCACGTTGGCCCAGCTCGCCGTGGTCAAGGATTCGCGGAATTCAGCGAATTCGGCTCCGATTGCCTCGCGCAGCCGCGTCGGGTTGCAATCCCCCAAACGTCCGGACACGCGGCGGTCGCCGGTGATCTCGATGTAGCACTCCTTGAAGCTCTGCGTCGCCCGATGATCCTTATGAGCGGGATCGAAGAAGGCGTCGAGCATGCCGGCCAGCTTTTCCGCCCGATCCTCGACACGAACCTCGCCGAAATGGAGCACGGGCTTCCCGGACTCGGTGAACCGGGCCAGGTACTCCCGCTCGGCGTTGATCGCGGCCGTGACGTCCGCTTCGACGAAGCGTTCGCGGGCGGCGAAATCGTTCAGCAGCTTGTCCTTCGCCGGTTGCGGCAGGTTAGAGGTGCTGATCGCGACACGGGCGCTCGCACGGGCCTCGACCATGCGGATACGTTCCTCGATCGCGCCAAGGTCGGCCGCCGCCGGTGCACCGGCGGCGGAGCCTGCTTGCGTCGTCGTGGGTTTATTCGAAGCGACGGCCTCGCGGTACGCCGTTTCCAGCGCCGCGTCGTCATTGGTATTCAGGTTGGCGGGCAGCTGCCCGTTGTGGGCGGCCTTCACCGCCTCGATCATGCGTTCGCGTAATGCCATGTCTGGCTCCTCGGGGTGGACGGATTCGACGAGACGGATCAACTGTCCGCCGGCGCCCGGCTCGACAATCAGATCCACGGAATTGACCTTGTTGATTTTCTGGGCGACCTTGACGCGCTGGCCCTCGTGCAGCTGGGCCTTGGCCGAGCCTTCGGCGTCGATCGAGAAGCCGAACAGATCGCCCATGCCGCGGCTATGCGCTTCGCGGAGCTTCACGGCCACCTCGCCCTCGGGCTCGATCAGCTCCAGTTTGGCGCGCAGCTCGCCGCAGTCGGGCATGGCCCCGGCCGAGAACTTGGCCTCGACCAGCCGTCCCAAGAGATTGCGGACGTCCTTGCCGCCGCCCTTGATGTGCTCGTCGTCGCTTTTGGCGAATACCCGCGCGCCCTCGAACAGCGGCGCCGCTTCGCGCAGCACGGCATCGGGATAGAAATTCTTATTGAGCGAGAGCCCGGCGCGGATGACCCGGATCAGCCAGCGGCCGTTCTCGGCGGCTTCGATAAAGCAGCGGGATTCGCGCAGCGTGACCGGGACGTATTGCTCGATAACTTCAAGCGGCTCGCCGATCGCGACGGTGTTGTCGTCGTTCAGCGTGTAGGGGTAGGCCCAGTAGCGGCCGTCCCGTTCGCAGATCGCCCGATCGGGGTAGATGGCCTCGATGTGGACATAGGCCCGCTCCGGGCTTTCCGAGTACACCTTCTTCGCCAGCGCCGCGCGGACCAATTCGATGATCTGCCGGAACTCGGACGTCGCCGCCTCGCGGAGCGCCGCGCCCTGGAGACCGGACTCGGGGATTCGCACGGCCATTACTTGCCGGCCTTCTTGGCTTCGGCCCCTTCGACTTTGCTCAGGGCAGGTTTCGGTTTGTCGCCGCGGAGCTTCCGGCCGTCGACCGTCACCACGACCACATGCGTGCCGTAGTCGCTGAAGGCGAACACCTCATCGGCCGTTACCCGTTTCTGGGCGACCTTGCCGGTCGGCTTTCCGTCATCGCCCAGCTCAGGGACTTCGCGGAAAACCAAGGCCGCGGCTTGAGCCTTCGTCAGTTCGACGGGCTTTTCGGATTCGTTCGGGGTGTTAGTGGCGTCGGACATCGGCTGCGCTCCAGGATGATGAACATCGATGGGAACGCAGATTAAAGGGACAGGGAAAACGGGGGCAGCTGAAACGTTTCAGCGGGGATTTATGAGGGGCGCGATATCAGCATAACCGGAATGGGTTTCCGGTGTCGACTGACGATAGCGTTACGGAGCGTTATAACGCCTCCGGGGGCCGCGCGGCGGATTCGGATAGGCGTATGCCGCGCGTAACAGGGTGTCGCGCGGCTGTGGCGGCTAGAGGGATTTTGTTCCGGTTTTGATGCAGTTTGCTTTGAGCGCCTGATTTATACGGCCGCCGCCAGCCGGCCCAGAAACCCGACCGCGTGATGCGGTTCATGGCCCTCAGCACGCAGCAGCTCGTTGTCGCAGAGGTCGACGGCAAATCGGTTTTCCGGCGGTTCGTCCGCTTCGATCGCCACGATGCGCTGCATCGCTTCGCGTAGATCCCCTTCGTCCGACAGCTCAGAACCGACCAGCCAGCGCTCCACCTCCATCCAGCGGCGGTAAAGCGCCTGATGGTCGAACGCTTGGGCGGTCCATCCGAATAAGGTATCCGCCAGGGTAAAGAGGGTAATCGCAAAGGGCAGGCCCAGCTGTAGCCAAAGCGGGGCGTCCTTCAGCACCGCGGCCACCATGCCGAGGCTCGCGGCAATGTTGAAATAAGCCGCCCACCGTGCCCGGCGCAGATACACGCGGCGGCGCTGCTGATGATAGCGCGCCGACAGGCGCACCCGGAGCAGGATTTGATGGGAGGTCAGTTCAGCCATGGTTCACCTCTTTTTCGGGGGCCGTTCGGGTGGATGAGGAATGCTCGGACTCACAGTCTTGTCGTGAACTATCGTTCGAGGATAATCCTTAATAACACGCCCGGTTGAAATAAAACGCCCAGTGGAAGAATCCCGCCGAGTGAAATTGTCAGTTCCTTTGCCGTCATGTTTCTTAGCAGGCGGCTTCTTTTCATCACCACTCATGATTGTACATTTCCCCCCAAAATAAAAACGCTGAAATCGGTGGGTTACGCCGGGGTACCGGCTAACCCACCCTACAGGCTACGGGCTATTTGACTGGCTCCCAATCGCGCAGAAACACTTCGGTCATTTGATACTGCCTTTTCTCGGGGTTGAATTTGGACGTGACGGCAATGTTCGCCATCACCGAAACCTCCCGCGCCAGCTTGGTCCGGTCTACCGTTGGATCGAGGACCATCTTGACCCGACTTTCCGACAATCCGGGGACAATGCAGCGCCAGCCCTGTTTCTCGTTATCCAAATCCGTGGCCCTGATTTGAATAAAAGCACGGCTGAACTCCTCAACCTTACTTTCTGGTTGTGGCGGATCGAAGCGCTCGGGAGCGGCTTGTATCGTTTTTGCCTCAATGATCGTCTGCTCGTTGTTATCGACGACGATGGTGGCTTCCTTGTCCGATTTTGCCGGATGTACCGCCAGCACCGCGCCCTGCGCCAACATCTTTTTGTCGCGGATTGATGTTTCCATTATTTGCCTGAAGGCATCCGGGGTGACGTTCAAGGTCTCGGCGACAAAGTGAATGACGTTATTTTGATTGCCGTTGATGGTCGCCGTGGCGGCCTCAGGGGCATCTTTGGGCAACGCCAGAGAAACACCGTAAACAAGAGCCCCCGTTAAAAGGCCGCCGATCACTACCGTGGCCACTTTGCTATTTTCCATCCCGGTTTTTTCTCGAAGTGTTGTTATCCACGCATGGAAGCCCTCTTCGTCCTTGAAGAAGAATCGCAAAATGAAATCTTCGATAAGAGATCCGGTCGCGATTTCTTGTACGTATAGCTCGACCTTGACAATAGCACCGTCCAAGACTAAGGCATTCGCCAGGTTGGGAAGCTCACGGACAACCTTGTCGAACCCCTGGAGTGACTTAATGATTTCCGTGACGGGCACCGCCTCCCGTGTCGTATATTCAATATGATGAACGGTTTCAAAGCTATACATTAACCCCCCGATAAGAAATCCACAGGCTTAGCCTGCTCTGCGGCTACGCATCATTCGAAAGCCCCAAATGTCCGCGAGGACACTACTCCTTACTTGCCCTGTCGAGCGACTTTGCTAAGAGACTAAGAAACCCAATGTATTCGAGAGCCTTTTCTGGATCATCCTGAATCAGATCGTGAGCCCGAGGATTCCGGAGAGCCAACATCGCCCCGGCATAGAGATACATCATTCCTTGTTGTTCACTACGATCGGTTTCTGTCTGCAGATCGCTGAATCGAAGCACCGGCGCTTTTGGGCTAAATACCGTCTGCATGAGTTCAGTTCCAGATAGCTCGTACCGACCGCTTCTCATCTTCACGAGATGATCGAGTACTTTGCAGGCATCCTCAACGGCATTAGCGTAATGACCGTCGTGGAACAGCTTTCCTACTGCTCGCTCGATTTCCGGATGGATATCCAATTCCTCGAAAGCTCGGACGGCACGCCCCTCTGGTGTTTCGCCGAGGTCTTGTAGCTTCTCCTTAAAGAGCTCGATTATTGTTTGGAGGTTTGAGATCGCCTCATCAATTCCGCGCCTGTAGCCCTCGCGCACCTCGGAAATAGGTGCCTTGTATCCTGCTCTCAGTGATCTTTTATCGAGCGACCATACGTAAAAACGTCTGTACTCAACCGTATCTTTTCCGAAAAGCTCCACTAAGGTGTCATCAATTTTGTCTTCCAACGCTTTAAGGAAAGGTTCACGTCCCTGAATCGTTGATATATCGACCGCCCTCAATTCGCCAATCCGTCGCTCAAGTCTCGGAATGGCTGCTTTCATTTGTTGGGGTGACAAATTTGCCGATTTTGGTTGTTCTGGAACTGATCGCTTTGCCATTGTTGATAGTATTTTTTGCGCCTTACTACATTAGCCCGGTCGTCGAGCTACGCGCTCGCTTCTATCGGACTACCTTTCTTAAGTTTGAAGTTTTCGTCGTTTTGACAATAAGCCAGAGCGTCGAATAGCAGCCCGGTGATGCGCATGAGGTTTTCCGGCTTATCGATTAGGATTTGATTTCCAGGACCGACCTCCAAGCCGGCGCGGCGGATCTCCGTCAGGTGTTGCGGTGTCAGATCCATGATGAACTGGATCGAGGGACGCTTTTTGTCTCCGCTATATCTAAGCAGCCATCGATTCGTTTTGTTTTGATAAAGCACGGTGAAATAACTTTCCGTATCCTTCCCGGATAGCGGCTCACCCGGCAGGATTTCCTGGACGATAGCGAGCAGTTTACGTTCGGCCGCCGTCGTAACGATCTTGCTGTTCAGCAAGTCGATCACATCGACTTCTTCATGGGTTTGTAAGGGGGCTTCCGGAACGGGCTCCGTCGCGGGGGGCGCCGATAGGCTGTTCACTACCATGTCACTCATGGTTTGGGCGACGGCCTGTTTGACGATCGGTGTGATGCTCTCGATAAACTTGGCCGTTAATGTTCGCTGAATCGTTGACTTACCGACGACGTAACGGACGAAATCGGCGTCACATTCCAGGATGCTCTTTTTGATAACGGTCTTGAACGCAGCCAGGTAGACACTTTCTTCCGCCAGCGTACGGAGGGCCTCCGGTTGAAAATGATCGTGCCGAAAGCGGCTCAGTTGCTCAATATCGGTCGCAGACAGGCCCAGGAAATCAACCGTGAAAAACGGCTCTTTGTCCATGACGTTTTTGTTATTCAGGTCTGTGAAAAAACGCCACTCGCGGCCGTTGGTGATCGCTACGATCGTGACCTCCGGCGTCGCATTGAAATAGCGGGCCAGCTGCGGCGCATGATTGGTGAGGTTTTCTCTGAAGCTTTTCGCCTCCACGAACATCACGGGGACGCCGTTGCAAAATAGCGCGTAGTCCACACGCTCGTTGGCCTTTACGCCAGGGACATCAGCACAGAATTCTGCTTTAACTCGGGTCGGGTCGTAGGGACTGAACCCCAGGATATCCAGTACCGGGAGAATTAGCGCCTGCTTGGTGGTTTCCTCGGAATCGCAATGACTTCCGACATTTGTGACGTGTTCGACATGCCTGGATAACCGTTCTTTAAAGTCCATACGCCCCCCACTTCTTGGAAATAATTAGAACCCCTGACGACTTCTACCGAAGTTTAGTCGTCTCATCAGTGACAAATTCACGTTACACCCGTCTCAAACGTGAATAGTTCACTGCATCATCCATGTGACAGCCTTAACTTACCTTGCCCTACTTTGCATTTTTCTTGAGGTCGGCCAGTTCTCGCTCTAGCTCCTTCATTCGTTTAATTTTTTCAAGCTTTTCCTGAATCTCTTCTTGCCCGGATTCATCGAGCATTTCGATCAGTTCGAGCAGCTTCTTTTTGCGCGGCGTCAGCTCGTATCCGCCCGGCGGCTCCGTCATGCCCACCGTCCGCACGCCGGTGAGGATGTATTGCACGTCCGCGCCCGCAGCGGCAAATGAGAACAAAACTTCTCCTCCAGGAACAACCTGCCCCCGCTCGTATTTGCCCCAGATTTCGCGGCTGACATTGCAAGCCGTACCAGCCGCTTCTTGGGTTAAACCCAAGCGTTTTCGCTCCTCCTTAAGTCGGCCTGCCGAAAGAGATAAAAACTTCTCTTCACTCGTTGACATAGAGAATTATAGTTCTCATAATTGCGGACACCCTGATAAATAACCGGATCAAGTAACCCTCTTTAGGCAAAAAAAGAGATGACCATGCATGCCATTGCTCATGCGCATGAGTTGCGCGCCAACCTCAGACAAGGAGTCGTCATGCATCCAGCCGATATCAAGGCGGCTTTGGAAAAGGCCGGTAGCAGCCAAACGAAAATTGCGCAAACCCTGGGGGTTAGCAAGACCACTGTGGGCCACGTGATCTATGGCCGTTCCTCGTCTCGCCGGATTGCGGCAGAAATTTCCCGCGTCACTGACCTGCCGCTCTCCAAACTCTGGCCCGGCCGGTATGACGACAAAAAGTAAGGAACTCGCCATGAAAGACCACATCCTCGGATTCAGGTTCGATCAACCGACGATCGGCGTTGACTACGTGCCTCGTCCATCCGCTTTGCCATCTCCCGAAGCGTGCGTTGAGTCGCCGCCAAGTGCCCCCCATCAAAGCTTAGCTTGCTTGCCATCCCCCGCATTACCTCGCAATACCGGGGGCCATTGATGACCGCTTCATGCTCCAGTTCGGCCGCCAGAAACATGACGGCAATACTCAGGCCCTCGATCCGGCCCGCCAACTCATTGAATTCCTCGGCGCTCATGAGGATATCCCCCGTTGTGTTGTTTGCGACGGGGGCATTTTTACAGGGCGAAAAGTTGTTGCATAGAGCGAAATTAGGATTTTGTTTGGAAAGGACTCCGGGAGGTCATTTCCGAACATGAGCCGGAATTGGAAACGCATCCAACCGACCAGCCTCTTGCACGCCTTGAGGCTCTCTAAAGACTACGCCCGCGAGAAACACAACCGCTCGGTGGAGCGGATCGCCGACCTGATCGGCGTCTCGCCGGATCTCCTCTACAAGTGGCTCGGCAACGGCCGCATGCCGGCGAGCCTGATCCCGGCCTACGAAATGGCCTGCGGCATCGATTACGTGAGCCACTGGCTGGCGGTCTCCGGCGGCAAGCTGGTGATCGACATCCCCACGGGCAAGGCTGCCAAACCCGGCGACATCCACGAACTGCAGGAACTGCTGAATGCCGCGACCGGCAACCTGCTCCGGTTCTACGGCGGCAAGGCCGAGGCAGCGGAGACCCTGTCCGCCATTCAGAGCGCGATGGAGGGCCTGGCCCTGCACCGCGGCAACGTGGCGAAACACGCGCAACCCGAACTCGATTTTGGAGGTGATGAATGAGCAAAACCCTAACGGTCGAGGCGGGCGAGAAGGTCCTGGACGTGCTCCGGGTCCTGGAGCGCAACTTTATCCACGGCTACAGCCCGACGGAGCTGGCCAAAGCCACCGGATTTCCGGCTAGCGCAATCACGCGCTACGTCGCGACGCTGGAGGCCAAAGGTTATGCGGAGCGGATTCCGGAGACCGGGCGAATTCGGATCAGCCACCGCCTAGCCCAGGTTTCGATTCAGATCATGAATTCGCTCGATGCGGCCGCGGCGCGGATCGAGGAATCCCGGCAACGGATTACCCGGATGACCGGTGGCATTAGCTCATTCGAGCAAGCTAAACAACGCGTGATGACCCAACTAGGAGACTGAACATGTCGAGAAAGCCCACTGAGACCGAGCTGGACGAACACGTGGTAACGGACGCCGGCAACGAGTTGGCGCACGTGTCCAGGGAATACACCGCGCTGACTCACGAGATCGACGAACGCTTTGGCGACATCATTCCGTACCAGCGCGATCGAGTCATCCAAGAGACTCGATTCTATCTCGCTCAATCCGCGGAGACCTTGCTTGAAGCCGGCAGGCGGCTCGTTCAGCTAAAAGAGCACGAGCCGCATGGGGATTGGCTCAATACGCTCGATCAGATCGGGATCCACCCAAGGGCTGCGCAGAGATTGATGGCGGCAGCGGTAAAGCTGGCAAATACGACGCTGGTGTCGCGCTTGAAATCGCCATCCAAAACCAAGCTCATCGAATTAGCGACCCTTGACGACGATGAAATCCAAGAGCTGGGCGAAGGCGGAACCGTCCGCGGCCTGAAGCTGGATGAAATAGATCGCATGTCGCCCACCGAGCTCCGCGCCGCATTGCGCAAAGCCAAGACCGATAACCAGAAGCAACTCGCTGACCTCAAAGGTGACCTCGACGCCAAAGCCAAGCTGATCGCGGCCAAGAACGAGAAGATCGACGAACTCTCCACCAAGCTGGACAAGCGCCAGTACGCCGAGCCCGAGGACCACACCTCGCGCTACGTCCTGGACCTGCAGAACGAAGCACTCGCCATCGCGGTGAAGATCCAAACCGGCCTGATGGCCCGCATCGTCGCCGTTTTGGATGTACACACGCCCGAGCAGCAAGAGCACGCCCGGCTGCTGGTCGCCCAGGCTTTAGGTCAAATCGTCTCCATGGCGCGGATGGTGGGCAAGGACGTCGACGTGCTGCCTGCCGAAGATGGTGTCTCGCTCTTCCGCGAAGCGGCCGGCGACGACGACCGCGAGATCTGGGCGAAGATCAACGCCGATCTCGCGGAACAGAACGCCCAAGCCGGTACGGTGAACTGATCATGGACCTGCACCGCCTCCGCGTCGCCGACCGTTACGCCAAGCGCCTGGCCGAGACGCCGCACAGCGAGAAGGGGCCGGTCGTCGAAGCCGGCGCCGCCGAACTCGGCCTATCGAAACCGGCGTTCTACCGGCTGCTGCAGCGGGTGACCGTGAGCGACCGAAAGAAGCGCGCGGACCGTGGCGACTACGAACTGCCGCGCGCCGAAGCGGACACGGTCAGCGCCTACCTGATGGAGGGTTACCGGCTCAACGAGAAACGCGGGCGCACCCTGGAAACGGCGGTGGACGTGTTGCGGGCCAACGGCGAGATCCGCGCGGAGCGGCTGGACGTCGTGACCGGCGAAATCCGGCCCTTATCCTATTCAGCGATCGCCCGCGCCCTTCGCGGCTACGGGGTGCACCCGGAGCAGCTCCGCCGGCCGACGCCGCACCAATCGCTCAGGAGCCTCCACCCGAACCATGTCTGGCAGGTGGACGGCTCGGTCTGCGTGCTCTATTACCTGCCGGGCGGCGGGGCGGTGATCGAGGAACTCGACCCGGCCGTGCACTACAAGAACAAGCCGCACAACCTCAAGGCGATCGAGGAAAAGCGCGTCATTCGCTACGTGCTGACCGACCACGCCACCAATGTGATCCGCTGGCGCTATTACCCGCACGCCGAGACCGCCGAGCACACCGTCCGGTTCCTGGCCTGGGCTATGGCGCCCAAGGCCAGCCCGAGCGACCCGTTCCACGGCCGGCCGGCCATTCTGATGGTCGACCCCGGCGCCACGGCCGGCGGACTGGTCAAGCGCTTCTGCACCCGGCTCGGCATCCACCTGATCGTCAACAAGCGGCGCAACGCCAGGGCCAAGGGCAGCGTCGAAGGTGCTCAGAACCGCGTCGAAATGGCCTTCGAGCACGGCCTCCGCGATCAGCGCTCCGCGATCCGGAGCTTCGAGCAGCTCAACCAGGCGGCCGAGGTGTTCCAGCTCTGGTGGAACGCCACCAAGCCCCACACCCGCCACGGCATGACCCGGTTCGACGCCTGGATGCACATCCGCCAGCACGAGCTGATCAAGACCCAGCCCGAGTCGGTGCTGCTTTCCCTGGCGACCGACGAGCCGCAGAAGCGCAAGGTGAGCGGCGACCTGACCGCCGAGTTCAAGGGCCGCACCTGGAGCGTCAAGGACGTGCCGGGCGTCATGGTCCGGGGCGACGTTTTCCTGCACTGGCACCCGTTCGAGGACTGCGCCATGGCGGTGGTGACGGACGCCGACGGGCACGAGCGGCACATCGAGCTGCTGGACGTGACCGGCACGGTCGACCCGCTCAATGGCGAATGGGGATTTAGGACCAACACCGCGACCATCGGCGAAGAGTTCAAGTCGCCCGGCGACACCGAGACCGACCAAAACCGCAAGCGCATTTCGATGCGGGCCAGCGGCGCGAAGACCCTGGAGGCCGATGAAAAGGCGCGGGACCGAAAGGATTTTCAATCTTTCGCCGGCCGGATCGACCCCTACAAGGAAGCCAAGGAAACCGAGCTCCCGGCCTACCTCGCGAAGCGCGGCACCGATTTGCAAATCGCCGCGCCCACGGTCGAGCTGATCCCGCTCAACCATGTGCAAGCGGCCAAGTGGCTGCGCGCGCGGCTGGGCGTGGAGTGGCGGCCGGAGCATCTCCAACAGATTCAACGGGAGTACCCGGAGGGTGTCCCCGAAACCGAACTGCCCGCTCTGGCCGAGCGCCTGAGCCGGGGAGAAGCCCGCCAGCCGAAGCTGGCGATCGTGAAGTAAAGGAGGTTAGACGATGACGAAAGACGAATTGGTTAAGGCCGTGGCTCACGAATTGAAGGGCAGCGTGCCGGCGGAAACCGTGGAGCAGGTCGTGAATGCCGTCGGCAAGGTGGCGTCGGAATCATTCGAGGCCGGCGAAAACATCGAGATCCTGGGGCTGGGAATGGACGCCATCGGCTGGGCGCTGCGCCAGGTTCGGACCGAACTGCAAAAGTCGATCGCCACATTTCCCGAGTTACACAGCCTGCACGAGGGCTACGCACTGATCCAGGAGGAGCTCGACGACCTCTGGGACGAAGTGAAGGTGGACGATGAGACCTCGGCCGTGGATGAAGCCCTCCAGGTCGCGGCGGTGGCCGTCCGGTTTGCAGTGGAACTGGGGCTGGAAGACTAAGCGCCCATGGACGTCATCATCAAACTGCGCGACGACCCGCTGGCGGAGAACCCGGACAACGTGGCCGTCGAGGTCGAGTTCGAGCCGGCGCTGTCGGAGCAGGACACCGTTTCGCCCGCGGCGGCGCTGGCCACCCGCTTCGTCGAGTCCATCTGGCAGATCAACGACACGGCCCGCCGGCACGTCCTCGCGACAACGCCGGGGAGGAAACGGCATGGCCATTAAGTTGAAAGCCGTCCTCGCCGAGCACGGCATTAGCCTCGCGGAGCTGGCGCGGGCGATCGACGTGAGCCGGTCGACGCTGTCGCTGATCTGCAATCACGGGCGATGGCCGAAGACGCCGGGCACGGCGGTGCTGGTGGACCGAATCATGGATGAATTGAAAGCCCGCCTGGGGCACGAGGATTGGGATGCGGGCGGGCTGTTCGAAGAGGTGGCTGACGAGCGGTGCAACGCCCGCCAGCCGGTTGACATCGCTCCGGCAAAGACCGGGGCCATATCTGAGGAAGATTCTATGTTACTGCGAAAACAAGGGCTGACACCAGCCGCGAAAAAGCACTTCGGTCTGTTCCGCGATCCCTTCGCGGACGACGTGCAGGAAACCGACGACGTGTTCGTCTCGCCCGACATCCGCTACGTGCGGGAAGCCATGTTCCAGACCGCGAAGCACGGCGGCTTTCTGGCCGTGTGCGGGGAATCGGGCGCGGGCAAATCGACCCTGGCGGACGATATCGAGGACCGGATCGTCCGGGAGGAGTTGTCGATTACCCTCATCCGCCCCTACGTGGTGGGAATGGAGGGCGACGACACCAAGGGCAAGCGCCTCAAGGCCGGGGCCATCCTCGACGCGATCCTGCGGAAGGTCGCGCCCTCGTCGCCCAGGCCCTCGGATCTCCAGAACAAGACAGCGCGTGCGCACGATGCCCTGATCGCCTCGCACCAGGCCGGGAACCGGCATTGCCTGATCCTGGATGAGGCCCACCGGCTGGCGCCGCCGACCCTGAAGCATCTGAAAGGCTTTTACGAGCTGAAGCTCGGGCACGCGAAGCTCTTATCGATCATCCTGATCGGCCAGCCGGAATTGCGCATGCGTCTGGACGAGCGCAACCCGGAGCTGCGCGAAGTCACGCAGCGCTGCGAGGTGGTGGAGCTGCCGCCCTTGGATGCCCGGCTGGAGGACTATGTCGCGTTCAAGCTCCGCCGGATCGGCAAGGACCCGGCCGAGGTGTTCGAGCCGGACGCCTTGGACGCGGTGCGCGCGCGGCTCACCCTCACCCAGCAAAACCGCAGGGACCGGCTAAGCCTCCTCTACCCACTGGCCGTCAACAACCTGATCACCGGCAGCCTCAACCTCGCCGCCGAGCTCGGCGCGCCCAAAGTCGGCGCGGACCTGGTTAAGGAGGTCTGACATGCAACTGGTATTCGACAACAAAAACATCCCGCTCGACGGTGTCCAAGTGGCGGCATCTCCCACCAGCGGGACGGTGCTGATAGTACTCATGGGGAAAACCCGCCTGCCGGTCGGCGCGATTGAGCTATTGCCGGAAAAGGCGCTGGAGATCGGGCGGCTGCTGCTTTCGGCGGCGACTATTCCGGCGGCGGTCTTGGCGCAAGCTCAGGCCGACGTTAAAGCCAAGATGAACTAAGGGGTGTGAGATGAAGAAAAACATCATCGACAAAAATAGAAATCTCGCCCGCGCCATGCGCCTTGCGGCGGATGCGGCGGAGGATCTCGCCGCGCGCGGCATCGAGGTGATGACTGTTTCGTGCCTCGGACGGCTACCGGTGCTGACGCTCAACTGGTCGCCGGCCTGCCGGAAACTCGGTGGGGAGTGGATCGGCCGCGGCGGAAACGGCGTAGAACGCTACGTCTTAAGGTCGGCGCCGTATCACGGCTGCAAGGTGCAGTGGCGCGAGCCAGACAACCGCGCTCGCCCAGCCACCGGCTTTTTAGGACTCGGCCAACTGAGGGCAAACCCATGATCGCGATCGGCATCCTGATTATTTTGAGCATTGGTATCTTCATCGGCTTTGTGTTGAGCGGGGTGTTAGGCCGGTGGCAGAACGAGCCGGAGCCGGACGAGCATGAACTGGTCGCGGACACCATCGAGGAGATTTCGGATGACGACTATTACCCTTTGGCGAAACGATGAAGCTGACCTGTCCATCCTGCGGGGCGCTGATGAGCCTGGACATCGTGGTAGCCCACGACGGCGCGCGGGAGGCGGTGCAGATTGCACTGCAGCTCCCGGCACCGCTCGGGAAACTGCTGATCCAGTACATCGCATTGTTCCGCCCGAAAACCCGCCAGCTTTCCCTGGACCGGCTGGCCACGCTGCTTGGGGAGCTGCTGCCGCAGATCAAGGACGCGCAGATCAACCGGGACGGCCGCATCTGGCCGGCCCCGCAGGAAGTGTGGGCGGCCGCCCTGGAGGAAATCCAGAACCGCCACGCCAAAAAGCCGCTCAGCCTGCCGCTCAAAAGCCACGGTTATCTCCTGGAGATCATCGTAGGGATCGGGGAGAAAGCGGTGGCCAAGGCCGAAGCTATGCGCGAGGAACAGCGCCAGCACCGGGCGGAAGGTCAACGCACCGGCGCGCCGATCTCCGCCGCGGATGCCGCCGGCAAGGTGGCCGCAGCGCGAGCGGCGCTTCGGAAATGACCTAACCCAAATGGTGGGTTACGCCTGCCGGCTAACCCACCCTACATACGAATTTAACGAGAGAGACCACCATGACCGAAAACGCCTATCCCTATCTGACCGATCCGCACCCGGCCGCGGCGATCCCGCCCGGCTACCGCGCGAACAGCGCTGGCCACCTGGTTCCGGAAGAGCAAGTCTCCGAGCTCGACAAAGTGAAGGACAGCCTGGTGAAGGAGCTGGTCAGCCGCGCCAAGCGCGTCCAGGAGCTGCTCAAGGGTTTCAAGCACGGCGCCACGGCCGATGTGGAAGCGTTCGTGCAGCTCGCCGCGGAGCAGTACAACGCGAAGATCGGCGGGACCAAGGGCAACATCCAGCTCCTCTCGTTCGACGGCCGCCACAAGGTGGAGATCAACGTCGCCGACCAGATGATTTTCGACGAGAAGATGCACGCAGCGAAGGCGCTGATCGATCAGTGCATCCACAAATGGTCTGCGGGCAGCCGCTCGGAAATCAAGGCCCTGGTGGAGCACGCCTTCCAGACCGACAAGCGCGGCCGCATCAACTACTCGCGCATCGTCACCCTGATGCGCCTGTCGATCGACGATCCCAACTGGCAGAACGCGATGCAGGCGCTGAAGGATTCGCACCAGGTGGTGGGAAGTAAAGCGTATATCCGGCTGTACGAGCGCACGGCGCCCGATCAGCCGTATAGCCAGATCGCGCTGGATATGGCGGCGCTGTGAGATCGTGAGTTCCGATGGAAATTAATTCCAACATTATCGACTTCGCCGAAGCCAAGCCGCGCCGGATGTTCCGGATGGTCGGGCTCAAGCGCGCGCTGTCCTGCGCCCATTGGCAACTAGTGATCGATGAGCGGAGCCGGACGCTGGCCTGCAAGGACTGCGGATCGATCATCGAACCGTTTAACTGGCTTTTGAATGTGGCGCGCCGGGCGGACAGCTTCGACACGCAGCACCGCGCGCTGCGTGTCGAGATCGAACGGGCGAAGAAGACGCTGGACGCCGTGCACAGGGAACTCCGCAAAGCGGAGCGCAGGCGGGACGGCTTGAAACAGGAAGTCGCGGAGCTCTCGAAGCAGCTCAGGATCGAGTTCGGGCTGCCCGAGGTGGAACTGCAACGGATTAAGGAGCGGTTGAGATGAGCGCAGACGACCGCGCTCGATTGATCCGGCTGATCCACATCGGCAAGGGCCAGCTCCGGCTGGAGGACGAGGTCTATCGCGAGATGCTCCGATCGACCACCGGCCTAACTTCTACCACCGAAATGCGCGTCCACCAGCTGGAGGACGTGCTCGCGCGGATGAAGAGCCTGGGCTTCAAGGTCCGGGTACCGAAAGCCAAGGGCGAGCAACGCCGATTGGCCCACGCGCCGCAGGACCGGAAGATCCGGGCGCTGTGGCTGGCGCTGCACGAGGCGGGCGCGGTGCGCGATCCGTCCGAAGCGGCGCTCAATGCCTGGGTCAAGCGCGAGACCGGCATCGAGGCGTTGCAGTGGGCGGACGAGAAACAGGCGGCCAAGCTGATCGATAAGCTGAAGCAGTGGGCGAAGCGCCTGGAGAAACCCGTTAACCCGCAAACCGACAGGCATCAACCATGAGATCGACCCGAGACGCCCTGCACCGAAAAATCGAACGCCTCGAGGCGGATGTAAAACGGCTGCGAGACATGGCTATCCCGGACTACTACAAGCTGTCGCCGCTAATGCTCAAAGACCGGGTTATCGCGCGCAATCAGTGGATCCACGAAGCGCTCGCCGAGACCGACGATATCGATGGAATTGACCAGGCCGATGGATAACGCTCTGCTGCCGCCGATCGTGCAGGAGTTCGTCGAAGTCGCCGGCCTGGAGGCGGCGCTCGCGCTCGTGAATGCCTACGGCGGCACGCGGCTCTGGTTTCCCTCGAATCCGGAGCCGGACCATCATTTGATCAAGACCCTCGGCGAGGCCGGCTATACCCTGTGCGCCCGGTTCGCCCTGGAGTGGCTGGATATCCCCAAATGCGAGCGGGCATTGCGCGCCGTCCGGGATGCCGCTATCGTAGAAGCGCTCCGGGAGGGCCGCACCCAAGCGGACGTCGCCCGCGAATACGGACTCACCTGGCGACAGGTGGCCAACATCGCCGCCCGGTACCGGGACGAAGAGCCCGATTCTCAACCCGATTTGTTCGGGTTGCTCGAAAATCCCCGCTGAAACGCTTCATCTGCCCCCGGCTTCCCCGTCCCCCTAATCTGTCCCTCCATGTGGCGGGACAAATCCAAAATCACACACCTCATCATCCATTGCGCGGCAACGCCCAATGGGCGGCATTTTACGGCCGAGGATATCGACCGCTGGCATAAGGAGCGCGGCTTTCGGCGCGATCCGGCCGATATCGGCCACCACGAGCCGCGGCTCCGGCATATCGGCTACCACTATGTGATCTACACCAACGGCGCGGTGCGGAACGGCCGGTCCGAATCCGAGGTGGGCGCACATTGCCAGGGGATGAACACTGTATCGATCGGCGTCTGTCTGATCGGCACCGACCGGTTTACCCGCCATCAATGGGAGTCGCTCCGCGCGCACGTCCAGGCAATCCAAAAGCGTCATCCCGGCATTCAAATCTGCGGCCACCGCCAATTCGCCAAGAAAATTTGCCCCGGCTTCGACGTACCGGCCTGGCTGGGCGGCGAAATGGAGCCTCTGGCCAATCATCTGTGTGACATCCAACTGGAGAGATCATGAGCGCAAAACAGTATGTCGTAGCTGCCGAACTCGCTACCGGCGAGCTTTTGATAACCAAGGGTGACGCTAAGCCGTTGGCCCAAGCGTTGGATACCGCACGTATTTTGAATCAGACGACGTTTTCACCTATTCCGGCCGGCGGACTGACCGAATGGTTTTGCCGCGAGGGTTGGAAGCGATATCGGCGTTAACCCGTTCTCGGCTCGATCGGGCGCTTTGGGTGCGGCGCCGTGAGATCGAGATATCAACGGCACCTAAATTCGGAGGATCTATGTCAAAACTCTCTCGTGTTCGCATCTCCCTGCTCGGGGCGATCGGCTTTTTGGTGATCGGGACGATCGGCCTGATGTCCGGCTGCAGCGCCGTCAACCAGGTGCAGGGCTATTTGGGCGAGGCGGTGACGCTGTACTGCTCGCAGCCGGCGGATCAGCGGGCCGGCATCCGCAGCGCCGTCAATGCCAAGGCGTTCCCGAACGCCGTCAAGATCGATTGCGCACAGGATCAAGCCGCGCCCGCTCCATCTACTACCCCAGCTCCAGGCGGCACGCCGCCGGATGGCCCCGCGGCGTTGCTGGATAGGCGGGCACCCAGTATACCCACCGGCGTTCACGTGGCCGACGGCAGACCGCCGGGATCTGACTGCATGGCCTGCCATCAGTCCGACCCCGGCGACGACCCTGGACCGGTGCCGGCGTAACGAATACCCGATCGGCCGATGCTCGGGTGTGGGTTAGGTCCTCGGTATCCGACTAAACCGGGGGTACGTAGCCTCTGTCGGCACCCGCGGCTAGACACTAGCGCCCCCCGCCGGGGAGTTCCCCGGCGGGCTGGGCTGAATCCAACATGAGACATCCATGATGGTTCCTCTCTCTCCGGACGAAAAGTTGGCGGCTCGAAGGCACCTCCTGAACGGCGGTGCGCTCTGCGGCAAACGCACCTATCTGCTCGGCGGCCTCACGGCCGTTTCGGCGTTGATTCTATGGCTGACCGGCGATATGGCGCTGGGTGAGGCGGCCAAGCAAATCCTCGAAGGGTTGTCGTTCATCGCACTCCGCGCGGGGATGGGTACCGCCGGCCCGCCGGCCACCCTGGAAGCGGTCGAGGTCGACGAATCGCAACTGCGCGCCGTCGTCGCCGAGACGCTGCGGCAGATTCAGGACCCGGAAAAACCCTCGCCGTGATCTGGCTGGAGCCGTTCGATGGATGACGCGGATCGCGCGCAGGCGTACGAGGAGATGGACCGGGCAATTGCTCTCCGGAATTCCCTGGCGGGCGAAGCGTCCGGAGAGGCGCAAATCGTCACGGCCGACGGCGTGGTGTGCTGCGACTGCAGCGCGCCGATCGGCGGCGACCGCCTCGGGATCGTTCCGAAGGCGGTGCGGTGCGTCGGCTGCCAGGAAGTCCGCGAGGCTGAAGAGAAGAGGTATGAATGACTTTGCATATTGAATTTTGGGCACTCCTGACCTTTCTGGCGGGGCTGCTGTTTTCGTTTTTCGCTGCCGTATTCGCAGGCGGCAAGGTACTGCTGGGCCAAGTGGAGAAACGCCTGGACGAACGGTTCAGTGCTCAGGCGCTGGCGCGCGAAGAGGGGCAAAAACATTGGGATACCAAATTTGCCGTCCTTGAAACCGCAGCGGCCAACGAAAACAGGAAGTGGCAACAGGTCGAGCGAGAGCTGCTGCAACTTAAGGCCGAACTGCCTAGGACCTATGTCCAGCGCGAAGACTGGATTCGCTTCGCCGCAGTGATCGATGCCAAGCAAGACGCCCTCAGCGAGAAACTCAACACCTTGAACGTCCGCCTGGAGCGGCTGATCGGAGAACGTGAGCGATGACAACCTTGAACGACAGACTTCAGATGGCGCGGATCAAGATGATCCGTTACCGGGTTTTGAAGACCCTCGAAGCGGGCTATCCCTATCCGGTCGGCGACGGTCTCTTGGCCGACGTATTGACCGATGCCGATTTGCAGGCGTCCCAAGGCGATGTGCGCAAGGCCCTGACCTATTTGAGCGACAAAGGCTATATCGAGCTGACGGAGGGGCGCGAGTTCTGGGAGGGCAAGCTGCTGCCGAAAGGCATCGACTATCTGGAGAACCCGACCATGGAGGATGTCGGGATTACGCGCCCGGCATGTGGGTAAAACAAGGAAAGGCCGTTTATGCCTCCACGTTCCGCCGTTTTACAGTTGCCCGATCCGGTTAAAGCGGAGCTCGACCGGCGCCTGCTCGAAGCGGGGTTTTCCGGTTATGTGGCGCTATCAGAATGGCTAGCCGATCAGGGTTACGAGATCAGCAAGTCAGCCATTCACAAGTACGGCCAGGAGTTCGAGCAGCGTATTTCCGCGCTAAAAGTCGCGACCGAGCAGGCCAAGGCCATCGCCGAGGCCGCGCCGGACGAGGGCAACGCCATGAATGAGGCGCTGATCCGGCTGGTGCAGCAAAAGGCGTTCGACGTGCTGGTCAACCTGAGCGATGAAGACAAGGAGGTCAATCTCAAGGATATCGGCATCATGGTGGCTCGGCTTTCGAATGCCTCGGTGAAGCAGAAGCAGTACCAGGCGGAGGTTCAGGCCAAGGCGAAGTCGGCCGCCGAAAAGGTCGCCTCGGTTGCAAGGCAAGGCGGTCTCTCTGCGGAGGCCGTCGACACGATCCGGCGCGAGATCCTCGGGATCGTGGCATGAGCGCTCCCGCCGTCCTCCTTCCCTATCAGCAAGCCTGGGTAGCCGATCCGAGCCCGGTGAAGCTCGCCGAGAAATCGCGGCGGGTGGGTCTCACCTGGGGCGAAGCGTCCGAAGCCGCGTTGACCGGGGCCTCCAGCCCGAATGCAGGCGGCGACGATACCTGGTACATCGGCTACAACAAAGATATGGCCATGGAGTTCATTGGCGACGTGGCGTTTTGGGCCAAGCATTACCAGCTCGCCGCGGGGGAAATGCAGGAGGAGATTTTCAAGGATGAAGACAAAGACATCCTGACCTTTGTGATTCGTTTCGCGTCCGGGTTCCGTGCAACCGCACTGTCGTCACGGCCCTCGAACCTCCGCGGCAAGCAGGGCGTGGTCATCATTGACGAGGCCGCATTCCACGACGATCTGCCCGGCTTGATGAAGGCGGCGCTGGCGCTCCTGATGTGGGGCGGCAAGGTCCGGGTCATCAGCTCCCACAACGGCGAGCAGAATCCGTTCAACGAACTGGTGCTCGATACCCGGGCGGGCAAAAAGCCGTACAGCTTGCATCGGATCGAGTTCCAGGAAGCGGTGAAACAGGGCCTCTTCAAGCGGATCTGCCTCAAGCTCGGCCGGGGATGGTCGCCCGAGGCGGAGGCGGCCTGGATCGCGGAAACCTACGCCTTTTATGGCGACGATGCCGCGGAAGAATTGGACGTGGTACCGGCGTCCGGATCGGGGGCGTTCCTGACCCGGGCGCTGATCGAAAGCTGCATGGAGGACGGCATTCCGGTGCTGCGCTTCAGCCAGCCGGATTCGTTCACGCTGCAACCCGAGCACATCCGCAAGGCCGAGACGCAGGACTGGTGCGAGGAGCATCTGGCGCCGTTGCTGGCGCAGCTCGATCCGAACGCACAGCATTATTTCGGCGAGGATTTTGGCCGCTCCGGGGATCTGACGGTGATCTGGCCGCTGGCGGAACTCGCCAATCTCAGTTATCGCACGCCATTCGTGGTAGAGCTGCGGAATATCCCGTTCGAGCAGCAAAAACAGATTCTCTTTTATATCGCCGACCGGCTTCCGCGGTTCCGCCACGGCGCGCTCGACGGCCGCGGCAACGGCGAATATCTCGCCGAAGTTGCCTTGCAACGTTATCCCGGCCGTATTACCAAAGTGATGCTGTCCCTGGAGTGGTACCGGGAGAATACGCCCAGGCTCAAGGCGCATTTCGAGGACCGCACCTGGGTGATCCCGAAGCACGCCGACATCCTGACCGATTACCGGGCATTTCGTGTGATCAAGGGCGTGGCCAAGATCGGCGACGATGTGGAGCTGCGCGGCGCCGATGGCAAGAAACGGCACGCGGACTCCGGGATTGCCGGTTTGCTGGCGACGTTCGCCACGGTTCAGGAAGGCCAACCGCCAGCCGGCGAAACGGCCGGCGATGCCGAGCAGGTAAGGGACGCTTATGTCCCCGATGCGTATCGGACCCGCAGCCCGTTGGGTCGACTGGGCCGGATGTTCGCCCGGGTAATAAGGCAGTAGACAGGGGTAACGATGGCATTCACCGATATTCTCGATCGCGTCATAAACGGGTTTTCGGCCTTCCGAGAGGCCGTTTCGACGCCGGCAAAAACCGAATTCCGCGAGGCGGTCGGGGTGACCGTCGACAATGACGAGGATCAATGGCGCCGGCTGACCGGGGACGTCGATCGGGACCTATCGCCCATGACCCAGAAGCGCATGCGGGACATGGCGCTGTATCTCTGGGAGTCCAATCTGCTGGCAAACCGGCTGATCGAGCTTCCCGTGGCCTACTTGCTGGCCGAAGGCGTGCAGCTCACGGTCAAGGATGAAGATAATCAAAAGGTTCTCGATCGGTTCTGGAAGGACCCGATCAACGAGATGGATCTAAAGCTGCCGCAGAAGGTTCGGGAGCTGGCGCTCTACGGCGAGCAGTGTTACCCGACGTTCATCAACGAGATGAACGGTCATATCCGGCTCGGCTATCTGGACCCGGCGCTGATCGAAACGGTGGTGACCGATCCGGACAACCGCTCCCAGGTGATCGGGATCGTGACGGTGAAGGACAAGAAGGGCGTGGCCCGCCGCTACCGCACCATCATCAACGGGCCGGAAGAGGTGTTCGGCGCGCGCACCCAGGAGATCCGCCAGACGTTCAGCGACGGCGAGGCGTTTTATTTTACCATCAACGATCTGTCCAACGGTCGCCGCGGGCGCTCCGACCTCCTGGCGCAAACCGACTGGCTGGACGGCTACGAGCAGTTCTTATTCGGCGAACTGGACCGCGCCAGCTTTATGCGAGCGTTTCTTTGGGATGTGACGCTCACCGGGGCGACACCGGACGAGGTAAAACAGCGGTCAAAGGAGGTTCATCCGCCGCCGCCCGGATCGGTGCGGGTGCACAATGATGCGGAGGTATGGCAAGCCGTTACGCCGGATCTGAAGGCACAGGATTCGAGCGAAAACGCCCGGCTGTTCCGCAACCATGTGCTCGGAGGAGCGACCGTGCCGGAGCATTGGTACGGCGGGGGAGGCGACGTGAACCGGGCGACCGGCGAGAGCATGGGCGAGCCGACCTTTAAGGTACTGTCCATGCGCCAGCGGATGATCAAGTACATCCTGGAATCGATCGGCCGATACGTGCTGCGCCAGAAGGCCATAGCACGCGAGGAAGGTGAGCCCGATTTTTCCGAGGAGGCATGGAACGTGGAGGCAGCCTTCCCAGAGATGACGGCGCGCGATACGACGAAATACGCGGCGGCATTGCAGCAAGTCGTGATGGCTGCTTCGCTCGCGGTCGATCGACAGTTCATCACGGTGGCCACGGCGGTTTCCCTCATTAACGCGATCGCCGGACGGCTCGGTGTCGAGATCGATGCCGAGGCGGAGCTAGAGACCGCGAAGAAGGAGGCCGCGAAAACTGCAGAGGATGATGTGTTTACCGAGCCGCCGGACGATTCAGCCGATAGCCCATGACCGGGAAGGAACGTGATCGGCGCTTCAAAAAGGCCCGGGCGCAGGTGATAAAGGCGCGTACCGGCCTGTTAAAGGGGACGCGGGATGAGATTGTCGCGCTGCTGAACGATGTCGCCGCTCAGATTAAGGCGTTGCTGGCCGGACAGCCGAGCGATTATCAGCAGTGGTATCTACCGCAGCTGCAAAAGGAGATCCAGACGGCGCTGGCGGCCCTGGGCGCGAAATCGGCCGGGGTGATCGCCACGAAATCCGGCGAGGCGTGGGCGCTGGGGCAGGCCATGATCGAAAAACCGCTGGAAGCCGGAGGCATCCGCATCATCGGCGAGCTGCCGATGCTGGATACCAGGCCGCTTGTGGCGATGCGGACGTTCATGACCGACCGGATTCAGGATGTGGCCTCGAGCGCCGCAGCCAAGATCAACGGCGAGCTCGGCTTGGTGGTGATCGGCGGACAGTCGCCCGGCGATGCGATTGCAAATATCACCAAGCTGCTGAAGGAGCAGTCCCGGAGGCGGGCGACGACGATCGTCAGAACCGAAATCGGCCGGGTTTTCGCGACGGCCGCCCACGAACGGCTACAGCAGGCCGGCGACACGGTTCCGGGACTCAAGAAACAATGGCGCCGATCGGGAAAGATTCACTCGCGGCCGCAACACGATGCCGCGGACGGGCAAATCCAGCCGCGTGATCGGCCATTTATCATCGGCGGGCATCAGCTCATGTACCCCCACGATCCCAAGGCGCCCGCCTCGGAAACCATCAATTGCGGCTGTGTGATGCTACCTTTTATGGAGAGCTGGGACGTTTCGATTCCCGGAAAGAAGCCCTTCAGCGAGGAGGAGATCGGGCTGAATCCGACAAAAGCGGATATGGCCACGAGCGGACTTTTAGTGATTGATTAATCGACTTATTGGGAGAAAGACTCCCTTATGTTGGAGCCTGCGGTGACGCCAAGCGCAAAGTATGGGAAGCGTTACAATATTGGCCAAAGTCTCAGAGTCTGAAATTGGCAACAGGAGAGAGATGTCCCGTATCAATGCGCATCTTAGATTAAGGCCCGTCCGTTTCGCATTCATAGTTCGGCCCGATGATGGGAGGCGGGTGCTGGAGATATTCCGGAGTAATGGTCAAATTTTGTGTACGGGGCGGACTCAGGCGGCGATTTTCTCGGCGTCTTCCCGAACTCCGTCCTTGAACACGACTCCCTCGATAACCTGAGCCAAGCGGGGAATGCCATTGAGTTTT
>Ga0196971_1000306_pt1 | contig 42905 bp, 45 predicted proteins | sample S1v_1013CmetaG_FD_148660 | JGI IMG/M metagenome (GOLD analysis project Ga0196971, IMG submission 148660) | Soil microbial communities from Anza Borrego desert, Southern California, United States - S1+v_10-13C | ecosystem: Environmental > Terrestrial > Soil > Desert | place: USA: California... | reverse complement strand
GCGAGCGGCCGATCAAGCGCGCAAGCTGGGCGTCGGGGGCTTGCCCCGGGCTGTCGATGGCGTCGGCCAGGCGTTCCACCAAATCCAAACGCACGGCGAAGCGTCCGCATGGCCGAAACCCAGCTGCAGCGCATTCGCCCCAACTGCGCGGCTGTTCAAGCGGCGCCGAGAGCGCGCCAGGGCGGGCGAGAAATACGGCGTGCGGCTTGCCGGGATGGGCGGCGTGCCAGAGCAGCGCCAGCGTGTGCGCCGCGCGCGGCTTCACCAGCGCCGGCAGGAAGATTGTGTGCTTGCCAAGCTTCACGCCGTGGCGTTGTAGCGCGGCGCGGCCGGCTTCACCCATATGATCGAGATCCTCGTGCGCGCGATCGAGCGCGCCGGCGTTTTCGATCAAACGGAACGCTAGCCCACGCGCATCCGGCGGCAGGCGCCCGTCGCGCCAAGCGTTCTCCAGCGCCACCAGTGGACGCAGATCGTGCGCGACCGTCCGGGCGAGCCAAAGTTCGAGTCGCTCGCGTGCAGCCGTGCGTTCCGTTTCGTGCGCCTGGTCCGCGCCGATGAGATCAAGCCGCGGCTTCAGCACCGGCGCATTGGCGGCCAGCTTGGCGACATGAGCACCGTCAACCCGCACGCGGCCGTCGCGGGTGAGTTCAAAATCCTCGTCCTCGGCCGTCGCGAGGCGAGCGAGGCGACGCGAAACCTCGGGCCGCAACGCACGCAGCGCCGCGTTGCGCACGGCGCGGCCTTCGAGGTTCGACGAGGCGCGCGGATCCTGGATGAATTCGAGGCCGTCGAGGCGGCCGACGAAGTGACCCTCGATCGTCACCTCGCCCTCCTCGGAAATACCGGCGAGCAAGGCGTCTTCGCGCTTCAGGCCCTTGAGCAGCGCGCTGGTGCGACGGTCGATGAAGCGCTGCGTCAGCGCTTCGTGCAGCGAGTCCGAAAGCTTGTCTTCGACCTCGCGCGTCTTCATGCGCCAGTCTTCGACGTCCTCGAGCCAATCGGCCCGGCTGGCCGCGTAGGTCCAAGTGCGGATATGGGCGAGGCGCGCCTGCAGCGCGTTCAAATCGCCATCGGGACGGTCGAGCTTCTCAATCTCGGCGCCGATCCATTGGCTCGGCACGCGGCCTTTGGGCTTTATGATGTAGCCAGCAATGCGCAGCGCCAGCTGCGCATGCTCATCTTTCGAGAGCTTGCGGAAATCCGGCAGCTGGCACGCTTCCCAGAGACGCCGCACATCGTCAGGACCGCGCAGGGCCTCCATCAGGTCCGCCTCATCGAGCGCGCGGCGCAACACGAATTCGTCGTCGGCGCCGCGCACGCGCAAGAGACCGCTGCGGTCCGGCGGCGTCTCCAGCGAAGCGACGAGCGCTTCCACGGTCGTAAACTTCAGCTTCTCGTTGCGCCATTGCACCGCTTCAATGGTCTCGAACTCGTGCGCTTCGACGCGTTCCACGATCTCTTCGTCGAACGGCTCGCATTCACCGGTTTCGCCGAACTGGCCATCGCGGGTGAAGCGGCCGGCGCGCCCGGCAATCTGGGCGATTTCGTCCGGCCGCAGATCGCGCCAGGTACGGCCGTCGAACTTGCGCCGCGAAGCGAAGGCGACGTGATCGACGTCCATGTTGAGGCCCATTCCGATCGCATCGGTGGCGACGAGGAAATCCACCTCCCCGCTTTGATAGAGCGCCACCTGCGCGTTACGCGTGCGCGGCGACAGCGCGCCCATCACCACCGCGGCACCGCCGCGGTGCCGGCGCAGCAATTCGGCGATGGCGTAAACTTCCTCCGCCGAGAACGCGACGACGGCGGAGCGCTTCGGCAGCTTGGTGATCTTCTTCGGCCCCGCATAGGCCAGCGTCGACATGCGCTCGCGGCGGATGATCTCGGCGTCGGGCAAGAGCTTGCGGATCATCGGCCGCATCGTGTCCGACCCCAGCAGCATGGTTTCGCCGAAGCCGCGCGCGTTCAACATGCGGTCGGTGAAGACGTGGCCGCGGTCGAGGTCGCGGGCGACCTGAATTTCGTCGATGGCGAGAAACTCCACCGCCCGCTCCGGCGGCATCGCCTCGACGGTGCAGACGAAATACTTCGCCGTTTCCGGGACGATCTTCTCTTCGCCGGTGATCAAAGCGGCGACGTGCTCGCCCTTGGCGGCGACGACCCGGTCATAGACTTCGCGCGCCAAGAGGCGCAGCGGCAGCCCGATCATCCCACTGGCGTGGCCAAGCATCCGCTCGATAGCGAGATGGGTCTTACCGGTGTTGGTAGGTCCAAGGACCGCCCTGACACGGGCGCGGGTGGTCATCAGCCGAGGGTGGGTTTCGGCTTAGGCGATTTCAAGCCGAATCATGGCTGCGCCGTAAGACGAGCGAGGCGGAAGGGAACAAGAACGAATCACCTGCGAATCACTGCATTTGATTCGGGCCTGTTTCGTTCACGGCTAAGTCTTGTGGTTAAGACTTAAGTAACACACAAGACTACCGCCAAGCACGATAAAGGCCGCCGACATTTGCCGACGGCCTCATCATTCCAAGCCCGAAGCGATTTAGCGCAGACGGGTGCCGTTCACGGTAAGCCGGCGCGCTTCCAGGCGCACTACGCCGACGCCATCGGTCGGCATCTCGATCGTCACCGGCGCCCACATGCCGCTTTCAGTGCGGGCGAAGAGGAAGGTCAGCGTCGCGGCCTCCTGCGGATCGCTGAACCCCGCGATCGGACGGAACTGCACCCGGCAGCGCACGCCGGGCCCCTCATACGCGCGCGAATTGATGTTCACCGTGCCGTTCGGCGTCAGCACGAAATCGAACCGCGAGCGCCCGTCCATATAGATGTGGAGCGTACGCGCGCACGGATCGCCAGTGGCCGTGACCATGGCGGCGATAGCTGAGATCTGGTCGATCACGCCACGCCGCTGAGCGGCGGTCGCGGCCGGGTCTCCCATCCCCATGCCGCTGGGCGTCGAGGTCGTGGTGACATCGTCAGCCGTGAAGGTGGCGCGGACGAGCCGGCCGTTCGGCCGGTCGTCCCGACGGCGCCCGCCTTGGTGCTGATACTGGCTCGGACGGAGCGCACCATCGGCGGTAACATTGCCACGGACCGAATACGTATAGTCCTGGCTCCGGCCCAGGGCCGCGCCGACCCAGCCCTTCATCTCGCGCTCGGCGGTGGCGGTATAGGTCGAGCCGGTCTGGCGGAAACTATAGCTGAAATCGCCCGCCTCGACGCCGCGCGCATGCACGGTATAGACCCCGTCAAAGCTGCGGTTCGCCGATTGGGCGGCGGCTGGCCCGGCCAGCGCCAAGCCTAAAACCACGGCCGCGGCGGCAATCTTCTTGATCATTTGAAGCCTTTGTCCTTCTGCGGGCGCCTAGATAACGCATCGGGCGTGATCCCGGCATGAACCAATTGGGGCTTCTTCGAGGATTCCTTGCCGCAATAATGCCGGCGGCGCATGGCCGGTGTTGACCCCCACGGCCCCTTCGCGTATGCGTCCGCGCTTCAAATTTCCTCCTCTAGAGAGCGCGTTCCCATGTCCCGCCGCTGCGAGCTGTCAGGCGTCAACCGCCAAATCGGCCACAAGGTCAGCCACTCGAACATCAAGACCAAGCGGGAGTTCCAGCCGAACCTCGTCGACGTCACGCTGGCTAGCGATGCGCTGGGCCGCTCGTTCAAGCTGCGCATCACGGCGGCGGCGTTGCGTACGGTCGATCATCGCGGCGGCCTCGACCAGTTCCTGCTGAAGGCCAGCGAAGCTGAGCTCTCCACCCGGGCCGCCAAAATCCGCCGCGACCTGAAGAAAAAGCTCTCGGAAGCCGCCGCGGCCTAAGGGCCGTGGCCGAGCAAAACAGCGGTCTGCGCATCGGCACGTTCGCCGGCGCTCCTGTTCTCATCGAACCTGCATTCCTGCTGCTGGCGGCGTACGTGGTCGGCTCTGCCCTGCTGCGCGAGGGCGCGAGCGCGGTCGGCGGCGCGCTGATCTTTGTCGCCATCCTGTTCGCCGCCGTCCTGATCCATGAATTCGGACACGCGGCGATGGCCGCTGCGCTCAAGGCGCCGCCCAAGCGCATCGTCCTCACCTTCTTCGGCGGCTACGTGCAATTTGCGCGGCAACCGAAGGAGGGCTGGCGCGAGATCGCCGTCTCCGCCGCAGGGCCCGGCGCCAATCTCGCCAGCTGGGCTCTCGTCGCTTCGCTATTGCCGCTGCTCGCGCCTTCGATGGCGATGGATTCGCTAAACGTCGGCGTGCTCAACGCGCTTAGCACCTTTGGCTTCATCAGCTTGCTGCTCGGACTGTTCAACCTCTTGCCGGGCTTTCCGCTCGACGGCGGCCACATCCTGCGCGCGGCGCTCACCTACGTCATGTCGCGGCGCAACGCGCGCATCGTCACGGCGGTGACAGGACTGGTCATCGCAGCGGCGCTGGTCGCCTTCGCGCTGATCGCGCAGCTTTGGTGGACGCTCTTCATCGCCGGCCTCTTGGGCCTCGCAGCATGGGCGGAGCTTACCCAGGCGCAGCGCGCGCGTCAGGGCGACGCATCGGACGAGACGTCGAACGCGTAAAGCAAGGTGCGCTGGCGGCTGCTGAAATTGTCGTCGGAGACGATGTATATCCGGGTCACGCCGTTGCTGAGACGCTGCGCGGCGACGCCTTCGAAATTATCGACCGGCATCGGCGGCGCGAGCTCGGCCAGCACCGTCAGCTCCGGCAGCGCATCGCCACGTGCGTTGAGACTGTCTTCGGAAAACATGGCAATGCGTGCGCGTGCGCCGACAACCGGCGCATAAAAGCGCTCTAGCGCAACGAAGCCGCCGCCAGGCAGACGATCGAGAGATGTCAGCGAAAAGCCGGGCGCGTTCGGATAGGAGATGCGCGACGCAACAGGCGTTTGCGCATCTCGCGGCGCCAGCCAGAGCGGCGTCGTGCGCGCGTCGCCGCCCTCCGCGCCGACAAGCAATGCGCCGTCCGCTGTCGCCGCCATCGCTTCGAGACCGGCGTTGCGGTGCAAATCGCGCACGCCATCGAGGCGCGGGCCTGGGCGCGCGGCACCGAACGGCCCGTCGCGGTTGAAATCATAGATGCGGATGGTCTGGGTCTGCTCGAAACTGACCGCGAAGCGCCCGTCCGGCAGCTGCGCCAAATCTTCGCTGTCGCCATGACGTTTGTCCTGAAACAGACGCCCAGCTTCATCGCGCATGTACGCCGTGCGCACGTCGCTGACGCCGATCAGATCACCCGCGTCGTTCAGCACCAGCCGCGCTTCGAACCAATCGCCATTATCGCTGATGGCGACGATGCGGTTGTCGTCCAGTACTTCGAGGTCGGAGATACCACCGAACGTTGCGTCCTGCGCCGTGATCGCAACGCCGCCGCGGAACCGCAACTGGCCGACGGTGTCCACGCCAAGCGAAACCGCCTCTGCTTCCACCGCGATCGAACGCCACTGCTCCGGCGCATCGATGACCGCGGGCGCGCAAGCGGAGAGAAACGCACATGCGCCAAACAGCAAGCGCCGCACTCCGTACGCGCACATCAAGCCATGACCTGTGCGCGTTGGCGGCTTTCGCGCGGACTGCGCGGCGGCGGCCGATCGTCCCCGGCCGGTTCATCGAACAGTTCGGCCAGCTTTTCCGTCATCACACCGCCAAGTTGCTCGGCGTCGGTGATGGTGACGGCGCGTTTGTAATAGCGCGTAACGTCGTGGCCAATGCCGATAGCGATCAGCTCAACCGGCGACCGCGACTCGATCCAATGGATCACCGTGCGCAGATGGCGTTCGAGATAATTGCCGGGATTGGCCGAAAGCGTGGAATCGTCCACCGGCGCACCATCAGAGATCACCATCAGGATGCGGCGTTGTTCGGGCCGGCCGAGCAAGCGCTCATGCGCCCAGAGCAGCGCTTCGCCGTCGATGTTCTCCTTCAGCAGCCCCTCGCGCATCATCAGCCCGAGATTGCGGCGCGAACGCCGCCAGGGTGCGTCGGCCGATTTGTATATCACGTGGCGCAGATCGTTGAGCCGGCCTGGCTGCGCTGGCCGCCCCTCCGCTTGCCATTTCTGCTTCGCTTCGCCGCCCTTCCAGGCGCGCGTGGTGAAACCGAGCAGTTCGACTTTCACGCCGCAACGCTCCAGCGTACGCGCGAGAATATCGGCGCAAAGCGCCGCTACCATGATCGGCCGGCCACGCATCGAGCCCGAATTGTCCAACAGAAGCGTGACGACCGTATCCTTGAACGGCATGTCCTCTTCCTGCTTGAACGACAGCGCCTGCATCGGATCAGTGATGACGCGCGTGAGGCGCGCGGTGTCGAGCAGGCCTTCTTCGAGATCGAAGCTCCACGCCCTGTTTTGCTTGGCCAGCAGGCGGCGCTGCAGCCGATTGGCCAAACGCCCGACCACGCTCTGCAGCGGCTTCAGCTGCGCATCGAGATAGGCGCGCAGCCGCGCCAGCTCTTCCCCGTCGCAGAGATCTTCAGCGGCGATGATCTCGTCATGCGCGCGGGTGAAGATCTTGTAGTTGGCGTTCGGGTCCTCCGGCTCATTGCGCGGCTTTGGCCGCATAGGTTTTTCGCCGGGCTCCTCCTGCTCCGTTTCGTCCGTCTCGTCGGACTCGTCTTCCGCTTCGATCTGGATGGTTCGGTCGTCGTCGCTGTCGACCTCCGCATCCGTCATCTGCATTTCGGCGCCGGCTTCCTGCTCCTGCTCATCACCTTCGGGGGAATCCTCCGGCTGCGGCGGCGGGGGTTGATCGGCGTCACTGCCCTCTTCATCCTTATTCTCTTCAGCGCCGAACTCATCGCCAATGCCGAGGTCTGTCAGCACGTCGCGCATCAGCATGGAGAATTCGTGCTGATCGCTCTGGACCTCGGCCAAGCGATCGAGCGCGCCGCCGGCGTCGCGTTCGATATCAGCGCGCCAGGACTCCACCAATGCTTTGGCGTTATCCGGCGGCGCGAGACCGGTGAGCCGTTCGCGCACCATCAGCGCGACCGCATCCGCGAGCGGTGCGATCGCGCGGTCATGCATGCGCGCCGCGCCCTTGCGTTCGAGCTGATCGGTGAGCGAAGCTGTCAAATTGTTCGAGACGCCTTTCATGGCGTTCGCGCCCATCGCCTGGATGCGCATGTCCTCCACCGCATCGAACACGGCGCGCGCCTCGGCGCCGGATGGGCGCAGGCGCGCATGTTCGGCGGCGTCGTGGTGCGCGAGGCGCAGCGCCAGCGCATCGGCCTGACCGCGAATGCGCTCGGCCTCCGGATCGGAAATCACGCGCGGCGGATGCGGCAACACGATCTTGCCGGGCGAGAGGCGCGGCCCTTCCGCGCCGAAGGTGACGTCGAGTTCGTCCTCGCGCCCGGCGAGCGCGCGCGTCGTCTGCGCCAGCGAGCGCTTGAACAATTCAGTCGGAGTTTCGCGGGCAGACATTAGGCGTCGAACTTTATTCCATCGGATGTGATCGCGAACACGACATTATCATCGGCTTGGAATGGACCCATCACACGATCGTGGTCCGCAAAGTCTGCGAGTTTTCCTTCGTTGCTCAAGCCACCTTCACCCGCGTCGCCGCCTCCGGCAGATCCGCCCCAAACGCGCGCTGATAAAACTCCGCGACAGTCGGCCGCTCTAGCTCATCGCACTTGTTCAGGAACGTCATCCGGAACGCCAAGCCGATGTCGCCGCCGAAAATCTCTGCGTTCTGCGCCCAGGTAATCACCGTGCGCGGGCTCATGACGGTGGAGATGTCGCCGTTCATGAAAGCGTTGCGCGTCATGTCGGCGACGCGCACCATCGACATGATCGTGCGCTTGCCTTCGGCCGTGTTGTAGCTCGGCGCCTTGGCCAGCACGATGTCGGCTTCTACGTCGTGTTCAAGATAATTGAGCGTCGTCACGATCGACCAGCGGTCCATCTGCGCCTGGTTGATCTGCTGCGTGCCGTGATAGAGGCCGGTGGTGTCGCCGAGGCCGATCGTGTTCGTCGTCGCGAACAGGCGGAAAAACGGGTTGGCGGTGATGACGCGGTTCTGATCCAGCAGCGTCAGCTTGCCGCTCGATTCTAGCACGCGCTGAATGACGAACATCACGTCCGGCCGGCCGGCGTCGTATTCGTCAAAGCAGATCGCCACCGGCCGCTGCAGCGCCCACGGCAGCATGCCCTCGCGAAATTCGGTGATCTGCTTGCCGTCCTTCAAGACGATCGCGTCCTTGCCGACGAGATCGATGCGGCTGACGTGACTGTCCAGATTGATCCGCACCAGCGGCCAGTTCAGCCGCGCCGCCACCTGCTCGACGTGCGTGGATTTGCCGGTGCCGTGATAGCCCTGAACGATGAGGCGGCGGTTGAAGGCGAACCCCGCGAGGATCGCCAAGGTCGTCTGCGGATCGAAGCGATAGGCCTCGTCGATCTCCGGCACGTATTCGCTGCGCTTGGAAAACGCCGGCACTTTCATGTCGCTGCCGACGCCAAACTCGCGGGCGGACACCTGCTTGTCAGGCTTCATGGTGAGGAGATCGTCGGCAGTCGTCATATCGTCTCGGCTTGGTCTGGATTTGCGCATGAGCTTACCGTGCCGCAGCATGGGGAGAAAAGCGGCGTTTTGGCGAAGCTCGAATAGAAACGCCCTATACGGACTTGGGGGGCCGCCCCCAACTAGACCAGCCCGCCAGCCTTCAGCGTCTGGTAGGCCTTGATGACGCGCTGCAGATGCTCCTCGGCGCTGCGGTCGCCGCCATTGGAATCCGGGTGCCAGCGCTTCACCAATTCGGCGTAGCGGGTGCGGATATCCGGCGCCGTCGCGTTCTCCTCAAGCGACATCACTTCGAGCGCCAGGGTCTGCAGCCGGGTCAGCCGTCGGCGCGGCGCCGCGGCGCCTTTGACCGCCTCGCCTTCCGTACCGAACATCGAGAACGGGTCATTGGCCCGGCCGGCGCGGAACCCCTTCATCGCCGACGAGTGGCGGTCGAGCCGGCCGCTGCGGAAGGTCCAAGTCGGGCGGTGGCCGGTCTCCTCCTTGGCCTGATAGGCGGCCAATTCGGCGTCACTCATGCCGGCGAAATAGTTCCAGCGTTTGTTGTAAGCGGCGACGTGCTCTGTGCAGAAATGCCAAAACTCGCCCTCGCGGTCACGGCTCTTCGGCGCGCGATGGGCGCCGGCGCGCTTACAACCGATCTGATCGCACGCACGTGCGGCCGGCTCGCGGTCCACCGTCGCCGCGTCAGGCTTCTTGACGCGGATGTCGATGAATTTCGGCCTGTACTCGAAGGCGTTCGACATGGGAGGGTGAGTATGGGCGCCAGAGGTTAAGCGGACAAGGAATTGACAGAAGCGAAAACGCATCTTTCCCGCGCCGAGCGCATGGAAAAGCTGCTGAAACCGCAGCTCTCGCCTCACGTCTTCGTGCTTGAGGATGAATCGTCGCGGCACATCGGCCACGCCGGCGCGCGCCCGGAGGGCGAAACGCATTACCGTTTGCGCGTCGTCTCCGACGCCTTCGCCGGATTATCCCGCGTCGCGCGTCAACGCTTGGTTTACGACGCGCTTCGTGAAGAATTTGACACAGGCTTGCACGCGCTCTCGCTCGACCTCAAAACTAGAGCAGAGGCGGCGGCCTCTTAGAGCTTTCGCGGTGGGGAGCGGATGCTGCGGCGGGTTTTGGCTTGGGCGGCGGCGGCGCTGATCGGCGCCGCATTGGGTGTAGGCTCGGCATGGGCGACGCTCGAGTTCGGCCGCGCCAGTTTCGTCGAGCATTATGGCTCTTGGGCGCACAGCCGGGCTGCGGGATCGCAAGCCGCGGGGCCGTACACGCGCGCGATAATCGCCCGCGACGGCCTTTTGGCGTTGAGCGCGCGCGAGGCGCTCTACTTCACGCTCTCCGAAGACGACCAGGGCCGGCCGCTCGATGAAAGCTGTGTGTACGAGCTCAGCGGCGCGCCGCTCGCAACGCGTTGGTGGTCCGTCACGCTCTACGCCGACGACAATTACCTCGTCCGCAATAGCGATCACGCCGGCGCGATCGACGTCTCGCGCATCGGCGCTGACGCGGTGTGGTCGGTGCGCGTGTCGCCGGTGCGCGGGAATGCGCCGCACTGGCTGTCCTCACGCGGGGCGGGGCGCAATTTCTCGCTGACGCTGCGCGTCTACAATCCGCACCGCGATTTTGCGCCCAGCGCAGAAGCGCTGCCGCGCCTCACGACGATCTCCTGCGCCGGAGAAGCATGATGAGTTGGGGCAAGTATGTGACGGGCGCCTTGCTGATCGCGGTCGTGACGCACACCGTCTGCATCTACGCCGCGCCGAGGCTGATGATGAACGTTGCGATCGAACGTATCGGCGCAGCGGGCTTCAACACGTGGCGGTTGGCGGACAGAGTGACGCCGGCGTCGCGCCAGATCGTGCGCCCCTCGCCTGACTTTGCCTATTCCGCCTGCGCTTACGATTTGAGCCACGGGCCCGTCGCGATCTCGGCGGCCGCATGGGAGCCATATTGGTCGCTCTCGCTCTACGCCGCCAATAGCGACAACTTTTACGTCATCGACGACCGCGAAGCGCATTACGGCGCTGGGATAACGCTGATCCGTCGCGGCGCGCGCGCGCCGGACGGCGCTGAAACGGTGGTCCAAAGTCCAAGCCAGCGCGGCATCGCCTTGATCCGGCGCTTGGCGCCGACGCCGGCGCAGTACAGTGCCGCTGCTGACGTCTCGCGCCGAGACGTCTGCGCCAGTCTTGCCAGCGTGGCTGGTTAGGGAACCCTAAAAGCCGGAACACGCTTCCCAGGCGCCGCGTTGCGGCACCAAGGAAGACTGACATGAGACGCCCGGCATATGCGGCTGCTGCAGCGGCCCTCCTGCTCGCGGGATGCGGCGGACCTGCATTCCCCGAGTTTGCACAATCGGCTTATCGGCTCGAAGGGCTGACGACGCCGCCGGATGGCGGGCCGGCGACGCACACCATTATCTATCGCGACGGCCCCAAGATGCGGGTCGAGGCGACACTGCCGGCGATCGGCCGGGCCACCATTGTCTTCGATGAAGCCACCCGCGGCGCTTATGTGCTCAATCCGGGCGCGCAGACCAGCGTCGCCGCCTCGGCGATCGGCGTGCCGCCGCCACCGCCGCCGCAGCCTCTGTCAGTCGCCTATAGCGACGTCGATGTCGCGGCGCCCGAGCCGGGCGTCGCTGTCCGGATCGATGACGCGGACGCGCCGCAGCCGCTCGAAACGGCATGGGCCGCGCTTGGCCCGAAGAACACGCGCACCGAAGGTTTGTGCGAAGTCGCCGGCGAGCGCGGTCGTCTGTGGCGACCGCGCACCGAGGTCGCAGGTGTCGAGCGCGTCGCCTGCATTAGCCGCGACGGCATCGTCCTGCAGGTGACCGAAAACGAACGCGTGCTTTGGGAAGCGACTTCCCTGCAACGCGGCCCGCAGGACGGTTCATTGTTCGGCGTCCCCGCCGGCTATCGCATGATCGAGCGGCAGACGATCGCCTCGGCGGAAGATAGGATCGGCGCGCCGTCGCTGCAGGAAGCGCCGCCGCCGCGCGGCTAGGTGCTCAGCCGAAACGCCGCGAGACGCGCAAACAATAATGTCACCGCTTTGCGCCGCGCACCCGCCAGCGGGCGCACCGGGCTATCACGCAAAATAGCGCCGCCGAAACCGTCGGCGACGATCAAGCCGACATCTTCCGGAATCAACGCGCGCGGAAAGCTTTCGGTGACGGCGAAAAAGAAACGGTCGCAATACTCCATGTAATCGGGCCACTTCGCATCGACCGCGTAGTCCTCCAGGCACGATTTGGTTTCGACAATCCAAATCTCGCCCTTTGCCGTCAGCGCCATCACGTCAGCGCGACGGCCGTTCGCCAGCGGCACTTCCAGCACCGACGCCAACCCATGCTCAGCCAGCATGCGCGTAACGCCGCGCGCCAGCAGCGCGGTGATCTCGGGGCGGGAGTGGATTTCGTCGGGCACAGATTGAGCGCTGCCTCCGGTGATCGCGCCTCGATCACGAACTTTGTGCACGACCCACAAACCGCTGACCATACGCGGCGGTCGGCCGCTATCACTCGGCGGCGGTCACGTCCGTCGCTTCAAAATCGCGTCCCTTAAACAGCAGCGGTTCGCCGAGCGTCTTCGACAATGCGTAGGCAAAGCAATCGGCCAAATTCAGGCTCGCAGGATGCCGGCCCTTGCCAAACCGGTCGAACGCCTCGCGCGCAGCCGCGGCTTGAGCGGCGTCGATGGCAGCCACCTTGATCCCCGCCACGACAACAAACTCGTCAAGCTTCGCCACGCCCACCTCGCCCCGGCGAGAACGCATCAGCATGTGCGCCTCAAGCAAATTGACAGGCGACACGACAGGCGCCGGATCGGCGCCTATGCGATCCAGCAGGGATTCGCGTTCCGGCTCACCTTGCAGGATCGCAAGCAGCGCCGAAGCATCAATCACCGTCACCGCGGCAACCCAATGTCGTCATAACCGAGAATTTCTTCGTCACTCCGGTCGTCCAGGATCGGCAGCGCGGCGCTTTCTCGCGCGATGCGCCGAAGATTTTCGAGCTTTTCTGCGAGCGCCGGAGCATCCCCTGCCGGCGTGGGCGCGCGCTCCAATTCCGCCTCGATCGCGGCCGTCACGGCCTCCGCCACGCCGACGCCGCGGCGGCGCGCCAGCTCGCGCGCGAGACGCTCAGTCTCGGGATTATCGATGGTGATGGACACGGCAAGCACCTTACCACGCCAGGCGAAACAGGAGAAGCGCCGCACAAGGAGTCCTGCCGACGCCCCGTCAGTTTGCCGGCAAAAACAAAACGCCCCGCTCTTGCGAGCGGAGCGTCATGCTGTGCGTCAATACGAGGGACGTTATTCCGCCGCCACCGCCGCCGCTTTCACTTCGTCCAGCGCGCTGGTGTTGATGCCGAAATTGATCGTCTTCAAATACTGGATGCCTTCATCGGCGATCGCGTCGCCGACCATCTCTTCGCCTTCGGCCTTGAACTCATCGAAGTTCACATAGGTGGCGTAGAAGGCGGCGGTGCGCTCGGTGATGATGCCGGCATTCCACAGCGTCTTGACCAGCACGCGGAAGATGTTGGTGCCTTCCTTCATGTGCTCACGGCGCATGTCGTCGGTGACGGCCTCCTGGAAGCTCGCCATCACCTTCTCCGGGTCGAGCCCGAACTGTACGTAGATCGAGGTCATCTGGTGCGGCGCAACCAGATTGAAGAGCAGCGTTTGGAAGCAGTGCGCGGCCCAGTTCTCGACGATCTCGTGCTCTTCCTTGCTGAGCTTCGGAATCGTCCGATCGGCCCAGATTTTTCCGAACTTGTGATGGAAGGCTTCGTCGGTCATGACGAGCTGGGTCAGCTTCTTCGCCAGCGGATCTTCCCATTCTTTGAAGATCGTCGCGAAGGCGCCCATGGCCAAGCCTTCGACCAGCATCTGCATGCCGATGATCTTTTTATAGACCTCCGGCGCATGCACGATCTCTTGCAGCAAGCTGGCAAGCACGGTGCCGCACGGGAGCGGCGTACCCCAGCGCCTGATGATATATTTCGCGAACGCCGTGACGTGCCGGCCTTCTTCGCGGGTCTGGTTGGCGGCATATTCCTGCGCGCCCGGATCGCGCAGCACGTGGCAGAGCGAAGCGGAGAGGTTCAGCGCGCCCTGCTCGCCATGCAGGATCGAACTCATCACCCAACGGCCGACCTGGCTCTTGAAGCGGATCCGCTCGGCCGGCTTATCGGCGAAGAATTGCTCGACGTATTCGGTCTGCAGCGCCGGGACCATGTAGTCCGGAATGAAGTCGGTCGTGTCCGGATCGAAATCGTCGTTGAAGTCGATGTATTTCTTGTCGAGCGGGTCCCAGAAATGGTCGTGCGTCGCCGAGATAATCTTATCGAACGCCGTCGAGCGATTCAGGTGACGATCGATTTCCAGCATCTGGCTGAAATCGGTCGGCGGGACCGCGTCATACACCTCGTCCTTGGTGATCTGACGGATCGGAGCTGCTGAATCGGCCATCGCGTCGTCTCTCCCGGGGATGCGGCCGGGCAGGCGCCGGCCATCGTTCTGGATGACGAATGCTAACTCAGGGCTTGATCCCGATCAAGAAAAATGACGGGTGCGTCAACTATCGTTCATCATTCCACTGTGAGCGTATAAGTTCCGGCGTGACGCCGGCCGCCCGCATTCTCGACCGCAACCTGCACTGCCAGCCCGTCCGCGGGTATGTCCCAGGTCGCTTGCGCCTCTTCGCCGTCCATGTCGGCCACCACAAACACGGTGCGGCCGCCGCCGCGGCTGCCGTCGGCACGGAGCGGATAAAGGGCGACGGTTTCGCCGCCCGGCGCGTTGGTCTGCGCCTGGAGCCGCAGGGTCCGTGACCCAGGTTCGGCCGCGCGCAACGTGTGCTGGAAGCGCGAGAACTCGGCGGAATCCCAGCTATTCGTGTAGGGGCCGAGGTCGGCAGCCGGCGCTTCCGGCGCTGGCGTAGTCTCCACCGATGGCGGCGTCTCGGGCCGTGGCGCTTCGGTGGTCTGGCCGCAGGCTGCGACGCTGAGAGCGAGAGCGGCGATGATGATACGCATGGGCGGGCCTCCTATCTCGTCAGCTAAGCCCATGGCGCCGCAGAAGACCACCAATGACTGATCAGCCTGCCCCCTCTCTCGACGATATCGAGCGCATCGCCCGCGCCGCCTGGGAGGCGCTGCCTCGGGAATTTCGCGCGCTCGCCGGCGATGTGCTGATCCGGATCGAGGACTTCGCCGACGACGAAACGCTGAGCGAAATGGGCATCGAAGATCCGTTCGAGCTGAGCGGACTCTATGTCGGCGTCGATCTCACTCAGCAATCGATCAGCGATCCAGCGCCATCACAGACAATGGTGTTTCTCTATCGCCGCGCCATTCTCGATGAATGGATAGATCGCGGCGATGTCGGGCTCGCCGAACTGGTTTCACACGTCCTCGTGCACGAAATCGGCCACCATTTCGGCCTCAGCGACGAACACATGGATCGGCTGCTGGAAGAAGCGGACTAACGCTGCCGTTCGCGGCGGCTTTCCGGCACGGCGAGACGATTGGCCATGCCGAGGCTTTGGCGGCAATATTCTTCCGGCGTCGTCAGCTCCGGGCGCATCGGATCGCTTTCCGCCGCCGACTGCACGGCGATGACGCAGCGGTCCCAGGCGCGCACGTCTTCCATGCGCTGCGCCGTCGAGCGCGGATCGCCGGCGGGCGGGCGCACCTGCTGTTCGCGCTGACCCGGCACCACGATCGTGTCGTCCGGCTCGGCTTGCGCGCGGCGCGGCTGCGTCGGCGGCGGCGCAGCGACGTCAGGCGCTGCAGCCGGCGGCGCGGCGCTCGGCGGCGTCACCAGCGGCGGCGCGGCGCTTGAGGGCGCCGCCGTTTGCGCAGGCGCCGGCGCGGACTCCGCCGGCGGCGCCGCGATGCGATCGGCATTGCGGCCGGCGGGCTCGAGCCCGGCGCACCCGGCCAAGGCGATCGAAGCGGCCACGACCGCCAAACGTCCCAACATAACGGCTCCCTCTTTTCTGCTGCGCCCAATGTAACGCCAATTGTGGCGCCGCCTAGCCGACCAATTGCGAAACCCACGCCGGCACAGCTTCGCTCGCCTTGCCATACCGCGTGAAGGTGAAGAGCTGCGCGTTCTCGGACGGCGCCAGATTGATCTCCATCGTCGGGACGCCGCCGCTGCGCGCCGCCGCGACGAAACCCGCCGCGGGATAGACGCTGCCCGAAGTGCCGATCGAGACGAAGAGATCGGCGCCCGCGAGCTTTTCGTAGATCAGATCCATCTCAAGCGGCACTTCGCCGAACCAGACCACGTGCGGACGCAAGCCGCCGATACGGCCGCACGCAACGCAGCCGAGCGCAAGCGACAGCTCGCCATCGGCGGCGGTTACATCGCCGCAATCATGACAGCGCACTTTGCCGAGTTCGCCGTGCATATGGATAACGTTCTCGGCCCCGCCCTGCTCGTGCAGATGATCGATGTTCTGCGTGCAGATCGTCACCTCTCCCCCGCGCGCGGCCCAAGCACGCTGTAGCCGGCCAAGCGCTTCATGCGCGGGATTGGCTTTCACGTCGCGATGGATGTCGCGGCGCAAATTGTAGAACTCCAGCACGCGCGCCGGATCGCGCTCGTAGCCTGCGAGCGAAGCGACATCCTCGACCTTGTAGTGCGTCCATAAACCGCCCGTATCGCGGAAGGTCGAAAGTCCGGATTCCGCCGAGACGCCAGCGCCGGTCAGAACGAAGATTTTGTTGGGATTCACCGCAGCCTCCCCGCTGGCCATGCAGACCTAGAATCGATTGAGCAACACCGCCCCGCCCGAACCGCAAACGCGCCAACCGGCGCCCACCTCCTAAGCTCGCCTCAACCGCGCAGCGGATAATCCGCTTCGAGCCGATAAAGGCTCGGAGCGGATTTGCGCGTCCAGCTCGTGTAAACGCCGAAGCTGTCGACCCGAAACGGCGGCGCTTCAAAGAGACCGAGACGCGCCTCGAACGCCTGCACCCGCTCAAGCGGCGCGTTGTTCAAATAGGCCAGCGTCACGTGCGGCGTAAACTTGCGCGGCTCGGGCTTTAGCTCTGCGCGCCGCGCCGCGCGCTCGCAATCGGCGGCAAGTTTTTTCAGCGCAGCGCTATCGGCCGCACCAACCCAAAGCGCATGCGGATCGGCGCCGCCGAAACTGCCTGCAGCTTTTAAAGTCAGATCGAACGGCGCGTTGACTTCCGCAACCTCGCCAAGCGCCGCATCGATATCGTCCGCCACCGGCTCGGCGACCTCGCCGAAAAACCGAAGCGTCAGGTGCAAGTTCTCGCGCGGCCGCCAACTCGCCCCCGGCACACCGCGCATCAACGCCATCAAGCGCTCAGCGACATGATCCGGAAGCGCGATGGCGGCGAAGAGACGGAGAGTCATGGGATGAAGGGGAGTAGGGCAGTAAGGCAGTAGGGCAATAGGGACGGACGGGCGCACGCGGCCAACGCACGCAACATACTGCCCTATTGCCGTACTGCCCTACTCCCTTCCAACGCGCGTTGCCCTTTTGTTCGGCCTTACATCACCACGCGCTGAAGCGTCTCCTGACGCCGGCCGACAACGAATCCTTCCGCGATCCCTGCAGCACCATTGCTGCGCGCGGTGTTTTCATCGGACGGGAAGACTCTCCAACGCGCGCCGTGGCCCAGGTGTTGTTTGCTGCATGAGCAATGCTACGGGAACCGGCGGATGGCGCTGATGTCTTCCGACACGCGAAACATTGTCCCGATGCGTCCGAGCGTCAAGCACGGAACACCATTTGTGATCGCATTGAAATGTACGCGCAGCTTTAGTTTTGCTGCGCGCTTGCATCCGCGCGCGGCAACGTCGCGATGTACGCCGCAACGGCGCGCGCATCTTCATCGTTCAAGCGATAAGGCGGCATCGGCGGACGCGGATGCGAACCGTCAGGGCGCACGCCCGTTTGCAAGAACGCGATGAATTGTTCTTCCGTGAAGTGCGCCGGAATGCCCGCGATCGACGGCGCAACCTCGCCCCACGGAATCGGAATGCTCACCGTCGTCAGATTCGGCGCGCCTTGCAGGTGGCGCGTATGATCGGGTCCGTTCGGCCCCATCGGCGTATGACAATCGCCGCACAACACCACGCTGTTGACGAGATAATCGCCGCGCGCGATGAGCGCGTCGCCGGTCAACTCCGCCGTTTGCGGTTGCGAACAGGCCGCCAGCGCCGAAAGCGCCGCCGCGGCGATCCAAAATTTATGCATGACCTCCCCCCGGAGATGCGCCCAACGCGAGCGCCGCGCTGGTATGTAGCGCTGGCGGCGAAGCTGCTCAACGGCAAAACGAAACCGGCGCTAACGTAGCGTCCCGGCCGGAATCGGCGCATGGCCAAGTCATAGTGACCAGCGCCGACATCCTTGCATTTCTCTGCGGCTCGGCCGTCGGCCTGGTGCTGGCGCTGATCGGCGGCGGCGGCTCGATCCTGGCGACGCCCGCCCTGCTCTACATTGTCGGCGTCGCCAATCCTCACGTCGCCATCGGCACCAGTGCGCTCGCCGTATCGGTCAACGCCTTCGCCAACTTCGTGAACCATTTGCGCCGCGGCAACGTGAAATGGAAATGCGCCGCCGTGTTCGCCGTGGCCGGCGTCATCGGCGCCGCCGAGGGCGCCTCAGTCGGCAAAGCGACCGACGCCAAACTTCTGCTGCCGCTGTTTGCGCTGCTGATGATCGTCGTCGGCATCGCTATGCTGCGTCCGCGCAAAGACGATGGCGGAAGCGACGTCAGCCTAGACGCGAACAATACGCCGAAGCTGGTCATGTACGGCCTCGGCGTCGGCGCGCTCTCGGGCTTCTTCGGCATTGGCGGCGGCTTCCTGATCGTGCCCGGCCTCATCGGCGCCACCGGCATGAGCATGCTCCACGCCATCGGCTCATCGCTCTTGAGCGTCGGCGCCTTCGGCGCCACCACAGCCGCGACCTACGCCGCCGACAATTTGATCGACTGGCGCATCGCGCTCCTCTTCATCGCCGGCGGCATCCTCGGCGGCCTCATCGGCGCCGGCTTCGCCACGCACCTCTCCAAACAACGCGGCGCATTCCAACGCGTCTTCGCCGGCGTGGTGTTCGCCGTCGCGACCTACATGCTGTGGCGAAGCTTGCTCAGCCCCTAAGCATCCACATCCGCTTCCAGCGCGAATTCCTGAATGAAATCCCGCCGCGGCTCGACCACGTCGCCCATCAGCTTGCTAAACATCTCGTCCGCGTCATCGGCGTGCTCCACCTTCACTTGCAGCAAAGTGCGGATGTCGGCGTCGAGCGTGGTTTCCCAGAGTTGTTCGGCGTTCATTTCGCCGAGGCCCTTATAGCGCTGCACCGAAATGCCTTTGCGGCCGGCGTCTTCGATCGCTTTCAGCAGCGAGAGCGGCCCGTGCGTCGGCATGCTTTCGCCGCCGCGGCGCAAGGTGGCGGGGCCGGCGTAAGTCTCACGCAAAGCGGCGGCGCGGTCGGCGAGGCGGCGCGCATCGGCCGATTGCAGGAAGAGCTTATCCAGGACGTGGCGCTCGGCGACGCCGCGCACGATGCGCTCGAGCACAAGCGCGCCGTCGTCGTCGAAGCGGCCAGACCACGTGGCTTCGCCCTCTTCGGCAATGACGTTGAGACGGCGCGCGGCGTCTTCAGCTTCCGCATCGCCTGCGCCCGGCGCGAACGCGCCCGCGAGCACCGAATGGCCGATCACCGGATCGGGCGCCTTGCCGTGCAGGCGCCGCACGAGCGTTTCGACCGCGACCGCTTCACGCGCGAGGCGTTTTAGGTCGTCGCCGGCGATCTGCAGGCCGGTCGAGGTTTCAAGCACCGCGCCGGCCGTGCCTTCGTCGATCAGAAAGCTTTCGAACTCGGCCTGATCTTTCAGATAGCGGCCGCTCTTGCCTTTGCTGGCTTTGTAGAGCGGCGGCTGAGCGATGTAGAGATAGCCGCCATCGATGATCTCCGGCATTTGCCGGTAGAAGAACGTGAGCAGCAGCGTGCGGATGTGGGCGCCGTCGACGTCGGCGTCGGTCATGATGATGATCTTGTGGTAGCGCAGCTTCTCGATGTTGAAATCGTCGCGGCCGATGCCGGTGCCGAGCGCGGTGATCAAAGTACCGACCTGATCGGACGACAGCATCTTGTCGAAGCGCGCGCGTTCGACGTTCAAGATCTTGCCGCGCAGCGGCAGCACGGCCTGATAATCGCGGTTGCGGCCCTGCTTGGCGGAGCCGCCGGCGGAATCACCCTCGACGATGAAGAGTTCGGACTTGGCCGGGTCTTTCTCCTGGCAATCGGCCAGCTTGCCGGGCAGCGACGCGACATCGAGCGTCGATTTGCGGCGCATTTCGCGCGCTTTGCGCGCCGCTTCGCGCGCGGCGGCGGCTTGCACGATTTTCGCCATCACCGTTTTGGCGGCGCCGGGATTTTCCTCGAACCATTGCGTCAGCGTTTCCGCGACCAGGTTTTCGACCACCGGCCGCACTTCGGACGAAACTAGTTTTTCCTTGGTTTGCGACGAGAATTTCGGATCGGGCACTTTGACGCTGAGCACGCAAGTGAGGCCTTCGCGCGCATCGTCGCCGGTGATCTCGACCTTTTCCTTTTTGGCGATGCCGGAGCTCTGCATGTAGGCGTTAACGACACGCGTCAGCGCGCCGCGGAAGCCGGCCAAGTGGGTGCCGCCGTCCTTTTGCGGGATGTTGTTGGTGAAGCAGAGCGTATTCTCGTGATAGCCGTCGTTCCATTGCATCGAGGCTTCGACGGTCATGCCGTCGCGCTCGCCGATGACGTAGATGGCTTCCGGGATGATCGCGCTGCGAGAGCGGTCGAGGTGCGCGACATAGGCTTTGACGCCGCCTTCGTAGAAGAGCGTTTCCTCGAACGGCTCGGGGCCGCGCAAATCCTTGAAGACGATGCGCACGCCGGAATTGAGGAAGGCCAGTTCGCGTAGGCGGTGTTCGATCGTCTTGCGGTCGTATTCGACCATGGTGAACGTCGCCGGGCTGGCGAGGAAGCGCACGGCGGTGCCGCGGCGCGGCTTGCCATCATCGAGCGGCGCGTCGCCGACTTCCGCCAGCGGCGCCTCGGCGTCGCCCATGCGGAAGCGCATGTAGTGCTCCTTGCCGGCGCGCCAGATGCGCAGGTCGAGCCATTCGCTGAGCGCATTGACGACCGAAACACCCACACCGTGGAGGCCGCCGGAGACCTTGTAGGAATTCTGGTCGAACTTACCGCCGGCGTGCAGCTGGGTCATGATCACCTCAGCCGCCGAGACGCCCTCTTCCTCGTGGATCCCTGTCGGAATGCCGCGTCCGTTATCGGTGATCTCCGCACTCCCATCCGAATGCAAAATCACCTCAACCCGCGTCGCATGGCCCGCCAACGCCTCATCAATCGCGTTATCGACCACCTCATAAATCATATGATGCAACCCGGACCCATCGTCCGTATCCCCAATATACATCCCCGGCCGCTTCCTTACGGCATCCAAGCCCTTGAGAACTTTGATGGAATCCGCGCCGTAGTCGGGCGCGCTCGCCGGTGCGTTTTGGGGAGCGGTCATGCTGTTCGAATCGTCCTGGGAAACATCCCTAAATATAGGGAATGGCGGCCCAAAAGTCTTCGATTTGAGTGCGGTTTTAGCGTCGCGGCAGGACTGTGAATCAGCCCGCGAAAGCGTGCGCCATAAAGGGCACGGCAAGCGCTAGCGCAAGCATGGTGAGACCGATGCCCAAGGTGGTCAGAAGACCATCGCGGGCGGTCATGCCGACGCCGAAGAGGACGACGGCGACGCCTGGCAGGAGCGGACCGAAGGGGATGATCGAGAGTGGGAACGTCACCAGCGCGGCCAGGACGACGCAAACTGCAACCAAAGCGGCGAAGGGGCCGCGGGTGAGCATTTCCAGGCGTGGGCGGATTAGGTCGCCCTCGACGCGCTCCACGTGCGGACGGGCGCGATCAACGAAGGCGACGAAGGCGCTACGCGGCACCCGCATCTCAAGAACGCGGCGCGGCAGCCAGGGGCGCTTCATGCCGAACGCCATCTGCGCGGCGACGATCAAGGTGATCGCAGCGGCAACGCTGGTCATACCGGGCAGGATGGTTGCGGGCGAGATGGCGAAGAGACCGATCACCAGAAGCAGCGGACCATAGGAGCGGCGACCGACAGCGCTGAGCAAGACGCTGAGCCGCACGCCAGCGTGCGGGCTGTCACGATTCACGCGGGCGTCGAGTTCGCTGAACACGTCCGCCAAACAATCCGGCTGGGCGGCGACGACGCGTATTTGTGAAGCGGTTTCGAACGGGGTTGGCATGGTAGCCCGAGAACGTCATCCCATCGGGCGTGTTCCTGGGCGCGAGGGCGGCGAACTGCGGCGAGACATGCACTTTGGCGTGATAGCCACATCCGCGCGGTACGTCGCTGAGCTTAGCCTAAAATTCGGACAGGAAGCGTCTCGTAACCCTTCACGAAGGAAGAGTAGACGCGCTTTGGTTCCCCCATCACTTCGATTTTATCGAAGCGTTTCAGAATCTCTTCCCAGACGATCCGAAGCTGCATTTCACCGAGCCGATTGCCCACGCAGCGATGAATGCCGAAGCCGAACGAGAGATGGCGGCGCACGTTTTCACGCTCGATATCGAAATCGTTCGCACGAGCGATCACCTCCTCGTCGCGATTGCCCGACACGTACCACATGACGACCTTGTCGCCCTTTTTGATCAGCTTGCCGCCGAGCTCCACGTCTTCCAACGCGGTCCGGCGCATATAAGCGAGCGGCGTCTGCCAGCGGATGGTCTCCGATACGAGCGACGGGATCAGCGCGGGATTGGCTTTCAGCTTCGCGTACTGCTCCGGAAATTTGTTCAGCGCATAGACACTCCCGGTGATCGAGTTGCGCGTGGTGTCGTTGCCGCCGACGATCAACAGGATCAAATTTCCGAGATACTCCATCGGCGGCATATTCTTGGTGCTTTCGCCGTGCGCGAGCATGGAAATGAGATCGGGCTTCGGCGCCTCACCGGCCCGCTGATGCCAGAGGTTGTTGAAGTAGTTCAGGCACTCCATCAGCTCGGCGCGGCGCTGTTCGTCGCTTTCGACGACGCCCTGCCCTGGGGCGGCTGTCGCGACATCGGACCAGCGCGTCAGCTTGCGGCGATCTTCCCACGGGAAATCGAACAAGGTCGCCAGCATCTGCGTGGTGAGTTCGATCGAGATTTTATCGACCCAATTGAACACCTCGTTGCGCGGCACGGAATCGAGCAAGCCGGCCGCACGTTCGCGGATGATGGGTTCGAGCTGCGCCAGATGGTTCGGCGCCACGATGGGCGAGACGGTCTTGCGCTGCACGTCGTGCTTAGGCGGGTCCATCGCGATGAACATCGGCAATGGAAAGTCCTCTTCCGGATCGAACAGGACGATCGACGGTTCGGACGAGAAGCGCTGGTGATCGGTATCGACCGCCATGATGTCGTTGTACTTGGTGATCGACCAGTACGGACCGTTGAGGCTGTCGGGGCAGTAGTGAACCGGATCCTCTTTGCGCAGGCGCTCGAAGAACGGCCAGAACGTGTGGTCACGGAATCGCTCGCCGCGGCTCATGTCGAGCGTCGAGAGATCGGTGGTCCAGGGGTCTTCGTTCGGGTCGTAGTCGAACACGTAATCCGGGTTGTGCCGGCCGATATAGTTTGGATTCGCCATGGCGCCGCTCTCCGTTAAGCGCATCGCACCAAAAATCGGCGCTCTTGTCACGCACGCATCGTGCGGCGCGAGGGCGCCGCAACGGCGCCTTAACAAGGTCTGAAGCAGCACCATTAGCCTGATATTAGCGCTGCCGCTCACATAAGACCCGGCGGGGCGCGCCGAATACGGCGCTGGGGGCCGTTACATGCTGCGCGTACTGGCTTGCATCACGCTGGAGCACAATTTCTGGCTCCTGCTGCTCGCGGCGCTGATCTGCGCCGTCACCAGCGTCTCGGCGTTCGTGATGCTCGGGCGCGCGATGGCGCGGCGCAAGCGCCTGGGCCGCTATTGGGCGATGGCGGCAGGCGTCGTGGCCGGGCTCGGCGTCTGGGCTACGCACTTCGTCGCGATGACCGCCTATGATGTCGGCTTGCCGCTCGGGTTTGCCGCACTGCCCTTGTTCGGATCGCTGGCGATTTCGCTGGCCGCCCAAACCGGTGCGTTGTGGATCGCATACGCATTCGACGACAGCCGCGTACGGGCGCTCGCCGGCGCCGGGGCGGGCCTCGGCATCGTCGCCATGCACTATATCGGCATGACGGGGCTCGAAGCTGCGGCGTTCATGCAATGGGATGCCGGGCTGGTCGCCGCGTCCGTGTTTCTCAGTATCCTGTTGGCGAGCGCGGCGGTTTCGCTGTTCTTCGCATCGATACATCGCTTGCGCGCGCTGCACGCCGGCGGCGTACTGGTCCTCGCCATCTGCGCACTGCACTTTACAGGCATGGGCGCGTTGACGCTCGTTCCGACGGGCTTTTCTGCATCGATCGGCGGACTATCGCAAACGATGCTCGGCGTGGTCGTCGGTTTCGCCGCCCTGCTGTGTCTTATCTTCGCCTTGGCGGCGGCCTTGGCCGATCTCTATCTGTCGGACCGGCAGCGGCTGGAAAACGTCCGCCTCCGCGACATGGTGGAAGAGCGCACCGCCGAGCTTGTCGCTCTGGCTGAGCGTCAGGCGGAGCTCACCGCGCGCGCCGAAGCGGCAAACGCCGCCAAATCGCAATTCATCGCCCATATGAGCCACGAGTTGCGCACCCCGCTCAACGCCATTATCGGCTATGGCGAGATTATCCACGAAGATTTGGCGGAAACCGATCCGGAGTCCTCACAGGACGCTGAGCGCATCATCGTGGCCGCCCGGCATCTCCTGAAGATCATCAGCGACATCCTCGACCTTTCCAAAGCAGATGCCGGCCGCATCGAACTCGAACGCACCGATTTCTCCGTCGCGCAATTGGTGCGTGAAACCCTCGACGCTGTCGCGCCGGTGGCGAAGGGGAACGGCGTGGCCTTGCGTACGGAATTCGACGGCGAACTCGGCGGCGCGCACAATGACGGCTTCAAGATCAAGCAATGCCTGCTCAACTTGCTGTCGAACGCCGTAAAGTTCAGCGATGGCGGAGCAGTGACGCTCCACGCCAGGCGCGAACGCCACAACGGCGCCGAATGGCTCCGCTTCGATGTCGCCGATACCGGCATCGGCATGTCGGAGACCGAGCTTGGCCGTCTATTTCAGCCCTTCGTGCAGGCCGACGCCAGCGTGACACGCCGCTTCGGCGGCACCGGCCTCGGCTTGGCGATCACGCGCGAGTTCGCGCAGTTGATGGGCGGCGATGTCACCGTCACCAGCGCGCCCGGCAAAGGCTCGACGTTCACGCTGACTGTGCTGGCGGACTTCAGCGAATCGCAAGCGCTTCGCGCCGCCTAGGCCGCCGCAACGGCGCCGTCGCGCACCTCGAACAATTGTGCGCGTGAACCGAAGGCTTCGAACAGGCTTTGGTCCGTGCCGGTCAGCCAGGCTTGGCCGGGGTTGGCCAGCAATTCATCGAACAGAGCGGCGCGGCGTACGGCGTCGAGATGGGCGGCCGCCTCGTCGATCAAGATGAGCGAAGCGCCGGCGCCGGCGTCATCGGCAAGCGCGCGGGCCTGAGCGAGGGTGACGCCGACGAGCAGCGCCTTCTGCTCGCCCGTGGAGCACTGATCGGCATCCATCCCCTTGGCGGCGTGGCGGGCTTTTAGATCGCTGCGGTGTGGGCCGTCGAGCGCCCGCCCAGCGCCGGCGTCGCGGCCGCGCACGTCGCGCAGGAGTTCGGCGAAGTCCTCTTCGACGTCGGCGCTCTTGGCGCCATTCTCGAAACGCGCTTCGAGCAAGCCTTCGAGTGCGAGCATGGCTTTCGGGAATGCGCCTTCGGGGCGAGCGTCGATCGCATCCTGTAAGCGCTGCATGGTTTCGACGCGCGCGGCCGCGATGGCCGCGCCATGTGCGGACATCTCGCGCTCCAAGCCGCCGAGCCAAGTATCGTCGTAGACGCGCTCACTGAGCAGACGCTGACGCTCCCGCATAGCGCGCTCGTACTGCGCGGCGGCGCTGCCATGCTCGGACGCGCGCGCGAGCGTCAGCCGATCGAAGAAGCGGCGTCGGTCGCCAGCGGGACCGGACCAGAGCCGATCCATTGCGGGCGTTAGCCAAGTCATGCGGGCGGCGGCGGCGAGTTCGGTCGCGGTGGCAGGCTGGCCATCGCGGCGCGAGACGCGTTTGACGCCGCCTTCGGGCGTACGCTCGGCGCCTGCGCCGATCACTGTCTCTTCGCCATCTTGCACAACGCGTGCGGAAACGGCCCAGGGCTGCGGTCGCATTTCATCACCGGCGCGCGCAACATCGACGAGAGAGGCACTGCGCAAGCCCCTGCCCGGCGCCAGCATCGTCAGCGCTTCGAGGATGTTGGTCTTGCCGGCGCCGTTCGGGCCGAACAAACACACAGGACGCGCGTCGAGTGCGAGATCGAGCGCGGCGTGATTGCGAAAATCGGTGAGCGTGAGACGGGAAGCGTAAAGCGAGTGGCTCATCTCCCCCTCCGCTTGAGAGGAGGGGGTTGGGGGGTGGCGTGATGCGCAGTTGTTCGCGGCGCGCGGCGCGGTCGATCGGCGTGCACCTGCTGACGTCGCGCTTCACCCCGCCCCCTGCCCCCTCCCCTCAAGGGGAGGGGGTGATGTGCATGGACCATCATTGCGCCCTGCGCTCAGCCGCGAGCGGGCCGATCACTTCGATGCGGTCGGTGGCGACACCGCCGCGCCAGCCGCGCGGGACTGCAGCAAATGCTTCAGGCGTATCGACGCCGTTCACGCCGGGACGTTCGCCGCGGCGGATGGGCGCCACGATGATTACTTCGCTGCCGGCGTCCTGCATGCGTTGCAGGAAGCGATTGGGCCAGCCCCACGCGACCCAGCCGTAATTCGACGGCACGAAGATGATGCTGTTGCGGCAGTCGCCGTCGATATGCCCTGTCCAGCCGGTGAGAACGTAACTCTTGGCGCAATCCATCAGCTGGCGCCGGCCGGTGACGCGCACGTTCGGCAACAGCTCGCGCATGCGCGCTGCAGGCTCGGCGCCGTAATAGCTCAAGCGCTCGATGTTGGCGTTCGGCATAGCTTCAAGATAGGCGAGCAGCCGGTCGGCTTCATCAGTCTCGCGGCTTTTGAAATTGACCAAGAAGCGCTGCGTCGGGAACGCGTCGAGCACTTCGCGCAAGGTCGGCATCATGCCGACGCCCCGCCCGCGCAACGGAAAGCTCTGACCGCCATCGGCGGTGTAGCCATAGCCGAGGTCGAGCGTCTTCAAATAAGCCATCGAAAGTTCGCGCGTGACGCCTTGGCCGTCGGTGCGGCAATCGACGGTCCAATCGTGGAAAACGGCGAACTCGCCATCCGTGGTCGGATGGATATCGATCTCTACCATATCGGCGCCGGCGTCGAATGCGGCTTGCATCGAAGGCAACGTGTTTTCGAGCAACGCATGTGTGGGCGGGAAGATGCGCTCGGCGGTGCAGGTGTCGTTGGTGAGGCCTTCGCGCGCATAGGTGTGATGCACGCCGCGGTGCGAGAGCAGCGTGAGTTCGCCTGAAGGGTCCGCCAGCAGCGAGGTGTTGAGAACGAAAAGCGCGCCAGCGGCAAGCGTGAGCGCGCCGAGCACGACCCAGCGCTTGCGCATCTGCGTTAGACCCTGAGCGGCATCAGCACGTAGAGCGCCTGATCGTCTGCTTCGTCGCGCACCAAAGTCGGCGAACCGGAATCGGCAAGCTCGAACACCGCTTCGGCGCCTTCGATCTGGCCAGCGACGTCCAGCAGATATTTGGCGTTGAAGCCGATCTCCAGCGCGTCGTCGCTATAATCGGCCGGCAAATCTTCCGTGGCGACGCCGGCGTCCGGATTGTTGACGGTGAGCGTAACCTTGTCCTTCTCGATCGCCAGACGCACCGAGCGCGAGCGTTCGGCGGAAACGGTGGCGACCCGATCGACGGCTTCTGAAAATTGCTTGTTGTCGATCTTGAGCTTCTTGGCGTTTCCCTTCGGAATGACGCGCGCATACTCCGGGAACGAGCCGTCGATCAGCTTCGAGGTCAGCACCGCGTCGCCGAGCGCGAAGCGGATCTTCTGCGGCGACACGGCGATCTCGACCATATCGGCCGCATCGTCGAGCAAACGCTTCAGCTCGTTGATGGTTTTGCGCGGCACGATGACGCCGGGCATGCCGGTTGCGCCTTTCGGCGCCGGCGCGTCAGCCAAGGCGAGACGGTGACCATCGGTGGCGACGGCGCGCAGCTTGGGCCCATCCTGTTCGACAGTGTGAAAGAAAATGCCGTTGAGATAATAGCGCGTCTCTTCGGTGGAAATCGCGAAGCGCGTTTTATCGACGAGGCGACCGAGTTCCGTGGGCTCGATTTCAAAGCGCGTTTCAAAGCCATCGGACGGCATCGACGGAAAATCGCCCGCCGGTAGGATCGGCAGATGCAGGCGCGACTTGCCGGCCGAAATGAACAGGCGCGGATCATCGCCGGAAACATCGAGCTTCACCGCAGCGCCGTCGGGAAGCTTGCGGACGAAGTCGTAGAGATAATTCGCTGGCGCCGTGGTTTGGCCGGCGCGCTCGACTTCGGCTGGCGCGGATTCGGAAATCTCGATGTCGAGATCCGTTGCGGTCAAACGCAGGCTGTCGCCCTGCGCCGACACGAGCACGTTGGAAAGAATCGGAATCGTGTTCCGGCGTTCGACGACGCTTTGAACGTGATTGAGCGCTTTCAGAAGCGCCGAGCGCTCGATGGTCAGCCGCATTGTTTCTTCCTGCCCCTCGCCGCGCCTAAGCCGGCTTCAGGCCGGGGCGCAAAACAATCACCCCCCGGAAGGCGTGAGTCGCCTTCGCAGGGGGTGAGAAACTAGCAGAAAGAGGCCAATGCTAAAGCCCCATTTGCAACCTGTTGGGGCGGGGACGCGCCCACCCTCCAGGTTTAGGGCTCGCGGCGGATAGCGCGCGCGACGTTCTCGAGTTCGGCCTTCAGATTGGCGTCGGTTTCGGAGAGCGCAGCGATGCGGTCGCGCGCATACATGATGGTGGTATGATCGAAGCCGCCAAAGCGCTGGCCGATATCCGGCAGCGAGGCGTGCGTCATCTTGCAGGCCAGATACATCGCCACTTGGCGCGGACGCGCGATGGCGTGACGGCGCGTGCGCTCCAGCAATTGCGCTGGCGTCATGTTGTAATGACGCGCAACGACCTTTTGCACCAACTGAACGGTGATGCGGCGCTCCGCTGCGTCAGACAATTTGCTTTGCAGAGCGGTGGCGGCGGCGTCTAGCGTCACTGTTGTCCCTCCTGAAATTTTCCACTCGATGAGCAGCTGGCACACCGCGCCGTCGAGTTCGCGGCCGGTGACGTGCATCCGATCAGCGATCATGTCCAGCGCTTCTGATGCAACGCTGAAACCCGCTGTAGCACGTGCGTGGAATGCAACACGTTGGTCAAGTATACGACGGCGTAATGTAGCGCCGGGCTCGGTGATTTCGCTCGCTGCTGCGCCTTTCAATTTCGCGCGCAGCGTATCGTCCAAGCCTTCCAAACCTTCCGCGCCATGGTTCGCGGCGAGGATCACTTGGCCGCCGCGACGCGTCACATCGTAGAACGTGTCGAACGCTTCTTCCTCGGTGGCCTTCTTGCCGCAAATGCGGTGGAAGTCATCGATGATGAGCACGTCCGGCGCGCGCACCATGTCCTTGAACACGGAGGAGTCACGCTTCTTGTGCAGCGCGCTCTGAAATTGTTCGAGGAATTCTTGGCCCGTCAGCATCAACACCTTGCGGCCGTTCGCGCTCGCTTCACGTGCGATCGCAGTCAGCAGGTGGGTCTTGCCGCAGCCGGGCGGCGAATGGACAAGCCAAGTCGGAAAAACGTTCGCATTCGAGGCAAGCATTTGCGCGACCGCGAACGCGCGCTGGTTCGTTTCGTCGACGCAGAAATTCTCGAACGTGAGCGGCGGCAGGTGCGCGGGCGCGCCGGCCGCAACGACGGGACGAGCCGGCTCGATCCGCGCATCGGCAAGTGCGCGGACATCGTCCGGGATTTCGTGTTCTAGGAGAATCTCCGTCGGCCCCAGGGTGGGGACGTAGGCGCGCAGGCGGGCCTCCAGCCGATGCTGCACCTGCTGACGCAGACGATCCTGCGCCACGCGCGTACTGGCCCGGAAGAGAAGGACCCCGTCCATCTCCGCTACCAGCCGCAGCGGGTCGATATAGGAGCGGAAGAAATCCGCGCCGAACTCGCCCAATAATTCTTTGCGCACCAGCTCATAAGCTCGCGCCGCCCCAAGCCCCGCCGTGAAACGGCGGGCTTCATCGCCCTGATCCATGCCAACCCCCGCGTGAATCTTGTGTATTTTCAGCCCCTGTCTGGCAGGCGCAGTTCTCCGTTCGAGCCGAAATAAGCTTTCGGCCCGATGCTGACGCATCGGCATCCCAGAGGGGTCGAACAGCGAGCAAGCTCGCCAGACGGGGGAAACGATGCGCTGTTCGAATGACCCCGTCAACAGGACTTTATTTACTATTTCGATAGTTTCCACAGGCCTGTTGAGAGCGGCCTATGTCGTTGTATTTATTCGTCAAAATGGTAATAGTCCGGACGGCGTAATTGCGCCGTACACGGATGATTACACACCGCTTTTCCGCCGTGCGTGGAACCTAAATTTTACAGATTCGAGACGGTCCGGCGACCTGAACGTCGCGGGAACAATCGTCTTATTTTACTTCGTTAGCGCGGCGACGCGCTTCGAAAGGCGCGACACCTTGCGGCTGCCGAGGTTCTTGTGAACCACGCCCTTGCCCACGGCGCGCATGGTCTCGGATTCGGCGGCGCGGAGAGCCTCCGTCGCCTTGGCTGCGTCGCCCGAGGCGATCGCCTCTTCCACCGTGCGCCACGTCGACCGCATGCGGGTGCGACGCGCTTTGTTGACCGCGGTGCGGCCTTCAATGACGCGGATCGCCTTTTTTGCGGACTTCGTATTCGCCATGTGTCAGTTCCGAGAATGTGGTTTCGCTAACGAAGCGGCGGGTCATAGCGGGCGCCAGAGCCCCCGTCAAACCCTCAGCGGTGCTTAAATTCGGGCGCCCGCTTTGCGATGAACGCGGCCATGCCTTCCTTTTGATCCTCAGTCGCAAACAAGCCGTAGAACAGCCGGCGCTCGAGCTTCAGGCCTTCGTTCAAAGGCGTTTCGAACGCGGCATTTACCGCTTCCTTGTTGGCGATATTGGCGAGCCGGCCATAGCCGGCGATTTTCTGCGCGGCGGCGAGCGTCTCGTCCATCAGCTTGTCGGCGGCGACGACGCGGGCGACGAGCCCCGCGCGCTCAGCTTCGGCGGCGTCCATCATGCGGCCGGTGAGGCAAAGATCCATCGCTTTGGCCTTGCCGATCGAGCGGGTGAGACGCTGTGAACCGCCCCAGGCGGGCATGACGCCAAGCGTGATTTCGGGCTGGCCGAACTTCGCCGTGTCGGCGGCGATGATGAAGTCGCACATCATCGCAAGCTCGCAACCGCCGCCGAGCGCGTAGCCGGAAACCGCTGCGATCAACGGCTTTCGCGTCCGCGCGACGCGCTCGAGATTCTGAAACGGATCGCGGGCGTAGAGATCGGCGAATTGGCTGTCCGCCATTTGCTTGATATCGGCGCCGGCGGCGAAGGCTTTTTCCGAGCCGGTGATGACGATACATCCGATCGCGTCGTCCGCTTCGAACGCGTCGAGCGCAGCGCTGAGTTCGGCGATCAGCGCATCATTAAGCGCGTTGAGGGCTTTCGGGCGATTGAGGCGAACGATGCCGACGCCCGCGTCGGTCTCGACGATAATGTTCTCATAGGTCATGGGCGCTTGATTGCGCCGCCGATGCGCGAAAATCAATCCGCGTTCATCGACGCAGGCTGCACCGCCAGCTGGACGCGCAGGCGGATCTCGGCCTCCTCGCGGATCAGAAAGAAGTGCAGCCGCTCGCGGCCGCGCTGAAACACCGCCGCGCCGTCTTCCGCATTTTCGGACCAGCCGAGCTGCGGCAGCGTCTCGTAGTAGAAGTCACGCACGGCGAGACCGTCACTGGCGCCGATGGCTTCGGCGAAGACCAGACGTCCGTCGCCCTCAAAACCCGGCGCGACGGCGACCTCAAAAAACCCGGGCGGCAGCGGCAGATCGGGAATGTCGGAAAAATAACGCGTCTCGGCATGAGCCGGCGCGGCGCAAACAAGGGCGGCGAGGAAAAGCGCGCGACTCATAAGGATAGAATACCATTATGGAACGCGGGCGTCCTCATATCAGCGCTGGCAGCGCGGACACCAGAACGTCGAGCGGCCCCCGTGGACGGCGCGCTTGATCGTACCGCCGCAATCTTTCGTGCTGCATGCCTCACCTTCGCGGTCATAGACGCGGAAGCGATGCTGGAAGCCGCCCTGGGCGCCGTCGACCGCCGCGTAGTCGCTGAGCGTCGAGCCGCCGGCCTCGATCGCTTCCTCGAGCACGGCGCGGATAGCATGATAAAGCTTGTCCAACCGGCGCGCGGAGATACGGCCGGCGGCAAGCGTTGGCGCGATGCCCGCGCGATGCAGCGCTTCAACGACGTAGATATTGCCCAGACCGGCAACGACGCGCTGATCAAGCAGCGCCGCCTTAATGCTAGTTTTCTTGCCGGCGAGGACGCGCTTCAAATAGGGCTCGTGGAATTCGTTGCCGAGCGGCTCGGGACCCAGTCCTTTGAAGAAGGCATGCGTTTCGAGTTCGGCTTCCGGGATCAGATCCATGTAGCCGAAGCGGCGCGGATCGTTGAATTCAAGCCGCGCGCCCTCTTCCGTTTCGATGATGACATGCGTGTGCGCCGGATTGGGCGGCTCAGCGTAATAGAAGTCCCCGGGCTGCTGCTTCTGGCCGAGGATCGACCAGCGGCCAGTCATGCCAAGATGCGTGATCCAAACGTGGCCATCGTCTAGATGCGCGAGAATATATTTCGCGCGCCGCTCTAGCGTATCGACGCGGCGTCCCGTCAAGCGTGCGGCGAAGCGCGGAGGAAACGGAAAGCGCAAGTCCGGCCGTTTGGTGCGCGCGCGCTTGATCATGCGCCCGACCAAAGCCGGCGCCAGGCCCCGCCGAACGGTTTCCACTTCTGGAAGCTCAGGCATGCGGCGAAATGCCGGAAATCAAACGTAAAACCATGGGGGTCCGATATAGCCCCGCCGCGGGGGCGCCGCTATGGTCCCGCCGCCATGAAAGACCAGCCGCAAACCGACACCGCCTCCTTCGGCTTCAAAGAGGTGCCTCGAGCCGAGAAGGCGTCGATGGTGCGCGAGGTATTCTCCTCGGTCGCCAACAAATACGACCTGATGAACGACGCCATGTCGGGCGGCATGCACAGGCTCTGGAAGGACGCCGCGGCCGCGAAGCTCAACCCACAGCCGGGCGAACTCATTCTCGATGTCGCGGGCGGCACCGGCGACATCGCCCGGCGGCTGAAGAAGCTCGGCGACGGCGCCGCGCAACGGCGCGGGCTAGAGCCGCCGGAAATCCACGTCATCGACATCAACACGGAGATGCTCGAAGCGGGACGAGCGCGTGGTGAAGGCGGTCTTAACTGGCACGAGGGCGACGCGGAGAACCTACCGGTCGATGACGCCGTCGCCGACGCCTACATCATCAGTTTCGGCATCCGCAATTGCACCGACATCCCCGCCGTTCTGCGTGAGGCGCGCCGCGTGCTGAAGCCGGGCGGGAGGTTCTTCTGTCTGGAGTTCTCACGCCTTGCCGTGGGCGGGCTCGAGCCGGTTTATGATTTCTACTCGTTTAACGCGATCCCGGCGCTGGGGAAATTGCTCGCGAACGACGCAGATTCTTACAGATATCTAGTCGAATCCATCCGCCGGTTTCCGGATCAGGAAACATTCTTGGGCATGATCCGCGAAGCAGGCTTCCAGCGCGCCGGTTACCGAAACATGGCCGGCGGCGTCTGCGCACTGCATTGGGGTTGGGCGGTTTAGTGTTCTGGTTCTGGGTCATTGTCGCCATAGCCGCAGCGGTCGGGATCGGCCTCGCTACGGGTGTGCTCGGACACATCTCGCGGCTGATGCGCGTGGCCTGGACGCTCGCGCGCTTCGACGTGCTGTTGCCGGAGGAATATTACGAGCGCTATCCGGTGCCGCTACAGGCGACGCATACCTTGCTGCGAGTGATCGCCAAGCGCCGGCGTGGCCGCAGCGTCGGCGAACGGCTGGCGCGAGCGCTGGAGCGGCTTGGCCCCGCCTATGTGAAGGTAGGCCAGTTCCTCGCCACCCGGCCGGACATGATCGGCGTCACCGTTGCGCAAGAACTCGGCCGCCTGAAGGATCGGCTGCCACCCTTCTCGCGCACGGTCGCGCTCGACACCATCAACGCCGAACTCGGCGGCACGGAAGAATTGTTCGCCGGCATTTCTGAAGCCATGGCCGCCGCCTCGATCGCGCAGGTGCACCAGGCGATCGTGCCGCGCCAAGGCGTGGTCGCTATCAAAGTGCTACGGCCGCGCATCGAAAAGAAGCTGGCGAAAGAATTGGGCGCGCTCCGATTCCTCGCGCACGCGATCGAATTCTTCTCACCGCGCTCGCGCCGGCTGGAGCCGGTGCAATTCATCGACACGGTGTCGTCCGCGCTCGAGCGCGAACTGGATTTGCGCCTCGAAGCCGGCGCCGCGGCCGAATTCCGCGAAGTGGCGGAAAAGGACGGCTATCTCACCGTCCCGGAGATCGATTGGTCGCGCTCGTCCAAGCGGGTGATGACGCTCGACTGGATCGACGGCGTGCCGCTGACGGATTTGCGCGCGCTCGATAAAGCCGGCGCCGACCGCAGCGAACTGGCTATCGCCATCACGCGCGGCTTTCTCGCCGCCGCGCTCGATTACGGCTTTTTCCACGCCGATATGCACGAGGGCAACATGCTCTACGGCAAGGACGGCAAGCTCTGGATCGTCGATTTCGGCATCATGGGCCGGATCGGCCACAAGGAGCGCCGCTACCTCGCCGAAATTCTCTACGGCTTCCTGAAGCGCGATTATCGCCGCGTCGCCGAAGTGCACCAGGAAGCCGGCTACGTGCCGGAGAAGTTCACCGTCGATGAATTCGCGCAGGCTTTGCGCGCGATCGGCGAGCCGATCTTCGGCAAGACGGCGGACGGCATCTCGATGAGCCGTCTCCTGCTCCAATTGTTCGACGTCTCTCATATGTTCGGCATGCATCTTCGGCCCGAACTGGTGTTGCTGCAGAAAACAATGGTGCAAGTGGAAGGCGTCGCGCGCGCGCTCGATCCCCAGCACGATATGTGGAACGCCTCGCGCCCGATCGTAGAGCGCTGGGTCAAGCGCGAACTGGGCGCCGAAGCGGTGGCCAAGCGCGGCATCGACGAAGCCGCGGCGGCGCTGGCGGCGATGCGGCGGCTGCCGCATACGCTGGCGGCAGTTGAAGCCGCGGCCCGCAAAGTCAGCGAAGATGCGCCGCGCGAAGAGAAGCATTGGTACGAAATGCCGGCGGTGTGGATCGCCTTCCTCGGCGGCGCGTTGCTGGCGCTGGCGCTGACCGCGAACGACCGCCGTGCGCCGCCGCCAGAGCCGGCGCCTGAACCTGCTCGCATCGAAGCGCCGGGGCCAGTGCTGCGCCCGCCGAACCGTGGGCCGATGCCGGATATCGTGGATGCGCCGGCCGAGCCGGTTCAGACTGAGCCGGCGCCTGCAACCGAAACGGCGCCGCAGACGGATGCACCGCCATGAGCAAGCGCGTCCTCCTAATTATCGGCGGCGGCATCGCCGCTTATAAGAGCTTGGAGCTCATTCGCCGTTTGAAGGAGCGCGGCGTCGCCGTGCGCGTAGTGATGACCGAAGCGGCGCAGCGTTTCGCGACGCCTTTGGCTGCGGGCGCGCTCGTTGGCGAACGCGTGTTCACCGATCTGTTTGACCAGGCGCAGGAATTCGATGTCGGCCATATCCGGCTGGCGCGAGAATGCGATCTCATTATCGTTGCGCCCGCGACCGCGGATCTGATGGCGAAGGCCGCGCACGGTCTCGCCAATGATCTCGCCACCGCCGTGCTGCTAGCGACCGACAAACCGGTGCTGCTGGCGCCGGCTATGAACCCGCACATGTGGGCGCACGCGGCGACGCAGCGCAATGTTGCGACACTCAACGCCGATGGCTTGCGCTTCGTCGGCCCGAACGAAGGTGAGATGGCCGAGCGCGGCGAACGCGGCCTTGGCCGGATGGCGGAGCCGGAAGAAATCCGCGACGCCGCGCTCGCGTTGCTGAGCGACGGGCCGCTCAAGGGCAAGCGCGCGCTGGTGACGGCGGGGCCGACGATCGAAGCGATCGATCCGGTCCGGTTTCTCTCCAACCGTTCGAGCGGCAAACAGGGTTACGCGATCGCGGCGGCGCTGGCCGAACTGGGCGCCGACGTGACTTTGGTGTCCGGACCAACCAATCTCGCCGCGCCGGCCGGGCTGAAACGCGTCGATGTCGAAAGCGCGCGCGAGATGATGGCGGCGAGCGAAGCTGCGCTGCCGCTCGATGTCGCGGTGATGGTGGCGGCGGTGGCGGATTGGCGGCCGACCGAAGCAGCGGACGAAAAGCTGAAGAAGGACAAGACGGGCATCCCGGCGATCAACCTGACCGAGAACCCGGATATTCTCGCAACCTTGTCGAAGCCCGGTAAGAAGCGGCCGAAACTGGTGGTCGGCTTCGCAGCCGAGACCGACAACGTCGAAGACCACGCCCGCGCCAAGATCGCCAAGAAGGGCTGCGACTGGATCGTCGCCAATGATGTCTCGGGCGACGTCATGGGCGGGGCCGAGAACCAGGTGCTGTTGATCAAGAAGGACGGCGCCGAGGCCTGGCCGCGTATGGCCAAGAACGCCGTGGCGCGGAAACTGGCGGCGGAAATTGCCGCGGCTCTGAGTTCCAAGCCGCCGCGGCGGAGCTAGCCATGCGCGAGCCGCAGCGCCATGTCCGTGTGCTTGCGGTGATGGCGTTCCTGTTCGTCTTTTGGCTCACTCTGTGTGTCGGGACGGTCATACTGGTCGGCGGATTCGACTTTGAACCGCGCAGCGCGGCCCTGATCGCACTGGCCCCCAGCGTTCTTCTCGCCGTTGGCGCGGCCGCGGCCCGGCGGACCCGTGATCTCTTCGCGAAATTCTTCTACCTGGGCTGAGCGCACCCCGCCCCTGCGTAAACGCGGCGCCTTGGCCTCTTGAGCCTAGCGCGTCAGACGCTATGTAGAGCGCTTCAAACCTAGTTCCGAGTCCAGCGCCAAGCGCGCCCGCGCGCCTGAGGATATCCGCCTGCATGAGCTTTCAGAACCACAACGAACGCCGCGAAGCCGCCGAAGCCGCCAAAAAGGCGATGCTGGAAAAGTTCAAGACCAAGGCGCAAGCCCCGGTCGATCCAGAGGTCGCCGCGAAGCGCGCGGCCGAATCCAAGGCCCGCGAAGACAAGCGTCTCGCCGCAGAGCAACGCCGCCGCGAGCGCGTGGAGCTGGAAAAGCTCGAGCGCAAGCTCGCCGCTGAAGCCGCCGCCAAGGCCGAAGAAGATCGCATCAAGCGCGAAGCCGAAGAAGCTGAGGCCAAAGCCAAAGCCGACGCCGAAGCCGCCGAGATTCTCGCGTTCGAACAAAAGGCGCGGCGCGACCTGAAATACGCCGCCCGCAAAGCGCGGAAGTAATCAGCTCTTTTTTCGAAAAGGGTTGCATTGCCGGGGTCGGGCGCGGCATGGCCGCGGCATGAGATATTCGCTGGCCGCGCTCGCCCTGATTGGTCTAACCGCCTGCGGAGAAGGCGAGGAACGCGATCTGCCTGTCGCGGAACTCGATTGCCGCACCGGACTCTACCGTAACGATGCCGGCGATGTGCTTTCGCTGACGCCGACCTCGAATGGCGGTTATCGCTGGCGCATGCTGGACGGGCGCACCGGCGCGCTGAAAGAAGCGGACGGCGCATGGCGCAGCACCCTGGGCTGGACCGACGAGGCGGATGGCTTCGCAGTCGAACTTGGGGCCTGCGGCGATGACGCCATCCAGTTCGGCGCCGAAGGCGCGCTGCAGCACTACCTCCGCGTGCCGCTCGAAATCACCGAGACGACGTTCGAACATGACGGGCTCACCTTCACCGGCAAGCTGATCTGGCCGGCCGGCGCCGAACAGGCGCCGCTGGCGGTGCATGTGCACGGCTCCGAAAGCTGGTCCGCCGTGCGCAGCAACGCGACGCCGTACCTGCTCGCCGCCGAAGGCGTGGCGTCGTTCGTCTATGACAAACGCGGCACCGGCCAATCCGAAGGCGAATACACGCAAGATTTCCACGTACTTGCCGCCGATGCGCGCGCGGCGCTGGCGGAAGCGCGGCGGCTCGCGGGCGATCGCATTGGACAAGAAGGTTTTGTCGGCGGCAGCCAAGGCGGCTGGATCGGGCCATTAGCAGCGAGCGAAACCGACGTCGATTTCGTCGTGGCGCTTTATGGAATGGCGGTGAACGCGCTGCAGGAAGACCGCTACGAGATCACGCAGAATCTGGCGCGCGCCGGCTGGGGCGAGGCCGAGCAAGCCAAGGGCGCGGCCCTTTCGGAAGCAGCGGGCGTGATCATGGCCAGCGATTTCCGCGCGGGCTTTGACGCATTCGACCAGTTGCGGCGCGAATATCGCGACGAGCCTTGGTACGACGACGTCGAAGGCGAATTCACCAGCGAGATGCTGCCCTATCCGTCGTTCGCGCTGCGCATTGTCGGCCCGTCGCGCGACCTCGGCACCAGTTGGGAGTATGAGCCGATGCCGGTGCTGCGGGCGCTGGAAACCCCGCAATTGTGGGTGATCGCGGCCGAGGACGCCGAGGCGCCTCCAGGCGAAACCATCGCCCGCATCCGCACGCTGCAAGGCGAAGGCCGGCCGATCGACCTGGCGATCTATCCGAACGCGGATCACGGTATGATCGTGTTCGAGCGCAGCGCCGAAGGCGAAGTGCGCGAGACCGGGCACGTGCGCGATTACTTCCGCCAGATTGCGGCTTGGATTAAGTCGCGCGACCTGAATTACGCCCGCGCCGCCGGCGCAGACGTCACCGCCGCGGCGCCCCCGGCGCAATAAGCGCCGCAAGTTCGGCCGGGAGGCAAACGACTTCCCATGATTGCAGATCGAATGGCGCCAGCCGATAGCCGGCGCCGCGCGGCTGCAGCGTGTGGATGACGTGATCCGGATAGAGCGCTGCATGAAAGCGCTCGGCCGTTTCAAAGCCGCTGCGGTCGCTTTCCGTGAGTTCTGTAAGGATGATCGGTCGATCGGCGCGGATGCGCCCGGCCAAGCCTTCGAGCACCGCCGCTTCGTGGCCTTCGACATCGACCTTCAGAATATCGATGCGCGGCAAACGCTCGCGCGCGAACAGATCGTCACCGCGCGCGACGTTGACGAAGAACGAGCCGACGCCGGGAACGCGGCGCAAAGTGGCCGCGCCAAGATTGTGGCTGTCGGGCAGCACCATTTCGGCGACGGCGTTCTCCCGGCCCAGCGCGAGTTCGAACAGCCTTAGGTTCGAGACGCTGTTCATCTCGATTTTGCGCTTCAGCTCATCCGCCGCGCGCGCGAACGGCTCGAACGCGATCACGGCATCCGCGTGCGCCGACATGAAAAGCGCATGGTGCCCAACATTGGCGCCGACATCAACGTACGTGACGCCGCCCCGCGCTTGCCGCACCGTCTCGGCGGCTCGCTTCATGAAGGCGAGTTCCGAAGGCGAATAGGCGCCCATGAAATAGACGTGCCAATCGATCCAGTTGCTGAGATCGCCGGCGTAGCGTTTGCCGTAGAATTCGACATTGAACGGCGTCGGCGCCATGCGTTGGTGCGGAGCGATGGCTTCGAACAGCCGCCCGCGCCGGCCGATGAAACCGGTATGGCGTCCGACTTGGCGGAGCAGGCTGTGGAAAGCGTGCATGGCTGAACTGGCGCCAACGCGCAGCGGCGGCCGCCCGTTCCTTTGGCGCCGAATCCGGTTTAAGTCCGGCGCATGGACCCGCGCACAATCACTATCCAAGTCACGCCGCTGCCGCACTTCGAAGGCTTAGCGCTGCCGGCTTACGAGACGGCGCTCTCCGCGGGCATGGATCTCCGCGCCGCCGTGCCGGAGCACGAGCCGATGGAGGTGGCCCCCGGCCAGCGCGTGCTCGCGCCGACGGGACTGACCATCGCGCTGCCGGCCGGCTACGAGGCGCAGGTGCGCCCACGCTCGGGGCTAGCGCTGAAACATGGGCTCACCTGCCTCAATACGCCGGGCACGATCGACGCCGATTATCGCGGCGAGGTCAAAGTGATCCTGATCAATCTCGGCCAGGAGCCGTTCACGATCAAACGCGGCGAACGCATCGCCCAGATGGTGATCGCGCCGGTGACGCAAGGCGTCTGGGACGTGGTCGAGACGCTGCCGGAAACCGCACGCGGCGCCGGCGGCTTCGGCTCGACCGGGCGCGGCTAGCGCGGCGCCGCGGCAGCGCCTAAGTCCAGCCCATGAGTTTGAGCGCGGAAGAACGCGAGCGCTACGCGCGGCATATCCTGCTGAAAGAGATCGGCGGGCCGGGCCAGCAGCTTTTGAAAGCGGCGACGGTGGCGATCGTCGGCGCCGGCGGGCTCGGTGCGCCGGCGGCGCTCTATCTGGCGGCGGCAGGCGTAGGGCGGCTGCGGCTGATCGACGACGACACGGTCGCACTATCCAATTTGCAGCGGCAGATCATTTTCCGTAGCGAAGACGCGGGCGCGGCGAAGACAGAATCGGCGGCGCGGGCGCTGGCGGCGCTTAATCCGAACGTCGAAGTGGATCTGTGCACCGAGCGTTTGTATGAGAGCAACGCGCGCGCATTGCTTGAAGGCGCAGCCGTCGTGCTCGACGGAACGGACGATTTTGCCACGCGCTTTGCGGTGAATACGGCATGCCACGCCCTGCGCACCCCGCTTGTCTCCGGCGCAGTGGGGCGCTGGGACGGGCAAGTTTCCGTCTTCATGCCGGAAGGCCCTTGCTATCGCTGTTTCGTGCCGGAGACGCCGCCGGACGCGGAAACATGCGCGCAAGTCGGCGTCATCGGCGCACTGCCGGGCGTGATCGGTTCGATGATGGCGCTGGAAGCGATCAAGCACATTGCCGAAGCAGGCCAAACGCTGGCTGGCCGCGTGCTGCTGTTCGACGGTTTGGCGGCCACCGCACGCACAGTGGTGCTGAAGCGCGATCCGCACTGCCCCGTGTGCGGCCATGGCTGATTTCCGCGACGATCTGATCGCCGCAGCGCGGCGCGACATCGAGGTGCGCACGCAGCTGGCGCAGAGCGGCGCGCTGTTCGGCGGCTATCATCCGGAGATGGAAGCGGTGCATCTGGAGAACGCGGCGCTGCTGGAGCGCGTGTTCGATGCGGTCGGCTGGCCGGGACGCAAGCTGCTCGGCGACGAAGGCGCGTCCGCCGCATTTCTGATCCTGCAGCACGCCATCTCGCGCCCCGACCTGCAGCGGCGTGGGCTCGCGCTGATGCTGGAAGCGATCCCGAAAGGGGAAGCGAACATGTTGGATGCGGCGTATCTCTCCGACCGCATCGCCGTGTTCGAAGGCGGCCAGCAGACTTTCGGCACGCAATTCGACTGGGATGCGGCGGGTCAACTTTCGCCGGCGCCGATCCGCGACGAAGCCGGCCTTGACGATCGCCGCGCCAGCGTCGGCCTGCCGCCGATGGCCGATACGATTGCCGAAATGCGCGCCAGCGCCGCAGCCGAGGGCGATGCGCCGCCTGCCGATCACGCGCAGCGGCGCGCTGAATTTGACGTTTGGGCCCGGCGGGTCGGCTGGCGCGCTTGACCTAGCGCATTCGCCCGTCACTCTAGCGGCGTTGGAGGGCGGCAATGTTCAAGTGGCTTCTCGGCGGCGTGGCCGTTCTCATTGTGCTGGTGCTGGTGATCGCCGGCGGCGGCTACCTCGCGCTGAAGCGGCCGGACATCCCCTACGCCGACCTCGCAACAAAATATGAGAGCGAGGCGTCGCGCTATGTCGAGCTGCCAGGCGGCGTGCGCATGCATTATCGCGATGAAGGTCAACCCGCAGGCGCGCCGACTTTGCTGCTGATCCACGGCTTCTCCGCATCGCTGCACACGTGGGAGCCGTGGGTGGCGCGGCTCGGCGACACCTACCGGATCGTCTCTATCGATCTCCCCGGCCACGGTCTCACCAGCGCGCCCGAAGGTTACGCCGCCTCGATCGAAGCCTTCCGCGATGAGACGCACGCCTTCACCAATGCGCTGGGTCTGCAACGTTTCGCGCTCGCCGGCAGCTCAATGGGCGGCAACGTATCGTGGGAGTATGCGCTAGCGCATCCCGAGCAAGTGGAAGCGCTGATCCTCGTCGATGCCTCCGGCTGGCAGGAGACCCGCGCCAATCTCGACCGCGATCCGCCGGTGTTCAAACTGCTGCGCGATCCCAACATCGGCCCGGCGCTGCGCGACCTCGATGCGACCGGCCTTGTCCGCCAGGGCCTGGAAGCCGGGTTCACGGACACGTCGTTGGTCGATGACGCCATGGTGACGCGCTACGCCGAACTGGCCCGCGCGCCCGGCCACCGCGATATTTTGCTGCAAATGACTCTGGGCTTTCGCGAACGCAATTTCGCGACGCCGGAGCGGCTCGCAACGCTCGCCAACATCCCAGTGCTGATTCTGCATGGCGACAGCGACCGCATCGTGCCGCTCGAACACGGCCGGCAATTCCAGGCCGCCATCAACGGCGCCGAGATCGTCGTGTTCGACGCCACCGGCCACATCCCGCAGGAAGAACGACCGGATGAATCGGCGCTGGCCGTCAGCGAATTTCTGTACCGCGTGCACGAAGGACCGGCGCTCGCGACCGCCGCGAACTGACGCATCGCTGTCATCGAGCGGAGCTCGGAGGTTACGTCATGCTGATTCAGCGTCGTTCTCTCCTTCTTGGCGCTTCGCTCGCAGCCGCCGCGCCGCGCGCCGCGTGGGCGCAGTCGCTATCGCCGGGCGCGTTTACGCACGGGGTTGCGTCGGGCGATCCGCTGCCCGATGGCGTCATCATCTGGACCCGGTTCACCGGCGAGCGGCTCGCCTGGGAAGTCGCGGAGGATGAAAGCTTCGCGCGTGTCACGCAGCGCGGCGAAGCGCGTGCATCGCTCGCGACCGATTTTTGCGTCAAGGTCGATGTGCGCGGGCTGGCGCCGGGCCGGCCCTATTTTTATCGCTTCCTCTCCGCGTCCGGTCCTTCTCTCACTGGGCGCACG
>Ga0196971_1000305_pt1 | contig 43009 bp, 40 predicted proteins | sample S1v_1013CmetaG_FD_148660 | JGI IMG/M metagenome (GOLD analysis project Ga0196971, IMG submission 148660) | Soil microbial communities from Anza Borrego desert, Southern California, United States - S1+v_10-13C | ecosystem: Environmental > Terrestrial > Soil > Desert | place: USA: California... | reverse complement strand
TCTTTCTTCCGGTACAGAGTATACTTTTCCTTCCCTGCTGTTGAATTCCAGATCTCTGTCTGCAAACATAGCCTTCCACTGGGGATCTGCATCAAGATATGGTGTCAGGTCTACCACGGCACTTTTCTCAAGGGCTGAATCCAGAAGATTGTAACCGCCGGCATATACCAGATCCGGAAGCTCGTTTGCCGAGAGCAGTACCTTGATCTTGTCCACATATGCCTGGTCGCCGGGGATCTCTTCGATCTCCACGACTATTTCCCCTTCATGGAGCTTGTTGAATTCTTCCACATTCACTTTCAGCAGCGGAGCTGCAGCATTGACCCCTACCTGATATGTAGGATATTTGATCACTACCGGTTCTTTCTTTGCCTCAGCGTTGGCAGGATTTGCCTCACTTGGTTTGGTAGAAGCGCAAGCTGCAAGGCTCAGCACCAATACAAAAACCAAAGCCAGTGCTATTGTCTTTTTGAAGCCTTTACCCATTTCTTATCCCTCCATCTATTAAATTAACATTTAAAGTCACTTTAATCTTATACTGTTTTCCGGCACAGGTTAATAAGAAGAATTTACTGAAAATTTTAATATTTTTACTCAAACATTTACTTATGGGCATAACTTTTCAGATTACTAGCCTGTTTCCTTTTCTTATCTTAATTATTTTACTTCTTTATTATTTATTTTTACTTTTCAGGTAAAAAGTAAAGCATGTAAAGGTCATTTATGTGACATAATGTTGCATTATCTTGCTCTATCTCCCCTGCAGGCATAACTTCCCGTACTATGATCTTCTGTATTTCCTGTTTGAATATTAAAGCGTGTCATATTAGAATATAAGAAGGGACTGAAAGTAAATCAGGCGGCATAGATACACATATTGAATGCGGGGGCAAAAAAATGAACAGGCTCTTAGGAAGCATATCAAATTTCATATACAGGTGCAAAACCTCCATAAGATATAAATTCACCATCGTTATTGTGTTTATAGTGCTTATCCCCATGAGCCTTTCCTATGCCTATGCTTATCATAACACTTACCTGCGCCTCAAAGAGAATGTAGAGCAGAACCTCAGGGATTCAATAAGCATAATCAGAGCCGACCTTGAAGGCCAGTTCGATATCATTAACCAGACTTCATTCCTGTTCCTGTCCAACCAGACTATCCGTTCAGTTCTTCAGATGGAGCCGGATGCAGCATATTATCATTACGAAAAGACATACAGAATGGACAGGGAGCTGAATAACCTCCTGCTTTTCAACAGCGCCTGGGAACGGAAGCTCCTGAAATATGTACTTGTCTACGAAGATCCCCTGAACTATTATTTCATATCAAGGAATCCCATTACAACCAACTTCCTGAACAATACGGGTATAGAAAAATATCTGGAGCTGACTGAAAAGGAAAGGCAGTTCATCCCACCCTCGACTGCCGATGAGACGATCTATTTCATAAGGAACATCAATGATCTGAACACTCAAAAATACCTGGGCAAGCTTGTTATGGGTATCAACGTCGATGCCCTCTCCTATGTTGATAAAAGCTTTGCCGCCTATGACAATCTGCAGATCATATGCTTTGATAATAATGGGATAATCTATTCCCATACAGATAAGAAAATGCTTGGAAAAAGGGCGCCTTCCCCGTATTTTGAACTGACAGGTCTCCCTGGTATCCATTCCATCACTATGGACAGTGAAAAATACATTGCTTCCTCAATGAAAATCTCGGATTATGGCATGAATGCCGTAGTGGCTATCCCGGAAAATCAGGTATTCGCAAACCTTGACACAAGTATGCAGCGCTATTTTATATGGTACGTGATAAGCATACTCTTCTCACTGTTGATAGGCTTCTACCTCTCCTCCCGTGTTGTTGAGCCGTTAAAGCTCCTTACAGAGCTTTCTGACAAAATCAAAAGCGGGCACTTTCATGAAAAAATGCCCCCCTCCAAATATTACGAGCTGGATGAACTAAGCTGCACCTTCAATACAATGACTGATGAAATCGATCATTTAATCAACCAGGTGTACGAGAAACAGCTGCTCCTGAAGGAATCGGAGCTGGCTACACTGCAGATGCAGATCAACCCGCACTTTTTCTTCAATATACTGGAGACAGTAAGCTGGGAGGCACGTTTTTGCGGAAACGATAAGATATTTGATATGACTGCCTCTCTGGGTCAATTGATGAGGGCGTGCATAACCAGGAGCAGCAGTGAGAAGATCACCATAGGCGAAGAGCTGCAATACATTGAGAACTATCTTGCACTGCAGAAAATACGCTTTGAAGACAGAATGAGTGCAAGCGTCAATATAAAAGATGCTTCGGTTAAGAGCTACTACCTCCCACGGCTCTGTGTACTTCCCCTGGTAGAAAATGCGATAGTCCACGGCCTTGAAAGTAAAAGGGGCGAAGGCAGGCTTGAGATCAATATTGCAGAATCCGATGAACTTATTATCATTGAGGTTATAGACGATGGGGTCGGATTCAGCACCGAGCACCTTGATATAAGCCGGCTTGAGGCTATTGAGGTCAGGAAAAATGCTCACAGCAGCATTGGGTTATATAATTCGAACAAGCGGATTGCATTGATGTATGGCAGTGAATACGGCCTGAAGGTAGAAAGCGAAAAGAACAACGGGACAAAGGTAACCGTTACGATTCCAATCGACAAGGAGGGCGACAGCCATGTATAACATTATGATTGTAGACGATGAGCCGGCTATCCGGAAGGGTTTGGCCAGTTTTGTAGACTGGAGGGCACATGACTGCATGATCTCTGCTGTTGCAACCGATGGTGTGGATGCTGTGGAGAAGCTGCAGAAGGGGGAGACCGACATTGTAGTTACCGATATAAAGATGCCTGAAATGGATGGCATAGAGCTCTGCAAGCATATTTATGACAAGTATCCTCATATAAAGACCATAATACTGACTGCCTATGACGAATTTGACTACTCACAATCCGCAATCAGATATGGTGTTGTCGATTTTGTCCTCAAGCTGACCTCAACGGAAAAAATCATTGATGCTGTTGAAAAAGCCAAGACTATAATCAGCAGGGAGAGGGAGAATGCAGCCAGGATAAAAGAGCTTGAAGGTGAGCTTTTGAACCAGACAAAGGAAGTTCAGGAGCATCTTCTGCTGAACCTGTTAAAGCGCATAGAAACAGACCGCAGCAAGATAGTGAAGCGCATGGACCTGCTTGATATCAGGCTATCCCGTTACTGTGCCGCAGTATTGTCCCTTGATGATGACAGCACAGGCAGCAATGTCCGTTCCTTATACAATCTGATCTCCTCCATGCTGTCCGGCTTCCGCCATTATATTGCCGCAGTAAGTGCGAATCAGTTATGCATATTTATTGAACTGGAAGCTGAATCAGGATATGAGGACAATACCCCTAAGCTTTTCAGCATATTTTCAGAGCTGGTTTATATAATAAGCAACCTGGAAAAGGCAGAGGTCAATATCGGGATCAGCGCCATTCACAGTGATGTTTATGAAATCCCCGAAGCCTATGGTGAAGCCATGCTTGCCCTTACCGACAGGTTCTACAATAAAGCTAAAGTACATATCCATTCAGGCAGCAGCAGTGATTCTTTAAGCAGCAATCCCCTTGAACTCCGGGAGCAGTTTGACAGAATCATAGAATATGCAAGATCCGGCATGATGACAGAGCTTGGAGGTATACTTGGAGATGTGTTTGAGAGCTTTAAGGCTGCATATGCTTCCATTGAGACAATAAAGAGCCTTTCCATGCAGCTGCTTGCTGCGATTGACGGTATGACTTTCAAGAACGGGCATTTTGATACAGTCTTCTCCGCAGCCTGCAATGACCGGTATTCAGGTATCTGGCACAGCAAATCGGCTGCAGATATCCGTGACATACTGGAGAAGTCCATTTTGAATGCTGTTGAACCGGCAGGTAAATTCACCAATACAAACAATACAGTTATCAAGAAGATTGACAAATACATACTGAGTCATTATGGTGATGAAATCAACCTTACAACCATATCCAACCATGTTCATATGAACAGCTCTTATCTAAGCAGATTATATAAAAAGGAGACCGGTATGAACATTAATGAAAAGATCTCGAATATACGCATAGAAAGGGCAAAAGAGCTTCTGAACAATACCGATATGAAAATATACGAGATTGCAGATCAGGTGGGTATAAAGAACCCTACCTACTTCTCCATTTTATTTAAAAAGTATACCGGACAATATCCCAATAATTATAAAAGCTTATCAATAAGTAAAAGTTAAAAAATCCGGTCAAAACCGGATCTTTTATTTTTACCATTTATTTTTCATTACATGAGCCGCCATCTCTGCTTTGGATATGTTTTTCAGTACCCCGCACTGCTCCTTCCCTTTCTTGAAGGCAGCTACGCAGCCCGGATCAAGGTTAAGCTCAATGCCTTCCTCGCAGACCTTTATGACCTTATCCATCAAGTGACAGAAAATCATATGCAGATCGTTGGTCCTTTCCGACTTCGCTATCAAAGCAGCCTGTTCTTCCGAAAGCTCTGCAAATTTCTCCTTGGGAGCACCGCACTTCGGGCATTTCTCCGGAGCATCCTCTCCTACATGTATGTAACCGCACACACTACATTTCCACATATACTATTCTCCTTTCAACTAATAATTTCTGATTCCCTATTTATTACTATATTAACATATATGGTCATATAACACAATACTTATTTTTATTTAATAATTATTATTCCTCCACTATTTAACACATATTATTTGCATTAATAAAAAAAATCTGCAAAAAATATAAGTGTCAGCAGTTTAACTGCAGAAGCTGGTTGCGCGTTACGTGTTGCGCGAAACTCGAAACGCGTAACCATACCCTATAGGAATACCCAAGAGAAATATGGAGGTGTGTTTATGCATAACAATATTACAAGCAACGACCTTACAAATAATAAAATGCATGCTCATAATCATAGTATAAAATGTAACGTAAACACTTGCTATTATTATGATAACCATTACTGCAGCGCTAATGTCATAGAAGTAAACCCTCAGGGTGACGGCGTTGCACATTCAACTGACGGCACTGCATGCACAACCTTTGTAGAATCCCACAACAGCTAAAAAATCCGCAGGAACCCTGCGGATTTTTTTTATACATTTGCTCTTTGACCTTCCATCATATCCTTGACCTTCATGAGCCTTACTCTGTTTCCCCTCTCATTCTCGTCAAGCTTCATTGTGATATATTTTACTGTTTCGATGAGCTGTGGAATCATGACATATTCCAGAGCATTGACCCTACGTCTTGTCTTCTCGATCTCATTGGCCATAAGCTGGCAGGTCTTTTCCACCTGCGCAAGCTCAATAAGCTTGTCGAAGACCTCCTGCAGGGAGTATATTGCGCTGTCCAGCTCCCCTGAGGTTGTCACAAAGCCATAGGGATAAATGCTGGAAGCTTCCTTGTTCTCTTCTTTCAGAAGATTGAACACCGGAGAATTAACACTCATGATGTTTTTAGTAGTCATCTCAAGGTTGATCTTCTGAGTAGGATACATTATCGCTTCCTCCAGCACCTCCGAGGACATCACCGCTCTGGCTATGAGAAAGTTCTTGAATGCAGCGGTAAGCTCCTTTTCAACGACCTCCCGCAGTTCCTTGTTTCTCTTCACATAATCTATGAATTTTTTCATAAGCTCATCCTGCTTGTCTTTCAGGAGCTTGTGGCCTCTTTTGGCAGTTTTCAGCCTGCTCTTGAGACCGGTAAGCTCCATTCGGGTAGGATTTACATTTAGTCTGGCCATAGGCTACGCATCCCCTTTAGGAAGGTATTTATCAATATATTCATCTCTTACTCTCTTGAGCTCGGTCTTAGGCAGTATGGAAAGCAGCTCCCAGCCGATCGTCAGAGTTTCCTCTATGCTCCTGTCCTCATTATCTCCCTGGGATACATATCTCTTCTCAAACTCATCTGCGAACTTCGCAAAAAGCTTGTCGGTATCACTAAGAGCACCTTCACCAAGTATTACAGCAAGCTCTTTTGCTTCCTTACCTCTTGCATAGGAGGCAAAAAGCTGGTTCATTGTGTCGGCATGGTCTTCTCTTGTCTTGCCTCTGCCTATACCTTTATCCTTAAGACGTGAAAGTGATGGAAGTACGTCAATAGGAGGCATTACACCCTTTCTGAAAAGCTCCCTGCTCAGTATTATCTGACCTTCTGTTATGTAGCCTGTAAGGTCAGGGATAGGATGAGTCTTGTCATCCTCAGGCATGGAAAGTATCGGGATCTGGGTTATGGAACCCTTTCTGTCCCTTATCCTACCTGCTCTCTCGTATAGAGTGGCCAGGTCGGTATAGAGATATCCCGGATAGCCTCTTCTTCCAGGTACTTCTTTTCTTGCTGCCGATACTTCACGAAGAGCATCGCAGTAGTTTGTTATATCCGTCATTATTACAAGTACGTGCATATCCTTTTCATAAGCCAGATACTCTGCTGCTGTAAGGGCCATACGAGGTGTGGATATACGCTCTATCGCAGGGTCGTTTGCAAGATTCATGAAAAGTACCGCCCTGTCTATGGCGCCTGTCTTTTTGAAGTCTGATACGAAATAATCCGCATCTTCAAAGGTTATACCTATAGCTGCAAATACAACGGCGAATTTACTTTCCGTACCCAGCACCTTTGCCTGTCTGGCGATCTGGGCAGCCAGCCTTGCATGTGGCAGACCGGAGCCCGAGAAAACAGGCAGCTTCTGGCCTCTTACAAGAGTATTGAGTCCGTCTATCGCAGATATACCAGTCTGTATGAACTCTGATGGATAGTCTCTGGCTGCGGGATTTATAGGGTTACCGTTTATGTCATGCCTTGATTCGGGTATGATCTTGGGTCCCCCATCCTTTGGTCTTCCCAGTCCGTCAAATACTCTACCCAGCATGTCTGTGGATACAGGAAGCTCCAGGCTGTGTCCGGTGAAGCGGACCTTTGTCTCATTGATATTCAGGCCCTGTGAGCCTTCAAACAGCTGTACCAGTGCTTTGTCACCGGAAACCTCGAGGACTCTGCCTCTGCGCTGTTCTCCATTCTTCAGTTCTATCTCAACCAGTTCATTGAACTTAACACCTTCGACCTGGTCGACAAACATCAGTGGTCCTGCTACTTCTTTAATGGTTTTGTATTCCTTCAGCATATCTTACATTCCTCCATTCGAAAGGGTGGAAGCTACCTGTTTCTTTATTTCGGCTTCCAGAGCATCAAATTCGCTGATATTAGTCTCAAGTATCATCTTTGACTTAGCTATACTCTCTCTTACCGGCAGATTTGAAAGCTCCTTGAAGATTGCGCCTTCACTTAATGCTCTTTGCCCTTCATGGTAGAACAGCAGGATTGCTTTAAGCATTCTGTACTGCTTATGAATCGATGTGTAAGTGTCTATTTCATGGAAGGCATTCTGATGCAGATAGTCCTCTCTGATTGTTTTTGCCACTTCAAGAGTGAACCTGTCCTTTATTGACAGGGCATCAAAGCCAACCAGCCTTACGATTTCATTTAATTCCGCCTCTTCCTGAAGTAATCTCATAGCCTCTGTCCTCAATTCATGCCAGTCGGGCGCCACTTGCTGTGTAAACCAGTCACCCAGCCTGTCAAGATAAAGGGAGTAGCTCTGAAGCCAGTTTATTGCCGGGAAATGTCTTCTGTATGCCAGTGCAGAATCCAAACCCCAGAATACCTTAACAATTCTGAGAGTTGCCTGTGTTACAGGCTCTGAAAGGTCTCCGCCGGGAGGTGAAACTGCACCTACGGCAGTAAGAGCGCCTTCCCTGTTTTCTGTTCCCACGCATATAACCTTGCCCGCTCTCTCGTAGAACTCAGCAGCCTTTGAACCCAGGTATGCAGGATAACCTTCTTCACCAGGCATTTCCTCAAGACGTCCGGACATTTCACGGAGCGCTTCCGCCCAACGGGAGGTTGAGTCTGCCATAAGAGCTACGGAATAGCCCATATCCCTGAAATATTCACCTATTGTGATACCTGTGTATATACTTGCTTCACGGGCTGCAACCGGCATGTCTGAAGTATTGGCTATAAGCACAGTACGTTTCATCAGCGGCTCTCCCGTCTTTGGATCCTTTAGTTCCGGGAACTCCATAAGAACGTCAGTCATTTCGTTTCCACGTTCTCCGCAGCCTATATATACAACTATCTCTGCATCAGCCCACTTTGCAAGCTGGTGCTGTACAACCGTCTTACCGCTTCCGAATGGTCCGGGGATACAGGCAGTACCGCCCTTTGCCACCGGGAAGAAAGTATCTATTATTCTCTGTCCGGTAGTCATGGGATTTGAGGGAGAAAGTTTTTCTTTATATGGTCTTCCCCTTCTTACCGGCCATTTCTGAAGCATCTGGACATCCTTAGCTCCATCCTTTGTCATTACCTTTGCTACTGTTTCCAATATGGTGAATTCACCGGAGCTGATCTCTTCAATAGATCCTTCCACACCGATCGGAACCATGATCTTGTGCAATACTATGGAGGTTTCCTGTACTGTTCCTATTATGTCTCCTGCCTTTACTGCGTCACCTTTTTTCACAGTAGGCTGGAATTTCCACTTTCTTGTTTTGTTAAGCTTTTCTACTTCCACACCTCTTGCGATATGGTCGCCGGATGCGCTTCTTACAACGTCAAGAGGTCTTTGTATACCATCAAATATAGATTCTATTAGCCCCGGCCCCAGTTCAACGCTTAAAGGTTCACCAGTAGTAACGACCGGTTCCCCAGGCCCCAGGCCCGATGTTTCCTCATAAACCTGTATGGAAGCTTTATCTCCTCTGATTTCTATGATTTCGCCTATGAGCTTTCTATCACTAACACGGACAACGTCATACATCTTTGCATCATCCATGCCTTCTGCTATGACCAGAGGCCCTGATACTTTTATAATTCTACCTTCGTTCAAGTTATCAACCTTCTTTCCCGAATAATATATCTGCACCGATAGCTTTCTCTACTGAGTTCTTAACGCCCTTCATCCCCAAGCCCAAGGTTCCTCTGTTGTTAGGAATCAAAATTATTGCCGGAGTCAAGGAGTCCTTATATTCATTGATCGCTTCATCCAAGTCCTTGGCAAGCTGCTCAGTAAGGAAAATCACTGCGTATTTTTCCTTTGCCAGCTTGTGAACCAATCTGTTGGCTTCCCTGATATCGGTGGTCGGAAATACTGATATCCCCAAAGCCTTGAATCCAAGTATGGAGTCCTTATCTCCAATAACTCCAATCTTATACATATACATCACGTAGCCTTTCTCTTATCAATTCGTTCGGAATCTCATTCATTTTCCCGACCATGATCATCCTGATTATCTTTACCTCATTCTCTTTGGCCATAAGATAGCCGACCTGAGGTTCGATCCCAAATGCAACATATTTACCCTTCTTGGCAAGTTCAAAAATAAAATCGTCGGAAAGCTTCTCATATTTAGTCAGGGATTTTGTCTTCATATAATTGGATATACCCTCTTCGACAACCTTGCTGTAATCCTTGTATGCCAATCTGTCGACCAGCGTTTCAAGGGACTCGTCAAAAATATCATTAAAGAATGCATAGTCAAGCTTGCCGTTTTCCAGTATGACTTTTCTAAGGAAGTCTCTCCCGTAACCCATTGATTTTACCCGTACAAGGGATTTAATATTTATCAGGTCTATCTGATTTGAAATATAGTCGGTCAAAAAGCTGCTTTTATTTTTTAAAGCTGTCTTATGCATAAGATTGTACAGGCACTTGTCCATAGCCACATCTATAAGCTGCGGATCAGGATTCACCGTAAATTCTCCGACTACTTCCTCTGCACATTCTCTAAGTACAGGGTCCAGGCCTTTGAAATCCTTCTCCTTTACCATATCCTTAAGGTGCTGCAGAGGTATCGTACCTATGTCACTCAAGAGCCCGTCATTCTCTTCACCCAGGTAGCTGCTCTTCAATAAAGTCTTCAAATTATGTATGTCATATCTCAGAAGAAACAGATTGGTGAGTTCAGGAACCGGAGATATCTCCCTCAATAGCTCATAAGTCTTCGAAAGTTCCTTGGAAAGTACAGTTTCATAATCCTCGTTATCCTTCATTTCAGAAATTGAACCTGCATATTCTGTTTCATAGAGGATTTTAATAATTTCATCTGCATTCCTGGCTTCAATCATTCTTTCGATTTTTGCCCTATCCAGAAGCTTTGTCTCCAATGCTCGTATTCTGGTAACAGAATATAGGTATTTATTTTCACTCATTGAGCTTTTCCTCCTTTCTTCCAGTAAACAAATTTCTCAATTCTTCATTACACACGGAAGAAAATCTCAGCCACTTTCGGTTCAATCTCATCTCTATAGAGCCTCACTACCGCTTCGAAGGAATTGTTTATTTCCACTCCCTGGCTCTTTAAAATGAACCCTCCGGAAATATCCCTGGTTTCATCCGATATTTTTATATTACCCTTTTTGCCTGCAGCTTCGAGGGCTTTGTTTACTTTGCCGATAAAGCCGGCAGAAAGCTTGCTCTTTCTGCTTCCGGACATTACGACCTCTTCTTCTCCGCTTTCTACTGAGGCTACAAGCATGTCAAGGATCATTTTCTCGTAATTACTGTTATCGAGATTATTCATTCTTTCAAGAGTTTTATTAAAAACCTCTTCGATTGACTGCTGCTTGGCAGCCAGAATATCCTTGCGCATCTCAAGCTCAACTATTGAATTGATTATTCTTTTCTTCTCACTAACATCGTGAGCTGACTTTTGCGAAATCTCCTTAGCTCTTACCGCTGCTTTCTGGTTTGCCTTTTCTAATACTTCTTTGGCCTGGAGTCTCGCTTTTTCCAATATCTCGTTTACTTTTAATTCTGCATCCTGTAGGATCTTTTCCTTTATCTTCTCTACTCCTGCCATCTAAGCCACTCCCTTAAAGTACTATGCCGTTAAGCATGAGGAATGATGCCAGTAATGCAAGCACCGCGTAAGTTTCAACCATTGCTGCGTAAACCATACCTTTTGCCAGCTCTTCAGGTCTCTTTGCGATTATTCCGCAGCCTGCAGCTGCAGCTTTTCCCTGATATATGCCGGAAATAAGTCCGACCAATCCAACTGGTACGCCTGCAAGCAAAAGCATAAAACCCTGCTCTGTCGTAACTGGCAATAATCCGCCGAATACGCCTATCTTGGACCAGATAAGGAAGCCTATAAGCAGACCATATATGCCCTGTGTTCCCGGAAGTGCCTGTAAAAGAAGTGTTCTACCGAATTTACCCGGATCTTCAGTAACAACACCGGATGCTGCCTGACCGACAATACCAACTCCGACTGCGGAACCGCAGCCTGCCAGACCTACTGCTATAGCCGAACCTAAAAATGCAAGAAATAAACCTGAGTTACCTATTAATTCTACAAAATTCATATTATATTGCCTCCCTTTTGCATTTAATTACATTAAATTTCTTTTTATTATTCATTCTGAATATATTTCGTTTTGATTCTAAGCGGGTCAAAGGGCTTTCCTTCACCTTCAAAGAATTTCCCGAAGAATTCGACATACTGGAGACGGCTGGAGTGTACATATGCACCCAGGACACCCAGTGCCAAATTGAAAGTATGACCTATGATAAGGAATACAACCATGAACAGCTTTCCGATCAGGCTGCCCCCCATCATTGCGCCCATGGCATTGAAAACCTGCGCTATTACACCGGTTGCCAAGCCCAGTGCAAACAATCTTGAATAAGAAAGTACATCACCTAAAAATCCGGTAACGTTATACAAGCTCAAAACACCGGACAGCAATCTTTTTACAATATTCTTCTCAGATCTGGCACTCATCAATACAGTACCTGCTGCTCCGACAATGGCCATATACTTGCCTGCCGCAGCAAGAGGCGGCAGTGCTAAGAACATCAGCCCCGTCAACAGCATCAGCCAAAGTACCTGATCATAGATTGCATCCATTACTTTTCCTGCTTTGATGCTCTTATAAGCCTGCAGTATGAAACCGGTATACAACTGGATCACTCCCAGGATCAGACAGAATATCAGCATCTTCAGCGGTTCTTCCAGAGGATTGAACCACCAGGCCCTGAATTTGATCAGATCACCAAACCAGCCCCCGAAGACCCCTCCCCAGATGAATGCGGATATACCTCCCAGGAACATGAGTCCCATCATTTTTTTCATACCGCCGCCCGGCTTAAATTTCTTCAAAACAAACGCCGTGGCGATGGCCATTATGATCCCGTATGCTGCATCTGTAATCATCATTCCAAAGAACACAACAAAGAACGGCGTCATAACGGGATTAGGATCTATGCTTCTCGGATTCGGCAAGCTGTACTGCTCCGTTATCATTTCCAAAGGCTGCACCACAGCCGGATTATCAAGAAGCACCGGTATATCATCCTCATCATTCGGATCCTCAAACTGAAGCGTATATTTATCCGTTATGCCTTCCATGAGCTTTACCAGCTCATCAGAGGACCTTTCAGGCAACCAGCCTTTAAGCATGAAGGTTTTGTCTGTCTTCCCCAGATCATTTACTGCGCTGCTCTTGTCCCTTTCTATTGTAAGCAGATCAAACAGTATCTCAAGGAAGCCTATTTCTGGTACCATACCTTCAGCTTCTTTTGTCAACTCATCTTTCTTTTTGTCAAGCTCTTCTCTCTCGGCCGCCAATCTTTCAATATTCCCCCTGGCGGTACCCGTGAACTCACTGAAGGAAACCTTTGTCCAGCCGGACTGCTTCAGAAGCTGGAGCATCCTCTCCTCACAAGCATGATGATATACGATCATCATATATGTGTTTTCTTTCTCTTCACTCACAATTTCAAGATATGCTTCAAGATTTTCATCCTGTATTGCTTCCTTGAACTCCCCCACATATTTTGTAAGTATAAAGCCGATACTGGTGTTTGTGTTCTGAGTACTGCCAATGTCCTCCAGGTTGATTTGCAAGGATATCCAGGGATTAAGCTGGGAAATGGTATTCTGGAGCTTTGTTTCAGCGCTTTTAATCTCTGTATACTTACTGTCTATGCTCCTGCAATTTTCATATATGATACGTAGCTTTTCCTCATTGTCAATATACTCCTTACGCTGTGACTCATTCACCTGAATCCTTGGAGCAAACATGGATTTTTTTACCTTATTGAATTTTCCCAAAAAGTCCAGGGAATATTTTACTTGTGAAAGCTTCGCTTCCAGCCTTCCCACAGTTTCATTGTCATTGTCCGGCTGCAGCTCTTCAAAGCCCTGTTCTGCGATCCTCTCTTCGAGGTTTACTATCTGCAGGCTGCCGAATTTCTGCAGGTTCTGGATTATAGTACTCTTTTCAGACTGGAGAGCTATCATGGTAACTTTTTTCATTTTAACTATTGCCATTCATTTTCACAATCCTCTCCATCACCAGATTCACTGCCTCCTCCATCTTCTCTGCAGCTTTGCTTTTTAATTCCTGACACACCTTACTATTCTGATCTCTCTTGATGTCCGCTTCGTTATTTGCTTCTTTCTCTGCTGCCTCAAGCTGCCGTCTGCCCTCAAGAATCGCCTGATCCTCTGCTGCTTTGATAATTCTGGCAGCTTCCTCCTCTGCACGAAGTAAAAGGTCCTTGGCTTCCTGGTGCGCTGCTTTGAGCTTCTCTTCCGCAGCACGCTCTGTCTCTTTGATTTCTTTAATGATTTCCGTCGTCAAATGCCTCACCACCTCTTTCAAAACTTATAATAATGCTACAGAATTAATATTTATAAATGCATAAAACCCCTAGAAGTCTTATTCGGTAAAAAAGAACAAATTCCTTCTATAAAATTTTAATACATATTAGAATATTTATAAAATTGAAAATGGGTCGAATATAATAAAATTCTTAAATTAACACCCTCTTATTCCTTTTCCCTTCAATTATTGTTAAAAAAGTCACAATATTGAGCTATGGAACAATCTCCGCACTTAGGTTTCCTTGCATCGCATATTGCCCTGCCATGATATACCAGACAGTTGCTGAAAGCGGTCCAGTCCTTTTCAGGCAATACCTCCATAAGCTCATACTCGATTTTTTCCGGATCATCCTTATCTGTCAGCCCTATTCTGTTCGACAATCTTTTACAATGGGTATCAACAATGACCCCTGGTTTTCCATATATATTGCCCAATACCACATTTGCCGTCTTTCTTCCGACTCCCGGGAGGCTGAGCAGATCCTCCATATTATACGGCACCTTGCCGCCGAAGTCTTTGATTAGCTTTTTGCAGCAGCCTATTATATTCTTTGCCTTGTTCCTGTAAAAGCCTGTGGATTTTATATCCTGCTCCAGCTCCTCAGGATCGGCATTGGCATAATCATACACCGAGGTGTATTTCCTGAACAGGTCCTTTGTAACAATATTGACTCTCTCATCTGTGCATTGGGCTGCGAGAATGGTAGCGATCAGTAGCTGCAGAGGCTCCTTGTAGTCAAGGGAGCAGGTAGCTTCAGGATAGGCCTTGTACAATACCTCTGTAATTTCATTAGTTCTTTTTCTCAAATCATCGATATTCCTCATGAGTTGTCCCCCTTTAAAAATCTTTCTATTCCTGCTGTATCCATAGTGTTTATGACATCCTGTTTTTCCAGCCAGCCCTTCCGTGCGATGCCCACGCCATAAACCAGATTCCTCAGTCCGTGGACATTATGCGCATCAGGGTTGATCGATATCCTGACTCCCTTTTCTTTTGCATATTTCAAGTACCGCCAATCCAGGTCAAGTCTGTGGGGATCAGCGTTGATCTCGATTACTTTACCATACCTTGCCGCGGCGTCAATAACAGCATTGATCTCCAGTTCATATTCATCCCTGGCTAACAGTATCCTTCCTGTCGGATGTGCTAATATTTTAGTATATTTATTATTCAGTGAATTTATTATCCTTTCTGTCATTCTGCCTTTATCCATTTTAAAGTTCGAATGTACTGCTGCAATGACAAAATCAAAAAGCTTCAACACCTCGTCCTCATAATCAAGAGAACCATCCGGCAGAATATCCGATTCAATACCCTTGAATATCCTGAAGCTCTTGTTCTTCAGGTTTATTTCATCGATCTCCTCCAGCTGCCTTTTTACCTCTTCTATGCTTAAGCCCCGTGCATAATAAGCAGCTCTGCTGTGGTCTGTTATTCCGATATAATGAAGCCCCAGCCTGATTGCTTCCTCAGCCATTTCTTCAATGCTGCTGCTGCCGTCGCTGTAAGCAGTATGCATATGAAAAGTACCCTTGACATCCTCCAGGGTTATCAGTTCAGGCAATCCGCCTTTTTCTGCGGCTTCGATCTCACCGGTGTTCTCCCTCAGCTCCGGAGGAATATAGCTTAACCCCAGTACATTGTATATTTCTTCTTCACTGGTGCAGGGTATAAGCTCCTCACCTTTGAAAAGCCCGTACTCATTCACCTTTATCCCCATTGCCTTCGCCCTGTGGCGTATGGCTGTATTATGCTCCTTGCTTCCTGTGAAATGATTGAGTGCATAAGGAAATTCCTTCACATCGACAACTCTGAGATCCATGTTTATGCCGCTTCCAAGCCTGACTGTGGACTTTGTTTCCCCCCGTGCTACAACCTCCAACACCGACGGCAGAGAGGTGTAGTAATCCATCAGCTTTACAGGTTCGGAAGTACTTGCAACCAGATCTATGTCCTTTACTACCTCTTTTCTTCTTCGCAGGCTTCCTCCCACTTCACATTCCTGTACATATGGAACAGCCAGCAGCATATCCTTTACCTCCATGGCTTCCTGATACACTTCACCGAAAAGATGCTGTCCCTTATACATCTTCATGTGATTGATGCCCTTCAATATGTTCTCCTGGGTCTTTTCACCGAAGCCTTCCAGGGACAGCAGGCGGTTCTCCAGACATGCATATTCCAGCTCCCCGATGGATCTCACACCCAGCTTCTCATTGAGCACCTTAACCTTTTTAGGCCCCACTCCCGGTATCCTGAGCATTTCAAGCAGTCCTTCAGGAATGGATCTCCTGAGCTCCTCATAGTATTCAAGTACACCTGTCTCAACAAGCTCAGTAACCTTTTCCGCTATTGCCTTGCCGATACCCTTTACACCGTTCAGTGTTCCTTCATTAATATAATCCTGCAGTTCTCCCTCCAGAAGCTCAATTGACCTGGCGGCATTTACATATGCCTTGATTTTGAAAGGATTCTCTCCTTGTATGTCCAGAAGCAGTGCTATTTCCTCCAAAATCCGGACAACTTCCCGTTTATCCATATATTCCCTCCGGCGGCAGTCTAATAATTCTTCACATGACTTTATTTTACCAAATATACTGTAACTAATACCATACCAATAATCAATAAAGCAAAAGATAGTATGTTATAATTAATCTATAAATGTCAAAACTTAATCAAAAAGGTGTTTGGGGAGATTAATCATGCAAAATAAAATACTGCTGTGTGCAGTTAACGCCAGGTACATACACTCCAACCTGGCAGTCAGGTATCTTAAAAAATACTGCGGAGCTCAATTTGAGGCTATTGAGATTGCTGAGTTCAGCATAAACGACAATATGAACAACATACTGAAAAGGCTTTATAATTCAGGCGCCGGAATATATGGTTTCTCCTGCTACATATGGAATATCAGCCAGATACGAAGTCTTTGCAGCAGTCTTAAAAAGGTCAGGCCAGAGGCTGTCATAATTCTGGGGGGGCCTGAGGTCTCCTACGATCCGGCAAGTCTGCTTTCTGACAATCCTTCTGTTGATTATGTGGTTGCCGGAGAAGGGGAGGAAACTCTGCTGGATCTGCTTGACTGTATCACAGAAAGCGGGTGCGGTCTTTCCGGAATTCCCGGAATAGCCTATAGGGATGGCGGTAAAATATCGGTAAACCAACCAAGGCCTCTTATTCCGGCTCTCGACATGCTTCCTTTTCCCTATGACAGCTTTGATGAATTTGAGAATAAGATCATATACTATGAGACCAGCCGGGGCTGCCCCTTCAACTGTCAGTACTGTCTATCCTCCACCACTCACGGGGTAAGGTACCTTTCAATGGACAGACTGCGCCAGGATATAAAACGCTTTGCGGATTCCGGGATAAATCAGGTCAAGCTGGTTGACAGGACCTTCAACTGTGATATCAGCCGATCTATAGACATAATGAAATACATAATTGAGTTGAACTCAGCCACAAATTTTCATTTCGAAATAGCTGCCGACCTTATAAATGAGCGCTTTCTTGAGGTTGTGGAAAAAGCACCGAAAGGCATGTTTCAATTTGAAATAGGTGTTCAGTCCACTAATCCCGAAACTCTTTCCGAAATAAAAAGGAAAATGGATTTTGGGAAGGTATCCTCTAATGTCCGCGAGCTGATAGCCTTCGGCAATACACACGTTCACACCGATCTTATCGCAGGACTGCCATTTGAAGATATCAAAAGTTTTGAAAAATCCTTTAATGATGTTTATGCCCTGAAGGCAGATATGCTTCAACTCGGATTTCTGAAGCTTCTGAAAGGCTCCGGCATCAGGGAACGCCTCTCGCTTTATGGTATGGAACATCATGACTTTCCTCCTTATGAGGTTCTGAAGACCAACTGGCTGTCATATAAAGAGCTGCTTCTGCTTAAGGATATTGAGCATGTTCTGGAGCAATACCATAACAGCGGAAAATTCAGACATACCCTGGAATTTTTACTCAGGACGCTCCCGACTGCACCCTTTGATTTTTATCGCAGAATGTCTGACTTCTGGAATCTGGAGAAGCATTTCGGTTCATCCAAAAGTGTGAATGAGCTTTATATGATATTCAGGCAATTTGTTTCTGATGTGTATTCAGATGTGCTGGGTCCTGATCAATTCAGCCTGCTGAATGAGTACATGAAGCTTGACTGGCTGCTTTACTGCAGAAGCGGCAGTATGCCCGGATCCATCATGCGGTTTGACCATACACATATTAAGGAAAGACTTCAGGAATACTTGAAAAACCATCTCACAAATACAGAGGGCTTTGAAGCCTTTAAAAATATGCCCATGCGCGAATTGTTAAAGCATGTGGGCTACGAGGTATTCACATGGAATATCTTTGGAGATATCCCATGTGAATGCCGGGTGGTCATGTTTTTTCCGTTTAAACAGAGTACTGTCAGTACAAAGCCTCTTTTCTCCATAGTACCCCTTAAAGAAATTTTATAGATGACACGGAAGCTCCTGAGTATCAATGGAAAGCTGTTTTCATATAATGTATGAAGGTAGCTTTTTTCAAAGGAGGCATCCATATTGTTTACCAATATCAATAACAACGGCATATATTACGGTGATTATGACAGGAAGCTTCTGGATCTCCTCAGGGAAGCAATGACGGACGAGAGTAAGGATCACAGAAAATACGGACAGATGATGGAAATGACTGATAATAAGGAGATAATAGAGCAAATACAATATGCTTATGAAGATGAAGCCAAGCACTATGAGATGTTCCAGGAAATTTACGAGCAGCTTGCAGGGAGCAACAACAAAATTCTGTCTCCTGATCAGGAGCATCAAAACAGACTCATTGATGCAGTAAAGGCAAGCATCAATGCCGAGCTTGAAGCAGTCGAGCTTTATAGGGAGATACGTGCCATGCTCCGGGGAAAGAAATACAGGAATATGCTGTATGAGATCATAACCGACGAGCAGGAGCATGCAACAAGATTCGTATATTTATATTCAATGTTAAAATAACAGGGTCCCGGCAACCACCGGAACCCTGTTATTGTCTCTATGCTCTTGTTATCCTGCCTTCGGCCTGTTCCCCTGCGAAATATGCATCTCCAGTAATATTCACATAACCTACCATTCTATTGTCATATATCAGCTGGCTCTTATCCTCATCAAAGCTGTCTCTGTGATTCTTATAGTCTTCTGCATATTGTGGCAGCACAACAGTATAATCTATTGCACCTGCACTGGGGTGGGCTTTTTTATCTACTACCACGTATTCATTATTATCGTTGAATATTTTATTGACCTTTACCTTTTCACCTATCTGCAGCTGTTTTATATGCTTTTCCGCCTTATCGCTGATGTTCACATCCGACACCCGATCATCTCCTATCTTTCATTTGATGTCTTTATATTTAGCAGAAAAGCGATATTTATTCAAAATGCTCGAGGCTTCAAACCTTGTATCCCTCACCTGTTCACCTGATTCTATTCATTAATATCCTTGTAAAAATTCAGCAGACACCCAGCTGTGGTTTTCTGGGCCAGAGGGAAAGTGCTGTTTGCAATTCTGAAGAATTTCTCAGAAGGGCTCTTAATCATCGAATACTTTCTATAAGCTGAAATTGCTTCTTTTGCATTACTCTCTATGTATTTGTACGGACTGTCAAAATACATGCCTCCTTCTGAAACAGAGTAATGAAGAAAATCATCATGAACCTTGTGAATCCACTGTTCATACTTCCTGTGACTCTTCAACAGCTTAACGCTTCCGTGCTGTGGAATAGTTGAATCCTGCACCAGATGAACAGCCGCACCTAAATAAAACATAGCTTTATCCCTGTCTCCGCAGTCCCAGTGGACAAGCGCACAGCCGTAGTATTTCCGGAACCTCTGCTTTGATGACTTACAGCCGTAAAGACCCTTATGGGTATATGGGTTATAAAAGTGCTCTCTGCTCTTAAAGTCCTGATCCACCCACACTGTGCCATCATTAAGGCAGCCTTTGTTCAGGGTATAGAACTCATAAGCCTCATCAAAACCATCATTTTTAAGAATTTCAACAGCCTGCTCGTTTATAAATACATGAACCTCGCAGAGAGTCTTTTTAAAAAGCTTTTTCAAAGGATTTACGACCCATAGTATTGTTTTGAACGTCTTCCCATAAGCCCGTTCTATTGCACCCATTTTTTCATCTCCTGTTCGAATATTGTCTCCTGACAAAATTATACACATCATTGAAACAAACATCCAGTATTTATTATCTCATATACCAAATTGCATATTTAATATATATTCTGCATATTTCACATCCTTTATGATACTGTTTGTATTGTTCTCCTTTACAAAATTTTGTCAAAAAGTTATAATTTAAATATAGGTTCATTTTACTATCATCTAATTTCACTAGTGTATTATGTAAGTTAGGAGGTATGTTATGAAAGACCCCAGAGTAACTGAGCTCGCAAAGAATCTTCTTTCTTATTCCCTTGACCTGAAAGCAGGAGAGGATATACTAATAGAGCTTTATGATATAGGTGAGGAGTTGGTTAAAGAGCTGATAAAGGAAGCTTACCGGATAGGTGCCAGACCTTTTGTCAATGTAAAAAGCAGGAAACTGCACAGAGAGCTTCTGTTGGGAACAGATGAAGGGCATATGTCGCAGATAGGCAGCTACGAAGCCCTTCGAATGAAGGAAATGGATGCGTATATAACTATCAAAGGTTTTTATAACGCTCTTGAATATTCAGATATCCCCGGTGAGAAAATGGGCATATACAGAGCCAATTGGGTAAAGCCGGTGCATTTTGACATACGGATACCTAATACAAAATGGTGCCTGCTGAATTATCCTACAGAAGCAATGGCACAAACAGCAAATATGAGTACTGAGCAGTTTGAGGATTTCTATTTCAATGTATGCAACCTTGATTATTCAAAAATGTCCAAAGCCATGGACCCATTGGTTAAGCTGATGGCAGGAGCAGATAAGGTAAGAATAACCGGAGCCGGTACTGAGCTTACCTTTTCAATAAAGGGGCTGCCTCCTGTCAAATGTGACGGCAAGCTTAACATCCCTGACGGTGAAATCTTTTCGGCGCCGGCAAGAGATTCGGTAAATGGCTATATTACCTACAATACCCCTTCCGAATATGAGGGAAAACTCTATGAAAATGTCAGACTCGAGTTCAGGAATGGAAAGATCGTAAACGCAACAGGTAATGATACCGAAGGAATAAATCAGATATTCGATACGGATGAAGGAGCAAGATACGTCGGAGAGTTCGCTCTCGGCGTTAATCCATACATAGTAAAGCCCATGAAGGACATACTATTTGATGAAAAAATCATGGGCAGCTTTCACTTTACTCCCGGTGCAGCTTATGAAAACTGCAATAATGGCAATAAGTCCTCCGTCCACTGGGACCTTGTGTGCATACAAACACCCGAGTACGGAGGCGGTGAAATCTGGTTTGACGATGTTCTGATCAGAAAGAACGGTAAATTCGTCCTTAAAGAACTGGATGTATTGAATCCTGAAAATCTTAAATAATCACCCCTGAGGAGGCTGTATTAATGAAAGATCCACGAGTAACACAGATGGCAAAGAGCCTTTTAGGCTATTCCGTAAAGCTTAAGCCCGGAGAGAACATCCTTATAGAAGTTTTCGACTCCGGCGAGGAGCTGGCGGCTGAGCTCATCAAAGAAGCCTACAGAATGGGAGGCAAACCCTTCCTTTCAGTTAAGAAAAGAAGCCTCATGAGAGAGCTGATGCTGGGCACCGATACCGGACACATGTCCCGCATCGCGCACTTTGAAGCTGAAAGAATGAAAGAAATGCAGGCATACATAGGTATAAGGGGAGCTTATAATTCCTCCGACTGGTCTGATGTTCCAAGTGACAAGATGAGCATATATCAATCTCATTGGTTCAAGACAGTCCATTCTGAGATCAGAGTTCCAAAAACAAAATGGTGTATAATGAGATACCCCAACAATTCAATGGCTCAAATGGCCAATATGAGTACAGAGCAGTTTGAGGACTTCTATTTCAATGTATGTAATCTGGATTATGCAAAAATGTCCAAAGCTATGGATCCTCTTGTAGCACTGATGAACAAGACCGACAAGGTAAGAATCAAAGGGGTCGGCACTGACTTAAGCTTCTCTATAAAGAACCTGCCCGCTATAAAATGCGATGGGGAACTGAATATTCCAGACGGAGAGGTGTATTCAGCACCTGTAAAAGATTCTGTAAACGGTTATATAACCTATAATACCCCGGCAGAATACCAGGGCTACACTTACGATAACATAAGGCTTGAGTTTGCAAATGGGAAGATCATAGATGCCGCTTCAAACAATACCGAGAGGATAAACAAGGTGTTCGACACAGATGAAGGTGCAAGATATGTAGGTGAATTTGCCATAGGAGTCAACCCATACATAATAAAGCCGATGAAGGATACCCTTTTTGATGAAAAAATAATGGGGAGCTTCCACTTCACTCCCGGCAGCTCCTATGACCAGTGCTACAACGGCAACAAATCCGCAATACACTGGGACCTGGTATGCATACAGACCCCTGGGTACGGCGGCGGTGAAATCTGGTTCGACGATGTGCTCATAAGAAAAGACGGCAAATTCGTCCACAAGGACCTGGATGTGCTGAATCCTGAAAAACTGAAATAGAAATGTCAAAGGCACGGCTTACCCCGTGCTTTTAGCATTACTGCAAACTTAGGAGCAACCATGCAATAGCCTAAGTATGGTTTATACAGAAATTGTTAATGGCTCTTAGAGACGAAGCCTTAGAAAAACCGTATGCGAGGCACGGATGCCGAAGCAAGGCTTTAAGGTCACGGATGACCATTTAAAGCCGTTAGGTTTTTCTTAGGCTGAGTTTCTTAGTGCCATCAATTTCTGTATATCCATATGTGGCTGTTACATGGTTGCTCCAGTTTTCTGTTTGCAATTATTTCAGCACTTCCTCTTACGTGCCCTTATATCATCCTATACTGCTCAGCAGATTTGCCATTTCTATTGCAGTCACCGCTGCATCAAAGCCTTTGTTGCCGGCTTTAGTACCGGCCCTCTCTATGGCCTGCTCTATGTTTTCCGTTGTAAGCACCCCGAATATGACGGGCAAACCTGTATCCAGCGCTACTTTAGCTATTCCCTTGGACACTTCACTGCAGACGTAATCAAAATGAGGGGTAGAACCTCTGATCACAGCACCAAGGCATATGACCGCATCGTATTTGCCTGACTTCGCCAGCTTCTGTGCGGTCAGCGGTATTTCAAAAGCTCCCGGAACCCAGCTTATTTCTATATTTTCCGCATTACACCCATGCCTTTTTAACCCGTCGATGCAGCCTCCCAGCAGTTTGTTACTGATAAATTCATTGAATCTGCCAACTACTACAGCAAATTTCCTGTTACCCGCAATCAGGTTTCCTTCATATACTTTCATTTATATTGCCTCCTTTAAACCTTTTATAACGAGCAGGGGCATCTATTCCACATTAATTTGTCATGCCCCGTAAGCGTGTTTCATAAAAGGCTTCCTTGGTTGTTATAATGCTTCAATGGAAGCCTTTTTTATATGTTGTGGAGCATATGCCCCATTCTTTCCTTTTTCGTATACAGATACCTTTCATTCTTAATATTAGCGCCTATTTCTATAGGTATCCGCTCTACGATTTCCAATCCGTATCCGGATAGTCCCTTGAGCTTCTTCGGATTATTTGTTATCAGTCTTATTTTTCTTATTCCGAGGTCCTTCAATATCTGTGCTCCTATACCATAATCCCTCAGATCCGCAGGAAAACCCAGCATCACATTTGCCTCGACAGTGTCCGCTCCTTCATCCTGAAGCTCGTATGCCCTTAGCTTATTGACAAGGCCTATACCTCTGCCCTCCTGACGCATATACAGCAGTACACCTCTGCCTTCCTTTTCTATCATTCTCGCAGCTTCCGCAAATTGCTCGCCACAGTCACACCTTAATGAACCAAAGGCATCCCCTGTAAGACACTCTGAATGAACCCTCACCATTACAGGTTCGCCTGTATTTACATCTCCCTTTACGAGGACCACATGGTGTTCGCCGTTTATTGCATTCTCATAGGCCATGACTCTGAACTCACCGTACTTCGTAGGCATATATGCATCTGCAGCCTTGTATATCAGCTTCTCCTCACAGCTTCTGTATTTTATCAGATCAGCAATTGTAACTATCTTCAACTGATGCTTTTCCGAATATTCAATCAGGTCAGGAAGCCTCGCCATTGTGCCGTCATCCTTCATGATCTCACAGATGACCCCGGCGGGATATAGTCCTGCCATTCTTGCAAGGTCCACTGCTGCTTCCGTGTGTCCGGCTCTTTTCAGTACGCCTCCTTTCCTTGCCTTCAAGGGAAATATGTGACCTGGCTTTGTCATATCCTCCGGATTAGTACCGGGGTCTACCAAAGCATTTATTGTATCTGCTCTCTCAAAGGCAGATATCCCTGTAGTGCATTTTCTGGAATCAACTGAGACTGTAAAAGCAGTCTCCTTTGCATCGGTATTTTTGCTGGTCATAGGTTCCAGCTTAAGCTCACTTATGCGTTCTTCAGTCATAGGAACACATACAAGCCCCCTTGCATGGGTAACCATGAAATTCACAGCTTCCGGTGTTGCCTTTGAAGCTGCCATAAGCAGATCCCCTTCATTCTCCCTGTCTTCATCGTCAACAACGATTATCATATTTCCTTTTTTAAGCTCTTCCAAAGCTTCTTCAATTTTACAGAACATTCCATTCCCTCCTAAAAACCATTATCCAGCAGGTATTCCAAGGTCATACCGCCTTTAGTCCCCCTACTTTCCATATTTAAAAGCTTTTCAACATATTTCCCGATGATGTCACATTCAAGGTTTACTTTATAGCCAAGCTTTCTACCGGGCAGAGTTGTGTAATCCCTGGTATGGGGGATTACTGCGATTTTGAAAACCCTCTCGTCCACATACTGAACTGTAAGGCTGATTCCATCGACTGCTATGGAACCTTTATGTATTATATATTTCAGTATTTCACTGCCTGCTTCTATTGTGATCCAGACTGCAATGTCTTCCTTTCTGATCTCACATATCGTTCCTGTTCCATCTATATGTCCCGATACTATATGCCCTCCGAACCTTCTAATTGGAGAGAGAGCCCGCTCCAGGTTGACGGCATCTCCCGGCTTCAGATATCCAAGGTTTGTCGCCCTCATAGTTTCAGGCATTACATCCGCATCAAAGCAGTTCCCTTTTAGGGCTGTAACAGTAAGGCAGACTCCGTTGACACTTATACTGTCACCTGTCAGTGTACCTTCAAGTATATCGCTGCATTGAACAGTAAGACTTACCGACTTTTCCCCTTTTCTTATGCCGTTTATTTTTCCTATCTCCTCAATGATTCCGGTAAACGTATCAAATCACTCCTTCCATGGCACCTTCAGATAGCCTTCGACCAGCACATCCTGTCCGAAGGTGGTTATACTCTGATATTTCAAGCGGTATCCATCCCTTATAAAGTCGGCTCCTGTCCCCATAACCGGTGTGGGTGCTGATCGGCCTCCTATTATTACCGGTGCTATGAAGACCGCGACCTTGTCTACAAGCCCTCCCTCCAAAAAAGCTGCTGCCATTGTTCCTCCGCCCTCTACCATGAGGCTGTCTATTCCCCTTTTGCCCAGCTCCTCTACAAGCTGCTTGATGTCTGCCTTCCCATCCTTTTCACCGGTGATGATTATCTCTGCTCCCTTATCCTTCAAATAGCTTGCCTTCTCTTCAGTGATTTCCCCGGTCGCAGCTATGATAGTCCTCCTATATTCATCTATTTCCAGCACTTTTGCGTCGGCCGGTATCCTCCCCTTTGAATCAACAACTACCCTGACAGGGTTTATTGTTTTCACTCCAGGAAGCCTCGCAGTCAGCTCCGGATTATCCTTTATCACCGTATTCACCCCTACCAGAATGGATGAATACCTGTTTCTCATACGGTGTACATACTCCCTGGACTGCTCTCCGCTTATCCATTTCGAATCCCCTGTCTTTGTCGCAGTTTTTCCATCAAGTGTCATAGCTGCTTTGAGAAGCACAAAAGGTGTTCTTCTGGTAATGTATTTTATGAATATATCATTCAGCTTCAAGGCTTCAAGCCTGTTAATACCCACATCCGCCTGTATCCCGCAGTCTCTCAGCAGCATTATGCCTCGGCCTGCCACCAGCGGATTTGGATCCTCCATAGCCACAACAACGCGTTTGAATTTTCTTTCAACAAGCTTGGCGGCACAGGGAGGCGTCCGCCCGAAATGTGAACAGGGCTCCAGATTCACATATATGGTTGCGCCTTCTACCGGTTCCTTTGAATTTCTTATAGCGTTTATCTCAGCATGGGGTTCCCCTGCTCTTTCATGCCAGCCTTCTCCTATGATCTCCCCATTCTTTACTATAACTGCACCCACAAGAGGATTCGGGCTTGTGCTTCCGCTTCCCCTGGCAGCCAATTCCAGCGCTCTCTGCATATAAAAAGAATCATCCAACACCATCACTCCTATCTAGTGCTTTTTAACACAGCAAAATTTAAACTTTCAAGGTGTTAAAAAGCACATCCTTGATTTGGTGCCTCGCCTACTCTAGAAGTGATATACGTTACGAGGCACTAATATTACTTTTTTAGTATCCCATGAATGGAGAAAATAAAACAAAGCCCTGAAGCAAAATCACTCCAGGGCTTGATGAACAACACTCCTACCAACAAAAAAACCTGGCAAAAGCCAGGGTAGTGTCGTATATACACCTTCTTCCATCCAGACTGTACTGTCGGCTTCGGAATCTAACCGAATCTGCCGATGCTGCATTAAGCTGCATCAGCTCGCGGGCTTTACCGCCGGTAGGGAATTTCACCCATCCCTGAAGATATCGTGCTTATTAACACAACTTATTTATTATCCTTCATAGTGTTAAAAAGCACATCCTTGATTCAGTGCTTCGCATGCTCAAGAAGGGATATACGTCACGAAGCACTATAAAATATATTCAATTAACTATTAGTATAACCGCAATTATTCAGGATGTAAATAACAATGTGAAATTTAATTACTATTTCTTATTACATTGATCTCTGCTTTCAGATTAAGCATATCTTTTTCAAGGAGCTTTTCACACAGTTCCCTGAAAATTGCATCTATGTCCGCGAAGGATCTTTCAGTCTCCGCCACCAGTTTTCCGACTTCCTCCGAGGATTCCTCGAAGCTTGACAATCTCAGGTATTTCTTTACTATTTCGGCAAAGGCGTCAAGATAATAATAGAAGAATTTCCTTACATGGGTGAGTCCTTCAGGATTGGTCCTGACCTCTCCTATTATCTTTTCTCCGGTGCAGCATACAGCCTCTATCTTTTCCCTGATGTCAGCATCCTTTATCTTGTCGACGTCCTTTCTTATTTCAAAGAGCTTCTCAAAAGCATCCTTTATAAGCTTCTCTACAGAATCCTTCTCTTCCGGCTCTTCTTCCACCACTTCCGCCTTTTTCTCAGCTGCATTCTTCTTCATACTTGCTGCAATACCTGATACAATTCCTGCAATCAGCATCAGTCCGAAGCCCACTGCCCCTATAGCACCAGCATAAAGCAGCTTACCCATCGCGAGTGCCACTGTTGCCGGTATTATCGTTAAAACAAACAAAACAACATAAAAATCCTTATTTTGCACTACCTCATTGTCATGCATATCTTCCGCTTTTGCTTTTTCAGCCTGTGCCCTGCCGCTGTCGGGCTTTTTAAATTCTCTCACCTTGCTTTTCGCGTCGCTGCCACCTTTGCCCTCAGGCTTTTTCCCTGCAGACTCCTGCTTGCTGCCGCTTACCGTATAGCTGGCAGTCTGTTTGTCATTCCACACTCTCTCAGAATCGTCCTTTGCAGCCTGTGCAACACGGGAACCCGATCCTATTATTCCAGAAAGCAGTCCGAACAAAGCTTGAAAAACTACTCCAACAATTTTAAATGCCAGGGTGATAGAAAAAGATATAATACTGAATATAAGCCCCACCAGGGAGTTGCAGCCTCCATGGCGATTATTGCAATTCATGTTCATGTCACCAAAATTCCCGGGTCTGTGCTCTCCCCTTCGACATCCCATAATAATCCGCTCCTGTCAATGAATTTACTATCTATATTATATACTGCATTTGTCCCCAATTTGTTTCAAAAATAACCAAAAATATTTTTAGTATATATTACCGCATAAAACTCGATAATAGCCACAAAATAATTATAGCACTTTTCAGAAAGGAGCTGTTTCGTTGAAGCATTCAAAGGATACAAAAAATACCTATACTACCAGCAGCACCGGACATATTGACGAAGGAAGGAACGAGACCACAAGAATCCAATATACCGATTCCATATCGGTACCTGCATCAGAGAGCACTCTCAAGAAGAACAAAAAAGAAGGAAGAAAGTGATAGGCTCACCTATCACTTTCTTTATAACGAGTAGGGACATCATTTCCACCTTAATTTGTCATGCCCCGTAAGCGAGTTTCAAAAAAGGCTTCCCTGGTTGTTAAAATGCTTCAATGGAAGCCTTTTTTATACACTGTAGTTTTCTTTCAGATCCAGATAAAAATTAGCCTTTGCCGCCCTGTAATAAGGAATTGCATATATCATACCCAGCCCAAAGGTCACGATACCTAATATGAACCATCCCAGGAAGCCAAGCCACATTTCGAAAAACCTCATCTTGTGTCCATCCATCATTTCCTTGCTTCTTCTTATAGCCTCCAGGGCTCCTGTACCTGGATCATCATTTACAATATAGTAGGCCATTGAGTATTTAATCGATGCAATGATTCCGGGTACAATAAGCAGCAGTGTCCACAATGCGGTAAAAAGGATAATGAAAAAGTTAAGTACAAAGTTCGTCTTGAACAAGCTGAACCCTGAAAACATATCAGTGAACTCAGCCGGTATGCGTCTTGCCAGCTTCAGAAAATAGCCTGCCACACCATAGTAAATAGGCCCGCCTATTATAAAGCTCACCAGGGACATGAGATTGTTTGTCGAACTGTTTGGATTCGCAGCCCTTACAAGATTCCCATTTTCCATTACAAGCCTGAATGAGGTATTACCTCCGTTTTTGTAAGTAAAAGCCTCTACCAAAAGCCATGCGACCAGAGTTACAGCAATTGCCACCAGCCATTTTCCATCAAGGTTTTCCTTTGCTGCTATCTTCAACTGTACAGGATCTCTATAGCCTTTCAGTACTTCCGTCATCGGATAACCCCCTTAATTTATAATTACATAATTTATTATATCCATAACTAGATACTACAAAAAATCAAAAATGTTTCAGACTTTCTGAAAAAATTTAGCGTTCCGGTTAAAACCAACCGGAACGCTACTGCTTAATCTGCTATATGATTATACATATCAGGCTGCCTTTTGTATCGTTGACAACCTTCTGCAGTGTAAGCTGCAGTTTGGTCTGGATGTCGTCAGGCATCTTATACAGCTTGCCCTGGAGTTCTTCCTTGACCATATCATAAAGGGACTTCCCGAACATATTGGATTCCCATATCTTTTGCGGATTATTCTCAAACTCCTCCATGAAATATTTAATAAACTCCTCGCTTTGCTTTTCTGTACCTACTATCGGAGCAATCTCAGTCTCAATATCAGTTTTTATTATATGCAGGGATGGGGCGCTGGCCCTTAACCTTACTCCAAACTTGCTTCCCTGCTTCACAATAACAGGTTCCTCAAGCTTTATTTCGTCTACAGAAGGAGCAACCATACCGTAACCGAACTCCTTGACATCACCCAGGGCTGATTTCACTTTGTCATATTCACGCTTTGACTGAGCCAGTTCTTTTACCAGGGATATAAGCTGATAATCCCCTTCAAGGCTGTAGCCTGAAACTTCTCCCAGTATCCTGAAGAACAGACCTTCTTCAAGGTCTATAGTTATATTCACTACTCCTTCACCCAGGCGCATATCGGATATTTCCACAGCCTGAATGTTTTCCGCACCGTCAAACCTTTTTATTGCATCGTCTACATCTCTTATCCTGTTTACTTCACTGAGGTTGTTCCTTATACTGCCGACTATGCCCTTCTTAAGCCAGTGCTCCAGCTCCAGGGTATCCATCCAGCGGGGTATATGGAAGTTTATCTCTCTTGCAGGGAATTCAAAGAGCACCTTTTCAAGGATTCCATCCAGATCACCCATTTCCATCTTCAGTGCATCAACTATCATAACAGGAGTATTATATTTTGTTTCAAGGGCCTCTCTAAGCTCAATGGTCTCCTGAGCTTTTGGCTTTGCTGAATTCAATACTATTATGAAAGGTTTTTCCAGCTCCTTCAGCTCTTTTATGACCCTTTCCTCTGCTTCTATATAACTCCTCCTGGGAAGGTCTGTAATGGAGCCATCGGTGGTTACTACCAGGCCTATTGTCGAGTGGTCTGCAATAACTTTTCTGGTTCCAATTTCTGCAGCTTCTTCAAAGGGTATACGGTTTTCAAACCATGGAGTGTTGACCATTCTTGGACTGCTGTCCTCCAGGTGTCCCAACGCACCTTCTACCAAATAGCCCACACAGTCAACCAATCTTACCTTGAATTTTGCATTTTCCCTCAGAACCAGCTCAACAGGTTCATTAGGAACGAACTTAGGCTCTGTTGTCATTATTGTCTTTCCATTTGCACTCTGGGGAAGCTCGTCACGGGTCCTTTCCCTCTTGAACTCATTGTCCATATTGGGAAGTACAAGTAAATCCATGAATCTCTTTATGAAGGTGGACTTTCCTGTTCTGACCGGTCCCACGACCCCTATGTAAATACTGCCTTCAGTTCTTTCTGCTATATCGCGATAAACATCGTATCCTTCCACACTCTTCCCTCCTTAATAATGTTGAAATAATTACATAGACACTTTCTCTTAATATATATGTGCATGTGTGGCATTTATTACAAAAAAAATAAGCGACCCTAACGGCCGCTACTCTTAATCTCTAGTTCTTATCCACTTGTCTCTTATATTAAATGTGACTTCGCAGGCTTTTCTCAGACCACGTGCCGCGAGCCACGATGCCACGAGCCAAAATGCCTACCAATCGAAGCCTTTAAGCTCCGCTATATCTTCCATCTCGTGGGTCTTTGATCTCATGGTGAGATTCATTACTGAATCCCTGACATCCGCTTTATTGAAAAGCAGATCATATATTTCCTGGGTAATCGGCATTTCAATCTGCATCTTCTCTGCCAGCTGGCAGGCGGATTTGGTGGTCCTTACGCCCTCCACCACCATCCTTGTGCTTCCAAGCACCTCTTCCAGAGACTTTCCCTGCCCGATCGCTATGCCTGCTCTCCTGTTCCTGCTGTGCATGCTTGTACAGGTAACAATAAGATCGCCTATTCCCGACAAGCCGGCAAAGGTGTTCCTGCTTGCTCCCATAGCCTCGCCGAGTCTTGCTATCTCCACTATACCCCTGGTCATCACCGCAGCTTTTGTATTGTCGCCCAGGTTCAGACCGTCTATGATCCCCGCACCTACCGCTATGATGTTCTTCAATGCTCCGCCCAGCTCTACCCCTATTATATCAGGATTGGTATATACTCTGAACAGGGGAGTCATGAAAACATCCTGTATGTATTCGGCTACCGCCCTTTTCTTTGAGGAAGCAACTACAGCAGTAGGAATACCCTTTGCCACCTCTTCAGCATGGCTTGGGCCCGATATCACAGCAACTTCGTTTTGCTGCATAAACTCATTAATTATCTCAGACATCCTGAGTAGAGTATTATTTTCAATACCTTTTGTCATGCTGACCATAATCTGGTCCCTGGAGGTGTAATTGCTCATCTGACTGCAAATGTCTCTCATTGCATGGGAAGGAGCTGCTACTATAACAACCTCACTATCCCTGCAGCAGTACTCCATATCTGAAGAAGCAAGTATGTTATCCTGAAGAATTGTTCCCGGCAGATATTCGGAGTTTTCCCTGGTATACTTGATTTTCTCTATTAGCTCCTTGTCCCTTGCCCAGAACTTCACGTTAAAGCCTTTTTTTGCCAGAAGTACCGCTATTGACGTTCCCCAGCTGCCGGCTCCTATTATAGTAATAAAATTGTTCACTAGATCTCCTCCATTGCTGATAAATAATCCTACTCTCTTTTCCTTAATAAGAATCTTATAGGAGTCCCTTCAAAGCTGAAGGCTTTCCTGATCTGGTTCTCAAGATACCTCTGATATGAAAAATGCATCAGTGACGGCTCATTCACAAATAGAGCAAATGTAGGAGGCTTTACAGAAACCTGTGTCGCATAGTATATCTTCAGCCTTCTTCCTCCCGAAATAGCAGGCTGGTTCATAAGCACAGCCTCATTCACAATATCATTCAGCATACCCGTGGAGATCCTCATGGCATGTTGATTGGAAACATGGTTAATAAGCTCTATTACCTTATTTACTCTCTGTCCTGTCAAAGCAGAAATAAAGAGCATCGGGGCATAATCCATAAATGGAAGCTCATTCTTTATATCTGCCTTATATCTTTCTATTGTCTTCTCATCCTTTTCAATTATATCCCATTTATTTACCACAATGACAACAGCCTTGCCCTGGTCATGGACATAACCTGCAATCTTGCTGTCCTGCTCGCTTACCCCTTCCTTTGCGTCTATGAGCATCAGGCAGACATCTGCCCTTTCAATTGCGGTTAACGATCTGACCACACTGTACCTTTCTATTGATTCAAATACCTTGCCCCTTTTTCTCATTCCTGCCGTATCTATAAAGACATACTGGTTTTCTCCCACTGTAAAGGGTGTATCTATTGCATCCCTTGTAGTGCCGGGCACATCACTTACTATTACCCGCTCCTCGCCAAGTATCTTGTTTACCAGAGAAGATTTCCCCACATTGGGCTTGCCTACGACAGCGACCTTGATTGTATATTCGTCATAGGACTCTTCCTCCTCAACCGGCAGGTTCTTGATTATTTCATCCAGCAGATCCCCCAGGGCCAAAGCCTGACCGGCGGAAATGCCCATTGGCTCTCCCAATCCGAGATTGTAGAACTCATATACATTGTCCTTGTACTTTGGAGCATCAATCTTGTTTACTGCCAGAATAATCTTCTTCTTAGTCCTCCGCAGCAGATTGGCCACTTCCTGGTCAGAGGAGGTTATCCCCTCCTGCCCGTCGACAAGGAAAACAATGACCTCTGCAGTTTCTATAGCTACCTCAGCCTGCTGTTTCATCTGCTTCAATATCAGATCCTCACTGTAAGGCTCAATCCCTCCTGTATCAATGAGGGTGAAAGTCCTGTCCAACCATTCGACCTCTGTGTATATCCTGTCCCTCGTGACCCCCGGCTGATCCTCCACTATTGAAATCCTTTTTCCTGCCATCTTGTTAAAAAGAGTTGATTTTCCAACATTAGGACGTCCTACTATCGCTACTATCGGCTTTGCCAAAAAGCCCCACCTCCTCACGGGCGGATGTTATCCACCCTTCATTATGTCCTGTAAATCCTTAGAGAGATAATATATTCTTTACAAGGTTGCTTCCGTCTTCCTTGCATATGGTGACCTTTGTACCAAGCTCCTTTTCCAGTTGCTCGACAGTAACATCATCAAGGAAGACTCTTTCATCCCTTTTCAGCATACTTTCAGGTATGAATATATTACTTCCAATAGCTTTACCCTTCAGCTGATCTATTATGTCTTTTCCTGTAAGCAGACCAGCCACCTTCACACCACGGCCGAAGAAATCATTGGCTACCGGAAATACGCTTATTTCCAGGTCTCCTATACTTTTTTCTATTCTTAAAGCTGCTTCTTTCAGGTTGGCAAAAGCATATTCCCCTGTTATTATTGACACTGCCCTTTTCTTTTTCTTATAGCTGCCCAGCCTGATAAGTGATGCCTCTATCTCCTCATTGAAAAGTGTTATAAGTCCTACTCCGTTTTCCAATTGCTTGAAGTTCTCATATTCATCATACCCCGGCAGTTTCTTTCCTGAAATCAGAAAGAACTCATCAGACAGAAATACGAACCTGGTATTCAGCTCAGAAAGAAACTTACCCTGCAATACCGTAACCTGCTCAATAACTTCAGCAGCAGAAGCTCCATCATATTCCGCAAGCTCATAGAGCCCTTGCCTGTGTCTGGTTATACCCGCAGGAACAACCGCAACACATGAAAGCTCCGAATGCAGCTCCTTAAGGTCCGTCAATGTCCTGGAAAGCTTCTCACCATCATTGATTCCCCTGCACAGGACTATCTGTGCCCTGACCTCAATCCCGCCTTCCTTCAGTCTTTCAAGATAGTCCATCAGCTTTCCGGCATTCTTATTGTTCAGCATCATTTTTCTTAGCTCCGGATCTGTGGTATGTACCGAGACATTTATCGGACTTATCCGGTATTTTATTATCCTGTTTATCTCCCGCTCGCTAAGATTGGTCAAAGTCACAAAATTCCCCTGCAGGAAGGACAATCTTGTATCATCATCCTTAAAATACAAAGTTTCCCTCATTCCGGAGGGTAATTGGTCTATGAAGCAGAATATACACTTATTATGGCAGGACTTCGGCTTGTCTATGATTCCTTCAAAGACTATGCCGATATCTTCATCATATTCCTTTTCTACTTCATAAATCCATATTTCACCATTGGCATGCTCTATCTCAGCTTCAAGAAACTCATCGGTAGTAAGGTATTTATATTCAAGTATGTCTTTGATACCTGCACCGTTTATGGTTATGAGTTTATCTCCTTTTCTGATGCCCAGCTCCTCGGCTATACTTGAAGGACGTACTTCCACTATTTCTACGCCCGTATTCACCAAATCCATTTCCTCCTTGTAATAATGAAAAGTCCTCACACTACCCAATTACTCTAATAGGCCTTGAACTTTTACATAATATTATATCATACCAACTTTATATTATACTACAGTATTAGAATAGATGCGAGATACGAGATGCGAGGAATGGACGGGTATTCCTTATAGGTCCAAGTCCGTTCTCCCCGAACCCCGCACCTCGTACCTCGTACCTGAAGTGTCGCAACATTCCTCTTATAGTAAAAAAAGGATGCTTACTGGAAACATCCTTTAGTCATTCAAATCCACATGTTCACTTGTTACCGAGTATATAATGCGCTCACAGATATTCGTCACATGATCCCCTATCCGCTCGAGATATCTGCTTATCAGCAGGAAGTACGTAGCCTGATGTATGGTCTTCGGATCCTCCATCATTATTACCAGCAGCTCTCTGAAAATCTGCTTGTACAGCCCATCCACCTCATCATCCCATTTCGCTACTTCCCTGGCTTTTTCGGTATCCAGATGCACATAGGCATCTATGCAGCCCTTTACCATCCGCACAGCGATTTCAGCCATCCTTGGTATATCGATCAGTTCCTTTATATATTTCTCATTTGCAAGCTTGATTGTTATTTTTGATATATCCACTGCATAATCCGCTATTCTCTCCAGGTCTGTGATTATCTTAAGAGCTGTGGCGATGATCCTGAGATCCTTAGCAAGAGGAGATTGCAGTGCTATCAGCTTCAGACACTTGTCTTCCACTGTATTCTCCATATCATCTATAATATCATCATTATCTATTACCTCCTGCGCCAACTCAACATTCTGAGTCTTGAGGGCCTTTACGGAGTTTCCAAGTGTCTCTTCAACTATACTGCTCATTTTCAACAAAGCTACCTGCAATTCTTGCAGTTCCTGGTCAAAATAATTCCGCGTCATCCTTTCACCTCCATTTTGTTCACTCATCACTTATCCAAACCTGCCCGTTATATAATCCTCTGTCCTTTTGTCCCTTGGCTTGTAAAACACGTTCTCCGTCAGATCACATTCAATTATCTCACCATTCAGGAAAAAAGCGGTATAATCGGAAATACGGCCTGCCTGCTGCATATTATGCGTGACGATCACTACCGTATAATCCTTTTTAAGCTGCTCCATCAAGTCCTCAATCTTGAGAGTGGAACCCGGATCCAGGGCTGAAGTCGGCTCATCCATTAAAAGCACTTCAGGCTCTACGGCAAGTACCCTCGCAATGCACAACCTTTGCTGCTGCCCTCCGGATAAGCCCAAGGCCGATTTTTTAAGCCTATCCTTGACTTCATCCCATATTGCTGCGCTCTTTAGGCTCTTCTCCACCAGCTCATCCAGCTTTCTCTTGTCTCTCATACCATGGACCCTTGGTCCATAGGCTATGTTATCATATACAGACATCGGAAAGGGATTGGGCTTCTGGAAAACCATCCCTACCCTTTTCCTTAATTCTATCACATCATATTTATGAATGTCAGTACCATCCAATGTCACTTTTCCGTCAATCCTTACTCCGTCAATAAGGTCATTCATCCTGTTAAGCGTCCTTAAAAATGTCGACTTGCCGCAGCCCGAAGGACCAATGAACGCCGTAACCGCATTCTTTGCTATGCTTATGTCAACATTTTTCAATGCATGAAAGTCTGTATAGTATAAGTTCAGCTTGTTAACCTCTATCTTGTTATCAGTCATTTACCTTTCCCCCTGTCAAGCTTTTATAAAGTGTCTTATCAGCCTGTTGGCTGTAAAGTTTATTATGAGCACAGTTATTATAAGAACTGTTGCAGTTGCATACATATTGTTCTTTGACAATCCCTCTGACGCCAGTATATAAAGATGGACAGCCATTGTTCTTCCGGGCCTCCAGATGGAGCTTGGGAGACCCAGTGAACTGCCGGCGGTATATATGACTGCTGCTGTTTCACCGGCAACTCTGCCTATGCCTAGTATGATCCCTGTCAGTATCCCGGGAATTGCCGCCGGAAGGACTACTTTATATATTGTCTGCCATTTGGTAGCCCCTAATGCAAGACTGCCTTCCCTGTAGGATCTTGGAACCATTCTAATAGCTTCTTCCGCTGTTCTTATAATGGTAGGCAGTATCATAAGCGTAAGCGTAAGCCCTCCTGATACTATGGAATACCTGAATTTTAAAAACACCACAAAGAAAACATAACCGAAAAGTCCAAAAATAATGGAAGGAATTCCTGCAAGCGACTCGGTTCCGAATCTTATAAGTCTTATAACAGCGCCTTCTTTGGCATACTCAGTCAGGAAAATTGCTGCACATACACCTATTGGTGCGGCAATTATCAGAGAAAACAATGCCAGATAGATGGTCGTTATTATTATGGAGAATATTCCTCCGCCTTTACCCATATTTTCTGGTTCCCGGGTAAGGAATTCTATACTCAGATGACTGATTCCGTTTACAACTACACTTCCCACTATGACTGCCAGCACCAGAACAGTAATTATTGCAGTTGCCCAGAGTAATGAAAATGCTATCTTCTCATTCCTCTTTATTCTATTTACACTGCCGGAGGTTATATTCGTATCAGTCATTCTATTCACCTACTTTCCTTGGTATCAAGTTCGCAGCGATATTAAGGAGCATAATAAAGACAAACAACACTATACCTGTTGCAAACAGCGCTTGCTGATGCTCTCCGCTGGCATATCCCATTTCTATACCTATGTTACCCGTCAGAGTCCTTACTGATGATAATATGCTTTCAGGCACCAGAGGGCTGTTTCCGACTATCATTATAACCGCCATAGTCTCTCCGATAGCCCTGCCCATCCCAAGTATTACTCCTGCGATGATACCTGAACGCGCGGCAGGCACTATTACATTACTTATTGACTGCCAGTGGGACGAGCCCAAAGACAGGGATGCTTCCTTGTAGTCCTTTGGTACTGACCTTATTGCACTCTCTGAAATATTTATTACCGTCGGAAGAATCATAATAGCTAATATTATGCTTCCTGACAATATGCTGAAACCCTGATTGTTGAAAAGCTTCCTTATAAGGGGTACAATAACGGTCAGACCGTATAATCCGAATATTACCGAAGGTATTCCTGCCAGCAGCTCAATACCGGGCTTTACTATCCTGACTATTCCCGGCTTTGCAATCTCCGCCAGAAAGATCGCACAGCCAATCCCGACAGGGACGCCCAGAATCAATGCCCCTGCTGTAACTGTAAGGGATCCGATTATCATTGGATATATCCCGTAGACTCCCCGTGTCGGCGCCCATTTCCGGCCGGCTATGAATTCCAGAAGGCCAACCTTCCGGATCACAGGGTAGCCCTCATTGATTATGAAATACGTAATTAATATTACTCCTAGTATGGCAATTATTGCGCTGATAAAAAGTATAAGCTGTATTACCCGTTCATAAGCCTTCATATTCACTCCCCCAATAATTCAAGTCAAATTTTTGTATTCTGTATATATAATGTGCATTTATGTGATTTTTAAAGACATTATCAATACCACCTAATTAATTGTAATATAATACCCTAAGCAGGTAATTAATTATTCGTTAATTGAATGTTAAGTAAATGTTAAGAATAAAACGCATTGGTTGCGAGTTGCGTGTTACTCGTTACGAGTATTGCAAGAAAGGCTTCGAAGCCTTGCCGGAACACGCGAAACGCGAAACGGGACCACACAGGAACGACCCAATGCCTGCAGCTCGCAACGGAATGATGCGATGCGTCGCATCATTCCATAAAATATATAAAGGCTTCTGGCCGTTGCATTTCAGCCAGAAGCTCGTAAAGAGGGGGGATTAATTGGGTTCTATATATCTATTTCACGGATTTGAGGTAGCCATGTTCTGCAACTATTCCCTGTCCTGCTTCGCTCATCACAAAATCCAGGAATTCCTTTGACAGACCGGTTGGATCTGCATTTGTAAGCATCAGGAAGGGTCTTGATATCTTGTATTCTCCGGAATTCAGATTATCTTCCGTACATACTTTTCCATCAACGCTTATCATTTTTATCTCCGTCTTATCCTTTGCTGAACCGAAGGAAGCATAGCCTATGGCGTTAGGGTCACCTGCAACTGTTGTCATTACTGCGCCTGTGGAACCCTGTGTTATTGCAGAAGCAATCGTCCTATCTTCGTCATCCTTCAGAGTTCCTGTTAACTCTATAAAAGCTCCTCTTGTACCGGAACCTTCTTCTCTTGTTACAACTGTTATTTTGCCCGTATTACCTCCTACATCCTTCCAGTCTGTGATCTCACCGGTATAAATCTTTAGTACCTGCTCCAAAGTGAGGTTTGAAACACCATTTGCCGGATTTACTATTACAGCTATTCCATCAATTGCAATTTTGAATTCCTTAAGTGATTTTTCTTCTGTTTTAAGTTCCCTTGAAGACATTCCAATATCTACTACTCCGTCTGTTGCCGATTTTATTCCGACACCGGAACCGCCGCCCTGTATATCAATTGTTGCGTTGGGGTTCTTTTCCTTAAAAGCTTTTGCAAGTTCTTCAGCTAACGGCTGTACTGAAGTTGATCCATTTATTGTGATACTGCCATTTGCCCCATTTGCTGCTTGCTGCTCTGCCCCCGGTTCGTTTGTATCTGCAGGATTTCCGCAGCCTGTCAGAACACCGATAAGCAATACTGCTGCACAGATAAGTGCTAATGTCTTTTTAATTTTCATTGAATAATTCCTCCCTAAACTTCATTATGTTATTTTTTCTCCCCACAATTAAAATATACAGTAATACTGTTAAGGTCAAATAAAGGAAAGGTTAAAGGATTATAAAGTATATGTTAAGTGAGTGTTAAACATAAAAACAGGAACCGCTCTATTTTTGCGGTTCCTGTTTTTGTACAGGAAGTATTATCCTGAATTCAGTACCTTTTCCTACCTGGCTGTCTACCTCTATCTCTCCATTGAAAAGTATGACTATGTGCTTTACTATGGCCAATCCAAGGCCGGTGCCTCCGACATTCCTGGATCTTGCTTTGTCCACCCTGTAGAACCTTTCGAAAAGCCTTGAGATATGCTGTTTGGGTATGCCTATCCCATTATCCTTCACTTTAATTAGTATTTCGTCCTTATCGGCGTCCCGTTTCAAATTATATGCCTCTACAAGAATTTTCCCTTTCTCTGGGGTATACTTTATCCCGTTGTCAACCAGGTTGATAAGCATCTGCTTGAATTTGTCAATATCTCCAGTAATGGTCCTGAGTCCTTCCTCCACGTCCATGGACAGCTCTATATCCTTCTTTTCGCTCTGGCTTTTCAGCATTGACAACACTTCCCAAATAGCCTTTCCTACCTTTATTTCACAGCTTGCTATCTTTACCTTCTTCTGCTCCAGCTCAGACAGCGACAGTATATCGTTAATAAGCCTGTACAGTCTGTCTGCCTCATCCTCAATAATATTGAGGAACCTTATGGTATCCTCTTTATCCTCTATGTCTCCTGTTTTCAGTGTCTCTGCGAAGCCCTTTATGGAGGTCAGCGGGGTCTTAAGCTCGTGGGAAACATTTGCGACAAATTCGGTTCTGACCTTTTCCAGCTTCCTCAACTCAGTTATGTCCTGTATAGTTATAATTATTCCTTCAATGTCGTTCTCATCAGTCTGCCTGATAGGGCTGGCATAAAGCTTTAATATCCTTTCATCCGGGTCATCGGTAGTTATCTCAGTATCAAAGAATTTTTTATCCTTCAGTATTATTTTAAGGTAATTATCTATTGAGTTGTTCCTAACAACCTGAAGCAGGTGTTTTCCTACAACCGCCCTATCATTGATATTCAAAAGCCTTTCCGCCACAGGATTAATAAAAAGCACTCTTTCCGCATTGTCTATGGCAATTATTCCATTAACCACACTGGACATTATGGACTCCAGCTTTATATTCTTGTCCTGCAGGCTTGTTATTGTCTCATTCAGCTTGAAGGCCATGTTATTGATGGAATCGGCAAGTATTCCAATTTCATCCCTGCCGGTAATGTTTATCTGTCTGTCAAACTCACCTTGTGCGATCCTTGATGCGGTATAGGTGATTTCCTTTATCGGCCTTGTAATGTTCACAGCCATCCTGTAGCCTATGACTGAAGCTACCAGGATACCTGCAATTACTGCGATAAGAATATTCGTATAAAGCTTGTTCAGCATAGTATTTATCTCATAGAGAGGCTTTGCCAGCCTTACAACACCAGTAACACTGCCGGTTTTGACAATTGGCTGTGCTACATACATCAGATCCACCTTCAGAGTATTGCTGTATCTTATGGATTTTCCCACATTCCCATTTAAAGCAGCTACAATCTCCGGCCTTCCGGAGTGGTTATCCATCTCAGAATGATCCTTATCAGTATCAATAATCACATTGCCCAGAATGTCTACTATTGTGATCCTTGAATAGGTTATCTGTTTTATTTTATTAATATACAAATCGATATCCCTGCTGTTGCTTATCAGGGATTCTCCAACAAGCTCCCTGATAAGGCCGGCTTCTGCAGTCAGACTCTCTTCAATGCTGCTCACCAGATTCTTTTCTATTATTCTTGCAGAAAATACGCCGCAGATAATTACCCCCAGAAGAAGCACTATTACGGTATTGAAAAAAATCCTCCGCTGCATTATCTTTCACCTTCACTTATAAACCGGTAGCCCACACCTCTTATGGTCTCAATCATCTGGTTGCTGCCTTCATCATCATTGATCTTCTGCCTTACATGTCTGATATGCACATCCACCGTTCTGGTCTCGCCAACATAGTCATATCCCCATATCTTGTCCAGAAGGAAATCTCTGGTCAATACCCTCCCCTTGTTCTCAATAAGCATTTTCAAAAGCTCAAATTCTTTGAGGGTCAGTGCCAGCTTTTCACCATTTTTCCGCACTTCATACCTTTCACAGTCAATTTCTATATCGTTGACTTTGAGTATCTTTACACCCTTCCCTTCTGATGCTTCACTGGTATTGTCATCACTTATTCTTCTCATTGCAGCCCTGATCCTTGCAATAAGCTCCTTTATGCTGAAAGGCTTTGTGATATAATCATCAGCTCCAAGCTCCAGGCCCAATACCTTATCCAGCTCCTCACTTTTTGCAGTAAGCATGAATATTGGTATTTTCTTTGTCTGTTTTTCCATTCTAAGTCTTTTGCATACCTCAAGGCCATCAAGCCCTGGAAGCATCAGATCAAGAAGGATAAGGTCCGGCACATTGGCAAGAGCCTCCTCCAAACCGTCAACTCCATTATCTGCAACAGTTACCTTATACCCGTTTTTTTCAAGATTATACTTAATAAGCTCCTGTATGTTTGCTTCATCCTCTATAACAAGTATCCTCTTGCTCATCGAACATATTCCTCCTTGCAGCTTATTACCTTAATTCCATAATTACCGACAGGCTTCCCGTTCTCCCTTTATCCCTTCTATATGAGAAAAACAGCTCTTCATTGCATTTAGTACAAAATCCGCTTATTGTGATATTTTTTTCAGGAACTCCCTGTTCCATCAACAGCTGCTTGTTTGCTTCCCACAGATCAACAATGTATTTGCCATTATTCAAAGGCTTTATGATACGGGGCCGGCTTCCGAAGTTTTCAGCAAACTGCTCTGCAACCTCAGGCCCAACCTCAAAGCAACTCATCTCCAGTGATGGTCCTATCCCTATAAGGCAATCCTCCGGCTTCGTACTATAGACCTCAGCCATCTGCTTTATTGTCTTGGCACCAATTTTGAGCACTGTACCCTTCCAGCCCGAGTGGACCGTTGCAATTGCCCTGTTCCTCCTGTCAAGAAAGAGCAGCGGAACACAGTCTGCGTAAAAGGTGATAAGCGGTATACCCGGAACATTGGTCATAAGCCCGTCGGTATTGGTGATATCGCTGGGTATAGTAAGCCCTTTACCTATATCCGCTACAGTGACAACCCTTATATTATCCTCATGGGTCTGGTCCGAAAACACCAGATTTGTATAATCTATACCTATCGCACCGCATACCAGATCAAGATTCCTCCGTACGTTTTCCATAGGATCTTCTTTGATTATTGAAGTATTCAGAGATTCATATATCCCCTGACTCACACCGCCAACCCTTGTGGTAAAGCAGTGCCTGACCATGCCGGTAGCCTCAAAGGATGGGACGACAAGGTAGGCAAGTTCACCTTTTTTTATAACTCTAAATCCGTCTTTTATTACAAACACCCCTAGTCCATATAGTATTACATATTTATTATTAATGTTAATATTATTTAGGATTTTTATCAATAGAAAAAAATGAATAGGTGTTTGTTGTAAGATAAAAATACCCACTTTTGCAAAACGGAATTCCCCAGTTTTGCAAGTGTAAAATTCCCCACTTTTGCAAAAATCCATTGCAGGCATTCAACTAAATCCGTATCCTTGTATTTGA